>Ga0181563_10001671_pt1 | contig 21643 bp, 14 predicted proteins | sample 011ome_25_FD_133759 | JGI IMG/M metagenome (GOLD analysis project Ga0181563, IMG submission 133759) | Coastal salt marsh microbial communities from the Groves Creek Marsh, Skidaway Island, Georgia - 011512CT metaG (megahit assembly) | ecosystem: Environmental > Aquatic > Marine > Intertidal...
GTTCGATGAATAATCTGTATAAAGCGCCTGAGGGTGCGTGAAGCGTGCGGCCGTGCAAACGTGGGTTAAAGATGGGTGGGATGGTATGAACACATTTAAACGGGTAGGGCTCGTGGCCAGAACCGGCAGTGAACTGGTGCTCGACTCATTACGTCGAGTTCGGCAGCTATTGGCGGCCCGTGATATAGAAATCGTTATGGAAGATACGGCTTATCGTTTACTCGGTGATCAGTCTGGCGTCTTCTCTACGCAAGAGGAGATGGCCGGCTACTGTGATCTGGTGATCGCCGTGGGCGGCGATGGCAACATTCTGGGGGCTGCAAGAACCTTTGCGCCAAAAGGGGTGCCCATACTGGGGGTCAATCGTGGGCGGCTGGGCTTTCTGGCCGACATATCGCCAGATGATATCGATGTCAAACTCAGGCAGGTGCTTGCCGGTGACTACACGATTGAAGAGCATTTTCTGCTGGAAGGTGAGGTCAGTGTTAACGGCGGCAAGGAGGTGCCCTGCGCGCTGAATGAAGTGTTGATTCATTCGGCGCAGATGCCACGGATGCTGGAGTTCGATCTGTATGTGGATGGTGATTTTGTCTATAACCAGCATTCCGATGGTCTGATTATCTCATCGCCCACCGGCTCCACTGCCTATTCGTTATCGGCCGGCGGGCCCATTATGCACCCGAGCCTTGATGCGATTGTGCTGGTGCCTATGTTTCCCCATTCATTGAACAGTCGGCCACTGGTGATTCCCGGCGCGGCTGAGATCAAGATAGTGATAGGCTCGCACATAGGTACCAACGCCAAAATCAGCTTTGATTCGCAGGTAGAGTTTGAAATTAGCCCCGGCGATTCGCTATTGGTGCGCAAGAAGCGGGAGAAGCTCAAGTTGATCCACCCGCCAGGACACAACTTCTATGGAGTCTGCCGCAGCAAGCTTGACTGGGCCAGTCGTCTGGGCGATTCCTGAACCTCGCAAGGTGACAATCTGACGCTCATTATTTTGCCGTAAGCGCCAGCCAAGGCCTGTGCTCAGCAAGGCAAGAGCGGATCTTATACTGGATCTTATACTGGATCTTAGAGTGGATCTTATCGAGTCTCAGGCGCCCAGGTCGGCAGGGGTGTCGATATCCCTTAAAACGCCGGGATCTTCTACATTCAGCCTTTGCACCTTGTCAGGATGGGCATCGATCACAGGTCTTGCTCCTCGATCACCCGTGAGCGCTTCTATCTCATCAAAGTAGGCCTGAGAGAAGAGCACCGGATGCCCCATTTCACCCTGCTTGCAAGGAACTATGATGGGCTGCTTAGCCTTGTGAAATTCGTAGGCGCCCAACAGGGACTCGATGGTCTCTGCCTGCACGAATGGCATATCGCCGAGAAAGACCACCGCTGCCTGCCAGTCATGCACCTTATGTATGGCGTTGGCGAGGCTATGGGCCATGCCCTTGGCGGAGTCAGGTGCCAGATAGTAGGTGACGGCATCATTGTCGATCACGCGACTGAGATGCTGCGCCAATTCACGATCACCAAAACGCAGCACGACCAGTACTTGGTCGAGCACGCTGGCGGCCTTGTGAATGGATTCTTCAAGGATACTCTGGCCAGAAGGCAAGGTTATTCTGCGCTTGTCGTCGCCAAACCGTCTGCTGCTGCCAGCCGCCAAAATGATACCGCCGATCATAACTGCTCCTCTTTGGGCGTGCTTTTTGCCAGTGCTTTTTGCCAGTGCTTTTTACCAGTGCTTGTTAGGAGTGCTTTTCACTAGCATTTTCAACTGCATTTTTATCGATATTTATAATTAGACAATCCGGCGCAAGCCTTTCTTTGGCGCCAGGCTCGCTGGCCTCAACAGGCCACGATTTGTTGGATAAAGCTGCAAGCACCAATTAAAGCATGATACTTGGTGTTGGCCAAATAAAGTACAGCAGTGGCTTATTGATTAACAGCCAGGGCAGGTTCTGCAGCGGGGCGCAAGTTCGTCACGACCTGCAGGTCTCGTTGATGACGCAGAGCTGTCAGTTGCGCCAGTATCGCAACCGCGATTTCTGCCGGCGTCTTGCTACCAATAGACAGGCCAACGGGCGCATGGAGCCGGTCGATTTCAGCGCTGGTCAGCTCCAGTTGTAACAATCGCTCTCGGCGTTTCGCCGAGGTGCGGGTGGAGCCCATGGCGCCGACAAAGAATGCCTCGGTTTTAAGGGCTTCCATCAAGCCCATGTCGTCGATGCGCGGATCATGGGTGAGGGCGATAATCGCGGAAAATGGATCATTGGCATAGCGCCTGACCGCATCGTCGGGCATCTCACTGATCAGTTGTACGCCTTCCACCGGCCATTGAGCCAGCACCTCTGGTCGAGGATCACAGACCAGCACCTGATAATCGAGGGTTCGAGCAATAGTGGCAACATACATGGAAACCTGGCTGGCGCCGATCAGAAACAACTGGTAGCGAGGGCCATAGGTCTGGGTCAAGGTGCCCTGCGCCTCGGGCTGGCCACAGTCACCGCTAAATTCCAGATGCTTGTAACGGGGTTGGTCCGTGATCTGGATTGCGCCTGTCTGAAGGTCGACTCGCCGTTCGGTGCATTCTCTCTGGGCTAATCGTTCGACGATGTGTTGCAGACTGTCGATGTGCTGCTGATCGGCGAAAGGTTCAATCACTATGTGCAATTGACCGCCACAAGGCAGATTGTAGCGCACCTGATCTTCATCGGTGGCGCCATAAACCAGGGTCGCAGGACGGTCTTGCGCCAGCTTACCCTGGCGTAGCTTTTCCAGCAGGTCGTCCTCGACACACCCGCCAGACAGAGATCCGGCCATCTCACCGCGACTGTTACAGCAAAGTAGCGCGCCAACCGGTCTCGGGGATGATCCCCAGGTCTTGACGACGGTGCAGAGCCAACTGGTCTCGCCGGCGGCAATCCACCGAGTGAGTTGTGACAAGACCTGATAATCGGCGTTTTCCATGCTTTTTCGGTTCCTGTGACTCGAACGAATGTTAAGATGACAGCAGTTTACAACTTGCACCCGCCAAGGAAAACCATTGTCCAGAGTCCGCGAGTCGAAATGTTTACCCGATTACCGCTGGGTGGCGGTGTGATCCTTGCCCTGCAGATTCCCAGGGACCAGGACCTGGCCTTATTCTCTCGCTATCTCTACCAGCAGGGCGTGAGACACCGTATTAACGAGGCGGGCGACCAGCAGGAGCTATGGGTCGCCGAGGAAGCCGAGGCCGAGTTGGTGCGAGCCTACTATGCGGCTTACGCGCGAGGCGAGTTGCAGTTTCAGGTGGCGCCCTCGCAGCCACGACCTTCCTCCATACTACAGAATCTGGTGGGCGCCCTGTGGCAGGCGCCCGTGACCATGGCGCTGGTGCTCGTGACTGTGCTGTTGTTTCCCGTCACTCTGGGCGTCGATGAAGGTGAGGTGGGAGGCTGGTTTCAGGCGATGAATTTTTTGCAGTTCACCCTGGTCAATGATCGCGTCTACTTTGTCGATCTGACAACAACGCTGGCTCGCGGTGACTACTGGCGATTACTGACACCCATGTTTTTGCACTTCGGCATTCTGCACCTGGTGTTTAATATGCTCTGGTTCTGGGAAATTGGCCGGCGCATAGAGCGGGTCAACTCCGGGGGCTTGCTGTTGATACTGGCGCTGACCAGCTCGCTGGGTGCCAATGTGCTGCAATATGTGATGGCCGGTCCTGGGTTTTTTGGCGGCATGTCGGGGGTGGTGTTTGGCTTGCTGGGTTACAGCCTGGTCTGGAGTCGGCTGTTGCCAGCCCGCGATATGGGTCTGCCTAACAGCATCTATGTTTTTATGCTGGGGTTTTTGGTGGTGGGTTTCAGTGGTCTGCTGGATCTGCTTGGGCTAGGTAGTCTGGCTAACTGGGCGCACCTGGGCGGTCTTTTATCGGGGGCATCCTTCGGGTTGGTGGTGGCCAATCTGACCAAGCTGTTCAGATCAAGCTAATAACTGATAAACGGTAATTCTGTCTTTTGGACTTCGCGTGATTCGAGCCGCGAGGTTTTGCCTTCCGGGCCGCCAACCCTTACACTCCGCCCATGCGCGGATTCCTAAGAAAAATGACAGTGACACACGCCGACCCTGTGGCTTATGGGTTGAACTTCGTCGACCAGGACGATTTTCCGCTGAACCCTTATCTGGGTCAGCGCTTAACCCTTAAATGGCATGGTCAAATCCAGTGCCAGCACTGTGGCCGCAACAGTAACAAGTCTTTCAGTCAGGGCTATTGTTATCCCTGTTCTCAGCGGCTGGCGCAATGCGACCTGTGTGTCATGAGCCCGGAGCGATGCCATTATGATCAGGGCACCTGTCGAGAACCCGCCTGGGGCGAGGAGTTTTGCATGCAGTCCCACCTGGTATATCTGGCGAACTCGAGTGGCATCAAGGTGGGCATTACTCGGCCCAGTCAGGTGCCGACCCGCTGGATTGACCAGGGCGCGATTCAGGCGCTGCCCATTATGCGCGTGGCCAGCCGTCAGCTGTCTGGCTTTGTCGAGGTCATCTACAAACAACATATCAGTGACAAGACCCATTGGCAGCGAATGCTCAAGGGCGATGGCGAGCGCCTGGACCTGGTGGCAGTGCGCGACGCTTTGTATCCATTGGTGCAGAGCGAGTTGGAAGCGCTACAAGCCACGCATGGTCTGAATGCGGTGATGCCGATTCTTGATGTTGCGCCACTCACCTTTGAGTATCCGGTGATGCAGTATCCCGACAAGGTCAAGTCGTTGAATCTGGAAAAGACCCCGGAAATCAGTGGTGTGCTTGAAGGTATTAAGGGCCAGTATCTGATCTTTGACTCAGGGGTGATTAACCTGCGCAAATACACAGCCTATGATATTGAGATCAGCGCCTGAAACAGTCTTTTAAACTGGTTTTTCACACTGTTTTTCACGCGCGATAACGCCAACCGGGCCCCCATCCTTGAGCGCGACGAATGCGCATCCTTCCAGTTAGGTTGTAAAGCCCAGTTAATAACTGCCAGTAAAAAGTGCTACTATAGGCGCTTGCGACGACCTCCAATATGAGCGTATCAGTATGAAAGAAGGCCAGCCTCAAGCCATCGAACTCAAGAACTACCAGGTTCCGCCGTATCTCATCGACTCGACAGAATTGCATGTCGAGATCAACGAGGACGTGACACGCGTAACAACGACATTGCAGGTGCGCAAAAATCCGGATTCAACGGCTATGGTCACTGACCTGGTATTGAACGGGGCGGTAGAGCTGGTGAACAAGTCCATCACCATCAATGATCGAGAATTGCTGTCTAACGAGTTCGGTCGAGACCAGGATCTGCTGACGCTGTATGCTGTACCCGAATCCTTTACGCTTCGTACTCAGGTAGACATCAAGCCTCAGGACAACACGGCGCTTGAGGGTTTGTACAAGTCGGGTGATATGTTTTGCACTCAATGTGAGGCAGAGGGGTTTCGCAACATCACCTGGTTCCTGGATCGACCAGACGTGATGTCGAAGTATCGCACCACGATCAATGCGGACAAACGCCGTTATCCGATTCTGCTGTCAAACGGTAACGACATAGCGCGCGGTGAGGAAGGGGAGCGCCACTGGGTCACCTGGGAAGATCCGTTCATGAAGCCGGCCTATCTGTTTGCGCTGGTGGCCGGCGATCTTCAGCATGTAGACGATACCTTTGTGACCATGAGTGGCAGGGCTGTGAAGCTGCAGATTTTCACTGAGGCGCATAATATCGATAAGGTCGACTACGCCATGTTGGCGCTGAAAAATGCCATGCGCTGGGATGAGCAAGCCTACGGCCGTGAGTACGATCTGGATATCTTCATGATTGTGGCTGTAGAAAGCTTCAATATGGGCGCGATGGAAAATAAGGGACTGAACATCTTTAATACGTCCTGCGTGTTGGCGCGGCCTGACACCACGACTGACCAAGGTTATCAGCGCGTCGAATCCGTGGTGGGTCATGAATACTTTCATAACTGGTCCGGTAATCGAGTGACCTGTCGTGACTGGTTTCAATTGAGTCTTAAAGAAGGGTTTACCGTGCTGCGTGATCAGCAGTTCTCGGCAACAATGGGTTCGCCCACAGTCTGTCGTATCAATGATGTCGCCACGCTTCGGGGCGCTCAGTTTCCGGAAGATGCCGGCCCCATGGCACACCCTATTCGGCCGGATACCTACATCGAAATCAACAATTTTTACACGGCCACTGTCTACGAAAAAGGTGCTGAGGTCGTAGGTATGATTCAAACCCTGTTGGGGCCTGATCAGTTTCGTCGCGGCACCGACCTGTATTTTGATCGGCATGATGGGCAGGCCGTGACGACCGAAGAGTTTGTTAAGGCCATGGAAGATGCCACTCAGGTTGACTTGACCCAGTTTCGGCGTTGGTATTCTCAGGCCGGTACACCGGTACTGAAGATTCAGAGCCATTTTGATTCCGCTGAGCAAACCTACACCCTGAGCGTCACACAAAGTTGTCCGCCAACGCCCGGCCAGACTCAAAAGTTACCCTTTCATTTGCCCTTGGCGATTGGCTTGTTGGATCAAGCGGGTGCCGATATGCCTCTGACCCTCATGGACAATGAGGCGGTTCAGACGCCGCAGGTGGCAAATATTCAGGACGAGGTTGGCTCCCATACGGTGGTGCTGAATCTGACCGAGGCCCGGCAACATTTTGTCTTTACCAATATCAGCGAAAAACCCGTGCCCAGCCTGTTGCGAGGGTTTTCGGCACCGGTGAAGCTGAACTATGACTACTCTCGAGACGAGTTGATGTTTCTGATGAGTCATGACTCGAACGGTTTTAATCGCTGGGATGCGGCGCAACGATTGGCAGTGGATGTTATACAAGAGGTAGTTGAGCAGATCCAACAGGGTCGGACGCCGCAAGTAGACCCGCGTCTCATTAAGGCCTGCGAGAGCAATCTGGATCAAGCGGTCGCGCGGCATACTGATCCGACCCTTGACAAGGCGATGATTGCCGAGATGCTGGTATTGCCCGCTGAGACCTATCTGGCCGAGCTCTTTACCGTGGCAGATGTCGATGCGATTCATGCCGCCCGTGAAGCGGTGCGGCTGGCGATTGCGACTCAACTCGCCGGTGTGTTGCTGGCCGTATATAAACTTAATCAGGATGATCGGCCCTTTGATGTCAGCGCCAGTGAAGTCGCTCGTCGTAGTCTGAAGAACGTTGCCCTGGCGTATCTGATGGTGCCTGAGAATACCGAGATGGTGCCTTTATGCGTGGCTCAATTTGAGTCAGCCAATTGCATGACCGACACCAGTGCAGCGATTCGAGCCCTGGTAAATTCGGCTTCACCTTTGGCTTTGCAGGCGAAAGAAAAAGCGCTGACGACCTTCTATGGGCGCTGGCAGGACGAAGCCTTGGTGATTGACCAATGGTTTAGTCTGCAGGCGTCATGTCCTTTGCCTGGCGCGCTGGATAGGGTCAAGGCCCTGATGCAACACTCGGCCTTTACGATGCTGAATCCGAATCGGTTGCGGTCGGTTATCGTGGCCTTTGCGTTTCAGAATAACGTCAACTTTCACGCGAAAAATGGCGAGGGTTATGGGTTTCTGGCTGACACCGTCATAGCGCTTAACAGCATCAACCCCTTGGTTGCCGCCAGGATCCTGAGTCCACTGACACGCTGGCGCAAGTACGATGAGCAGCGTCAAACCCTGATGCGCCAGCATTTACAACGTATTCTCGACACGGAAAATCTGTCCAAAGACGTATTTGAGGTGGTATCAAAGAGCCTCTAGTTTTATTGAAACTCGCATTAGGCTTTTTTATAAGCCTATATAAAAGCCTAAAGCGGCACTTCCCCTCAGTATGCTCGGCAGACGTTAAAGACGGTCTTTGGCTTATCAAGGGTTAGCGGCCACCGGGATTCAGTGCCGGTACGAGATCCCGATGCTTTAGATTGCTGAAGGGCGAAAAGTTGCCTTTCAGCGGCTGGCGAAGCTGGTTTGTCGCTCTGGTCACGGCTGCCAGGAGGCCTGCGCCCTGCCAGCTTTGTTGCGCAGGGCTTCCATAGAGAAAGGTTTCCAGCTCGGCTATCTGTTGGGTTATGGGTTTTGCTTTCTGTATGCCCTTCTCTATGCCCTTCTGTATGCTCTTCTGTGAGGCCATTTGTGTGGCTGCGTCATCGAAAGGGCTATGTTTGTCCAGGTATTGACCCAGCTCTTGTAGCGAGTTGATCGAAGGATAACACTCAAGCCCCCACAGCATAAGCGCTTGACGTGCAGCGCCAGCCTCATCCTGGCGACAGGCGCGGGTGAACTCGGCAAAACGCGTGGCTTCATTCGTGGTTAGCGCTTTTTCCGGTGGCTGTGACGGGTTCGTGCGGCGAGCCTGACGCCGGCTGAGCCACCAGAGGCCTAGAGTAATCAGCCACAAGACCGCGAAAATGACGGCCAACACTGAGCTGATCAGATTAAGGGGTGTCGCATCGAGTACCGGTTGGGCGGGTGTCACACTGGTCGCCGAGTCGAGCGCGTCAGGCACGACAGCTGGCACAATCGGGGTCAATTGGCTTAGGTCGATCGCAGGGCTGGCCGAAGGCTGTACACTAAAGCTGGCGGCCGGCAGCTCGGCATAGGCTAAGGAGTCGGTTCGAGTGTTCCACCAGGGGATGCGTATGGCCGGTAGTTGTAGAGTGCCGGCGGCGGTGGGAACAATACCGATAGTGTAGGTCTGCGTGGCGACTATGCCACTGACGGTGGTGTGTTCTGTAACCGTGGGCGGGTCCTCATAGGTCTTGGCATTCGCGAGTTTCAGCGCCGGCATAGGCGGCAACAGTGAGCCGGCGACGCCTTCAACGGTCAGGGTCAGGGTTCGATTGATAGGCTCACCAACGGTAAAGGTAGGTGGCGATTGGCTCCAGGCTTCGGTCAAAATCAGGCCGCTGGCTGGTAGCCAGTTGTCGCCGGGAAAACTTGCAGGCCTGGGGTTGACCCTGATGGTGTGCGCCTCAGAAACAGCAACGACTCGCTCGCCGGAGCCAAAGAAACGGTTGCTGCCGCGGGATCCGGCGAAGGTTTCGCTTGGAATAACCAGCTCGCCACTCTTCTGTGGGTAAATGGCATAGCGTTTCTCAAGGACATAATAACGCCGATTATTCATCACAGCATCGTAGCGCTGTTCACCTTCAATGGCTTCAATCACCGCGTCATCGACCACAGGGGGCGCGGGAAAATCGCCAGATACGGCATCCACATAAAACAGTTTAACGGTATATAGAACCTGCGCCTGAACATAGGTTTCGTTGGTGTCAGTACTGGTTTCAAAAAATACGTACTCACTGGCCTGACGGCGCATTTCGGCAGTTTGTCGAACCACGTTGATTTGGATGGGTGCGGACCGATAATTGCCGGCGACCAATGCGGGTACGATTAATTGACCGAGACGGCGAGGGCGCAGAGAAAGCTCCCAGAGCACATAAACCTCGGCGGTTGTATTGCCATTGATGATGCTGGTGCGGCTGGTGCTTTGTGGCCCCTTGATGCTGATGATCTCAAAGTCCTGTTCCAGCAGGCTGAAGTCCGGCGCCTGATTGGTACCGGCATTTTCGAGCCGCACCTTTAACAGAATCAGGTCTGCATCGGATACCTGTCTGCGGTCAATGGATGTCGTCAGGCTCGCCTGACTGATGCCGCTCACGAGGGCCAGCGTCAGCGCCAGCAGCAGGTTTGTCAGGCGCCTAAGTGACGGCGCTCGAGTATGAGTGCTTGGCCTGGGCGCATCGAATGGATGGAAGCTACCAGTTAGATTGATTGCCATTGTTGTTTGATCTGCCTTGTCTGAGTCGTTCTGTGTATTGCATCTCGAATTTGCGTCGCAGCAGCCCGCCTGGATCATCGGGTACCTTGCGCAGCCAATTTTCCATCGCCTGGCGTTCTTCTTCGCTGAGAGGTTGTGGATTCTCTTCAAGCAGCTGTTGGTCCTTGGCATCCTGGTCTTGATCGCTGGATTCTTGTTGATCGGCTTCGCTGGGCTCTTCCTGCGAGGGTTTGCCTTCCTGATCCGACTGCGGGTCCGACTGCTGATCTGACGACTTTTGCTCCTCAGCATCGCTGGGCTTCTGGTCCTCATTCGATGGCGAGTCCTGGGACTCCTGGTCGTCGCCATTCTCATTCGAGTCCTGCTGCTCTTGTTGCTCCTGCTCTTGCTGCTGCCGCAGCAGTTCTTCTATCAGTGACTTGTTCGCAGCGGCCTCTGTATCATCGGGATTGATGGCCAATGCCTGCTCATAGGCCTTGATGGCATCGGCGTATTCACCCAGATGTGCGAGGCTGTTACCGAGATTGTAGGCAGCCTCTGCATGGGATTCGCCGTTGGCTTGCAGTGCCTCGTTGGCTTGCAGTGCCCCGTTGGCTTTTAGTGCCTCGTTGGCTTTTAGTGCCCCATTGGCTTTTAGTGCATAGTAGCTCGCCGCGTCGGCATAATCGGCGCTGCGATACTGGGCTGCGGCGCGCCAGGCCTGGTCGTCAAACAGACTGGCGGCGCTGGCTGCATCCCCATTCGCCAGAGCCTGCTGGGCCTGCTGGTCGCGGGTCTGCCAAAGATCGTCCCAAAGAGAGGCTTGGGCCTGATCCTGAGGCAGCATCATTAACAATGGCAGACTCCACAGCCAGCCTCGCCGAAAGCACAAGGCGGCGAGGGGTAACAGCAGAAGGACCAGCCAGGGACCCTCCTCAAACCAGACATCAAAGTCGCGTTCCAACTCACGAAACTCAGCAGTAGGCGCCAGGGTGTCGTTTGCCAACAGGTACGCCAGGTCTTCATCGGTGAGGGTCATAGGGCTGTAACGACCGCCGGCGACTCGAGCGAAGTCCTGCATGGCTGCCAGGTTGACGCGTGGAATGATCAGATTGCCTTGAGCATCTTTCAGATAACCGCCATCTCGCAGCAGTTTGCTGCCGTCGATAGGTGCGCCGTTCGGCGTCCCGACTGACATGACGGAAATGGGGTAGGCGGTCCTGTGTTGGCGGGCAATTGCCTGAGCGTCAGCGATGTCTCGAATTTCATCCGTGAGTAACAGGATGCGACCGGATGCCACGCCGGCATCAGCAAAAAGCTGAACCGCCAGATTCAGGGCGGGCGCCAATTGACTGCCGGGTGCTGGCATGATCTCTGGGGTCACCGCCGCAATCATTTCGCTGATGGTGTTGGCGTCATCAGTCAGGGGTGAAACGATATGGGCGTCACCGGCATAAGCGATCAGTGCCGTCACGCCCTCGTTGCGCGATGCCAGCAGGTCCTGCAGCTTTCGTTGAGCACGAACCAGGCGATTGGGTTTCAGATCGATTGAATACATGGACCGACTCAAGTCCAGGATAATCACCAGCGCATCTTCGCGCTCATGGACCGGTTGTGGCGTTTTCAGCCAGACTGGGCCAGCCAGGGCGACGATGGCCAGAAGCCAGCCAACCAATAACAGGTTCAACAGGCGACGACTACCCGTCTTGCCGGGCAGCGCCAGCAGATAAGGCAGCAGGCCAGCGTCAATCGTCTGGGCCCAACTGCTACCCTGTTGCTCGCGGCGCTTGACCAGGATAAACAGCAACACAGCAGGTATCAGTGCATAGAACCAGTCAGGTCGCAGAAAGTGGAAGTCGTCCATGAAGCGCAATAGCTGGCTGTCGATCATGGCTTTAGCTCCAGGGTGGCCTTGCTAGCTGGCCGGCGCCACAGCAGTCCTTGCCAGCCGCTGACCAACGCCGGGTGACTCAGCACCAGCAGCAGGCTGCAGAGTAATGCCAGCGCCAGCGGCCAGTAAAACAATGATTTGATCGGCCGGTAGGTTTCCTGTTCCTGTTCGATGGGTTCGAGCTCATCCAGTAGGGCATAAATCCGTTGCAGCTCTGCCGCGCTGCGGGCCCGTTGGTAGGTGCCACCGGTCAGCTCGGCGATCTCCGTCAGGGTCTTGCTATCGAGTTCCGCCGACGGATTGACGGTGCGATTAAAGATCAAGCCGGGCACCTGCATTTCCTCGGCGCCAAAGCCGATAGTATAGATTTTGACGCCTTCCTGAGCGGCGATCTTCGCTGCCTGAAGTGGTGTCAGCTCGCCGATGTTGTTCTGTCCATCTGTTAACAGGATCAACACTCGGCTTTCCGCGGGACGTGACTGCAGCCGTTTGACCGCCAACCCGATGGCATCGCCTATCGCGGTTTTGCCGCCAGCTATGCCCAATGGGGTATCCAGCAGCAGGGACCGAACTGTTGCTCGATCAAAGGTCAGCGGTGTTTGCAGGTAGGCCTTGCTGCCAAAGAGGATAAGGCCGAGGCGATCGCCGATACGGCGCTCGACGAAATCACCCACCACAGCCTTGACCACTTGCAGACGGGTAGTCATGGTGTTGCCGACGGCCATGTCCTCGGTGCCCATAGAGCCTGAGATGTCCACAGCCAACATCAGGTCGCGTCCATTGGTTGGCAGCTGCACCGGATCGCCAATATATTGTGGTCGAGCAGCACTAACGACCAGCGCCAGCCAGGCGAGCACCAGCAGCAGACGGCGCAACATGGCGCCCTTCTTCGAGCGGCCGGTCTGCGCATGATATTGGGCGGCGATGCGAAAGAACGGCACCTGCAGTGCGGCTTCTTCGCGCCGCGCGACCGGTAATCCCCAATAGGCCAGCAGGGGTAAAGGCAAGGCCAACAGTGCCCATGGCCAGAGTAGCTCTATCATGGGGACTCCTGCGCGGGCAAGGCGGCATGGTGCTTGATCCAGTGACTGCCGAGGCGTTGCAAGGCGGCAACGTCTATCTGTACCTCTACCTGATTCTGATAGGGTGCCTGAACCAGTACTTGACCGGCGCCCATGGAAAACTCAAGGCTGCGCCCAGTGCTATCCAGAAAATCAACCCAGGCTTGGCCGGTCAGTGCGGCGACTCGATGGCGCGGATAGTGGGTCAGAGCGACCCGTTTGAGTAAGTCACTATAGGCTCGCAGATAGGCTTGTTGGTCCCTCGAGTCTTGATAGGCTGCATAGATTGTCTGTAACTCAGTATTGGCTTCACGACGATAGCGCTGCCTGCGCCAATAGCGCCAAAGGCTGTAGCTGAGGCCAGCTACTGCAGCCAGGGCCAGCAGACCCAGCAACCACCAGCCAAAGGCCGGTGGCCAGGACTCAATCGGTGCTGGCAGGCGAATATCGTGCAGTTGGGCCAGCGGGTCCAGCTGCTGGCTGTTCGGCATCGCAGGATTGTTGAGTGGGTCAGGAGACACGGCCACGCTCAGGCCTGCCTGACACAGTCATTGTACTTGCTGGCCAGGCTCGAAATCATCGGCTCATGGGTCTGTAATTCCAGCAAAGGGGACTTCTGCCGAGTAAACTCTCGCTTCAGCGCGTCGACCTGCTCAGCAAATCGTCGATGATAGTCTTCTCGAAAATGCTTGTCGGCTGTGTCCATTCTCACCCTTTCAACCCCATTAGTGATGGTGTAGAGGTCAGGTCTTGGCAGCGCGCGTTCAAGCGCATCGGAGATATGAATGCCCACCAGGTCGTTCTGCCGTGCTATCTGGTTCAGGTGCAAGCGAGCTTCTTCGTTGCCCGTATCGGCCAAGGTTGAGAAGTCACTGATGATGAAAACGGCGCAACCGTGTTTCGCCACTCGGCGCAAATTGCGCAGCGCCTCTACCAGAGAGTTAGTGTTGGTTTCTGCCAGCGGCTGCTGATTGAGCAAATGATTAAAGTCATTGATTTCATGCAACAGCCTTAACACCGAGTGCTTGCTGCGGCGCGGTCTGACGGATCTGTGCCCCGCCTCTGAAAACACGACGCCGCCAACTCTATCGCCCCGTTCCAGTGCTGTCCAGGCCAGCAAGGCGCCGACTTCAGCAGCTAACACGGATTTGAATGCCACCTGGGAACCAAAAAACATCGACTGAGACTGGTCCACAAGGATCAGAACGGGGCGCTCCTTTTCTTCCTGAAATAACTTGGTGTGCGCAGCGCCCGTCCGGGCTGTAACGCGCCAGTCGATGGTACGAACATCATCGCCAGGCTGGTAGTTGCGAACCTCGGCAAAGTCGATACCTCGACCACGAAAGTTCGAGGCCAGTGTGCCGGATAAAGGCTTGCGCGCCTTGCTGTTGGCAAAGGCCTCAATGGCCTTGCTGGCATAACGCAAGCGTATCAGCTCTCGAATGTCTGTATAGGCGCCGCCCCTTACCGGTAGTTCTCGAGTAATGGCTTGCCTGACGCGCTTCATGACCATGCTGGTTGCCCCGCCTTAGGCTGCAGCGACACGCTGGACCAGGGTTCTGATCACTTGATCGGCATCGATACCAGTCGCTTCTGCCTCAAAGCTAACGATGATGCGGTGCCGAAAGACATCATGAACCACGGCCTGTACGTCATCGGGGCTGACAAAGTCTTTGCCCAGCAGGAACGCATTGGCCCTGGCACACAAATCCAGGGCGATGGTGCCGCGGGGAGAGGCGCCATAGTCAAGCCAGTTGGCGAGGTCCGCGCCATAGGCGCCGGGGTTACGGGTCGCCATCGTCAATTGGACGATATAGTCCTCGACAGACGGTGCCATATGCAGCCTGAGGATCTCGGCTCGAGCGGCAAAAAGGGTTGCCTGCGAAACAGGTATAGGCTGCACAGGGGCTACCTGAGTACGCGCAGCCAGGGCTTCAGCGCGAACCAGGTTAAGGATTGCGCGTTCTGACTCGGCATTTGGGTAGTCAACGGTGACATGCATCAGAAAACGATCGAGTTGAGCCTCTGGTAGCGGATAGGTACCCTCTTGCTCGATAGGATTTTGGGTTGCCATGACCAGAAACAGCTCTGGCAATTCAAAGGTTTGACGACCGAAGCTGACCTGGCGCTCAGCCATCGCCTCCAGCAAGGCCGATTGAACCTTGGCCGGCGCTCGGTTTATTTCATCGGCGAGTATCAGGTTATGAAAGATGGGGCCCCGCTGAAATTCAAAGCTACCTTCCTGAGCACGGTAAATCTCGGTACCGGTAATATCCGAGGGCAGCAGATCCGGGGTGAACTGAATGCGGTGAAAATCCCCTTCAATCGCCTGCCCTAGGGTCTTGATCGCCTTGGTCTTGGCTAGCCCGGGCGCCCCTTCTACCAACAGGTGGCCATCTGCCAGCAGGGCAATAAGGAGGCGATTGACGAGCTTTTCCTGGCCAATAATCTGCTGGCTCAACCATTTTTCAAGTTCAAGCATGCTGTCGCGATGCTGTATAGGCGTTCGTATTGTGTCTTGCATGGATTATTGGTTCTTCTAACTGGTGAATTAATGTAACAAAATGTATGTCAAACTCTGACGGTCTATAGACCATCAGTATCTGCGACGGTTCCTGCGTGCACCGAGGAAACAGGCTTTCTTCGAAGCAGTCATCAAGACCAGGGGCGCCTGGCGCTTGCTGATTCTACCAGATGAATGCCGAGGTTTGTCCTTAGCCAGGCAATCACTGGGGAAAGTTTCATGAGCATCAGGAATATCGAGACCAAGGCGGCGTTTTATAATGCGCTTGAGCGCAGAATTCAGAAGCAATCAAAGGACAAGGGGCTGTTGCGTTTCGCCCGCTTCTACTACTCACAGGAACCCTTGTCAGAATTGCTCTATCGAGACTGGGACGCCGTATTGGCGGCGGTCCACTCCGGCTGGGACTTCTATCGGCAGTTCAACGGCAAGCGGGCCATAGTCCGAGTCTTTAACCCGGCCTCGACACAGAAGGGTCGCGAATCGAAACGAACCCTCGTGGAAGTGGTCGCGCCAAATATGGCTTTCTTGCTGGACTCCATTCGAATGGCGTTGACCCAGCAGGGTTTGGTACTGATTGAGGTTCAGCAGTGCCTGCTGAGTGTGGTGCGTGCCAAGGGTCGAAGTCTGATCATTGAGGACAAAAATCCTAACGAAACGCTGATTCATCTGGAAATTGAGCAGATTCTAGAGACCGGCGGTCTTGAGCGCAGCATTCGCCAGATTCTAAAGCTGGTGCAGCGAGTTGTTCATGACTTTGCGCCGATGCGGCAGCAATTGCTGCTCTGGGGCGATGAGATCGGAGCGGGGCATAATGCCTCGCAACTCGATGTCGAACACAGCGAGTTTCTGCGTTGGTTATACTCGAACAATTTTACCTTTCTGGGTTATGAAGAATTCACCCTGGGCAAGACAGAGAAGAGTTTGACTCGGTTACCTGCCGTCGCACTGGGATTATGTCGACGGAACATGACTGCCGATAACCTGGTGCTGAGAGTGCATGATTCGGCGCCGGCTCAATTGCTAATCACCAAGTTGCCCTACAAAAGCCAGGTCCACCGGCCGGCCTATTACGACGCTATCACCATTATTCGACCTGCCAATCCTGCGGTGCAAGGCGCCGAGCGGCGAGGCTGTCGGTTTATTGGCCTGTTCACTTCCTCAGTTTTCAATCAAAACCCGCGAAAGATTCCACTGGTCAGGCAAAAAATTGACCAGGTCTACGCCGCTGGTGAGTTGTCAGCGTCGAGTCAAAAAGGCCGAGAGCTGAATCGCATTATCGAAATTCTGCCGCGGGAAGAGTTGTTTCTGGCGTCTGCTGAGGAGTTGACGCAGACAGTGATGAGTAGCTTCGCCCTGCAAGAACGCCGAATCGTTCGGCTGCTGGTGCGGCGCTTTGAGGACTTTGTATCCTGTCTGGTCTATGTGCCCAAGGATACCTATGATACTGCCTTGCGGCGCAAGGTACAGGCGTTGCTGGCCGAGTGCCTGCACCCCTTGGATACAGAGTTCTCGACTCTGTTTTCAGAGTCCACCCTGATTCGCACCCATTTTGTCTTTCGCATAGATCCCCTTCGGCCGATCGAGATCAACGTACCGGCACTCGAGGAGGCAATTCTTAAACTAACGCGCTCCTGGGACGACGAGTTGCAACAAGTTCTGCTGCGCCAATACCCCTTATCGGCCGCGGCAACCGGTGTTGACACAGCAACTGATGCTAGCGTTGGATCTGTCGCCGAATCGTTGCTGGAGACCTACGGCGGCATTTTCCCGCCTGGCTATAAGGCTGATTTCAGTCCTCAGACCGCATCACAAGACATTGTTTATTTACAGGCCCTGACGACTGCCAACCCCCTCGAATTGAACCTCTACGAAGTCGTCGATGGCGATCAGACCTATACCTGTTTCAAGTTGTTTCATCGAGGCTATTCACTGCCTCTGTCGAATGTGATTCCTATCCTCGAGAACCTGGGTGCCAGGTCGATTGAAGAGCATCCTTATGAAATACTGCATCCGCAAGGCCGAATCTGGATTCACGACTTTGTGCTGGAATTTATCACGGCACCCAAGGACGGATTGGCGAGCATCAAACCCTTGTTTGAGGAAGCGTTCAAAGACATCTGGCACGGCGGCAAGGAAAACGATTCGTTTAATCGACTGGTACCTTCGGCCGGTATGGAGTACCGACAGGTCAAGGTGATTCGTGCCTACGCTCGCTACTTTGGCCAACTGCAAAGTAGCTACAGCCAGCCATTTATTGCTGATTGCGTAACTCGCTACTCGATGATCGCGCGCATGATGTTTGAACTCTTCAACCAGCGTTTCAATCCGTTTATTGACCGTGCCATGGCTAATCGCCGCGCCGATAAATTGCAGGCAACCATTCTCAAGCACATAGATGCAGTTGAGAATCTGGGTGAAGACCGAGTCCTTCGGCGTCTGTTGGAAATGATTTTGGCCACTCAACGAACGAATTTCTTTCAGCGCGATGCAGCCGGTCAAGTCGGTCAGTGTCTGGCGCTGAAGTTAAGTCCGGTCCTGATTAGTGAGATGCCCAAGCCTTGTCCGGCGCACGAGATTTTCATTTATTCGGCGCGAGTTGAAGGTGTGCATTTGCGAGGCGGTAAGGTAGCCCGCGGCGGACTTCGCTGGTCAGATCGCAGTGAAGACTATCGCACCGAGGTGTTGGGATTAGTCAAAGCCCAGCAGGTCAAAAACTCAGTGATAGTACCTGTAGGCGCAAAAGGAGGCTTTTTGCCTAAACAAATTCCGCAAGGGGCGAGCCGAGAGGTGGTCACCGAGGAGGGCATCGCCTGTTATAAAATCTTCATTCAGGGGCTGCTGGATCTGACTGATAACCTCATCGAAGGACAGGTAGTCCCGCCCCGTGATGTGGTGCGCTATGACGATGACGACTATTACCTGGTCGTTGCAGCAGACAAGGGTACGGCCGCGTTCTCAGACATCGCTAACGAAATCTCAATTGCCAACCATTTTTGGCTAGGCGACGCCTTTGCGTCTGGCGGTAGCGTCGGCTATGACCATAAGGCCATGGCTATCACTGCGAAAGGCGCCTGGATCTCAGTGCAACAGCACTTTCGAAATCTCGGTATCAATCCTCAGGAAAATGACTTTACCGTGGTGGGTATCGGCGACATGTCCGGCGACGTGTTTGGTAACGGTATGTTGATGTCAAAGCACATTTGTCTGCTAGCCGCCTTTAATCATTTGCATATTTTCGTCGATCCCGAGCCAGTCGCAGCCAGCAGCTTTGTTGAACGCAAGCGGTTGTTTGACCTGCCAAGATCAAGTTGGGCTGACTATGATCGCAGTTTGATTTCAAAGGGTGGCGGTGTATTTGACCGAGGCGCGAAATCGATTCCAATTTCAGCCGAGATGAAGCAAAGATTTGGTATCACTGAAAATCAGCTGGCACCTAACGCGCTGCTGACTGTGATTCTGAAAGCTCAGGTCGATTTGCTCTGGAATGGTGGAATCGGTACCTATGTCAAGAGTCGCCAGGAGTCACATCTTGATGTGAGTGACAAGGCTAATGACGCGATTAGAGTCAATGGTGTTGATCTGCGCTGTCGACTGGTGGGTGAGGGTGGCAATTTGGGTATGACTCAATTGGCTCGAGTTGAGTTTAATCTCCACGGTGGTATTTGTTTCACAGATTTCGTTGATAATGCCGGCGGAGTGAATTGTTCTGACGTCGAGGTGAATATCAAAATCTTGCTGAACCAGCTTCTGGAAAACGGCAAGCTGAATGCCAAGAGCCGGGTCAAGTTGCTGGGTCAAATGACGGAGGAGGTGGCGTCGATCGTTCTTGATAACAACTACATGCAGGCGCAAGCAATTGACCTCATGAGCTATCAGGCGCAACGCCGGAATTATGAATATTCGCAACTTCTTTCAGTCCTGGAGGATCAGGGCCGTTTGGATCGGCAGCTTGAGTATTTGCCCAGTGACGATGAAATACAGGAGCGACGCGCCAAAGGCCATTACTTCACACCGCCGGAAATTGCGATTCTGACGAGCTATGTCAAGAGTGGTCTGAAAGAGCAGCTGGCGGCGTCAAGCAGCATGGATGAGCCTTATTTTTTGCGAGAGCTGTTTGATGCCTTCCCCGCACCATTGGTCAAAAAATACCCACAAGCGCTGCAGCAGCATCGTCTGCGCCGAGAAATCATTGCCACTCAATTGACCAATCGCATGGTGAATCATATGGGTATGAATTTCGTTGAGCGTATGATTGAGTCAACTGGTGCTTCGGTTGCCGTGATCGCCAAAGCTTATGTGGGGGCTCGAGATATCTTTCAGTTCGAACAACGTTGGGATGCGCTTTCCGCGCTGGATTATTTGGTGAATCACCAGTTGCAGAAATCCATGATGATGGATGTCAGCCGGCTTATTCGTCGAGTCACTCGTTGGCTGATTCGCAATCGTCGGCGCGCCCTCGATCTGAGTCAGGAGGTGCCGGCGTTTTCTCAAGCACTGCAACTGCTGTTTGGCCGGTGGGATCGATTGCTGGTTGGTAATGCGCTGCAGGAATGGCAAACCGGCCGAGACCGGCTGGTGAGCATGGGCGTCGATGAGGCCTTGTCGAGTTTTGTCGCAGCGGCCCATCACCTGTATTCGATCATGGGGATTGTCGAGGCATCGAACCGCACGGGTGTCAGTATCGAGAAGGTTGCCAGTGTTTTTTTTGTTGTCGGCGAACAACTGCACCTGCACTGGTTCAGCAAACAGATTCACGAGTATCAGGCCCTGAATCAGTGGCAGGCGCTGGCCCGCGAGAGTCTGCAGGACGACCTGAATTGGCAGCAGCTGGCGATAACCCTTGCGGTTTTGAATGGTGCTGATACCAGTGAAGCTGCTGGCGCCATGGTGCAACGCTGGCTCGGTGAGCATCAATCGATGGTCGACCGCTGGCTGGTGCTGCAGGCCGAGATGCGTGGTGCCGGCGTCATAGATCAGGCCATTTTCACAGTTGCCATCAGAGAACTGATGGACCTGGCCCAATCCAGCTCGAGCGCATCGGTCCGCTATTGAGGGGCTTAGGCGTGTGGTTCAGGTCCTGTCGGTTTGAGTGACCACTTTGTTGGCCGAATCGCCTATAATGCCGCAGTCTAAAGCCAGGTAAAACTAATACTGCCATGAATTATTCCCTCTTTCGCGACCTGCTGTTCCTCATGCCACCAGAGACTTCCCATCATCTGTCTCTGCAATCCATGACGTGGCTCGAGCGCTTTAATCTGTCGCCACTACTGGCGCGAGAAATGATTCGCGATCCGATCACGGTGATGGGCATAGAATTTCCCAATGCAGTGGGTCTCGCAGCCGGTCTAGATAAGGATGCTCGGTGTATTGATGGTCTCGCGGCGATGGGCTTTGGCTTTCTTGAGGTGGGTACTGTGACACCCAAACCTCAACCCGGAAATCCTGGCCCACGGATGTTTCGCCTGCCGCGCAAACGGGCTCTGATCAATCGCATGGGTTTCAATAATGATGGTGTGACAGTCATGTGCGAGCGTATTCGCAAGGCGCGGTTCAAGGGCGTGCTGGGCATCAATATTGGTAAGAATGCGCTGACGCCGGTTGAAAACGCGTTGGCGGACTATGCATTGTGTCTGCGCGAGGTCTATGCGCTGGCGTCTTATATTGTCGTGAATATCTCCTCGCCGAACACACCAGGGCTGCGCCACCTGCAGCACGAGACGGAATTGGCGAGGTTGCTGGAAGGTCTGAAAAACGAACATACAAAATTGGTGCAGGCACACGGCAAAACTGTACCACTGGTGGTCAAGATAGCGCCAGATATGGCGGACGAGGAAGTCAGGCGTCTGGTTCAGCGACTTCAATCCTTTGAGGTAGATGGTGTCATTGTCACCAACACCACTATCGCTCGAGATCAGGTTGCCGGGGAAAAACACGGTAATGAACTGGGCGGATTAAGTGGTGAGCCACTTCGAGATCTTGCTAATCATGTCTTGTCGTTGGTGGCTGCAGAGGTGAAGGGCAAGATGGCCATCATTGGCGTCGGCGGTATTATGACAGGGGATGACGCCGCTGAAAAAATCCGTCTTGGCGCAGATTTGGTGCAGCTCTATACAGGGTTCATCTATGCAGGCCCTGATCTGATCGTGGATAGCGTCAGGTCCATCAAGGCATATCGCGCGACTGCCGGTGATAAGCAGAAAGCCGTGGTTGCCTGAGGGTAAATAGAGGGTGAATGGCGAAAGAAAAAGGCGCTGATCAAAGATTCTGATCAGCGCCTTTTATTTGGGCTTATTTAGGCCGCTTTTGTATCAACGCGATTGACGCTTTTTATAAGCGTTTGTTGACAAGCGTTCGTTAAAAAAGCATTTGATAAAAAACGCTTGTAAAAC
>Ga0181563_10001674_pt1 | contig 21633 bp, 19 predicted proteins | sample 011ome_25_FD_133759 | JGI IMG/M metagenome (GOLD analysis project Ga0181563, IMG submission 133759) | Coastal salt marsh microbial communities from the Groves Creek Marsh, Skidaway Island, Georgia - 011512CT metaG (megahit assembly) | ecosystem: Environmental > Aquatic > Marine > Intertidal...
GTCTGACATTTGCTACCGATTTCCCCTGATTTGGTCGAGCGCATCGAGTGCGCGGCGCTCGCGGGCAACGATGTCCTCGGCGGTCTTGCTCCAGACGAAGGGCTTCGGCTTGGCGTTGTGCTGCAACAGGTAGTCGTAGATCGCGCCTTCGAGATCGTCGACGCTGGAGTAGCTGCCACGTCGAATGCGCTTTGCCGTGATCTCGGCGAAGAAGCGCTCCACGAGGTTCATCCAGGACGCGCTGGTGGGCGTGAAATGCAACTTGAAACAGGGATGCTTTTCCAGCCAGGCCTGCACCTCGGGCGTCTTGTGGGTGGCGTAGTTGTCGAGGACCAAGTGGATGCCGCGGGGTTTTTTCACGGCCCGGTCGATGCGGCGCAGGAAACTCAGGAACTCCTTGGCACGGTGACGCGGCATGCATTCCCCGATTACGAGGCCCGACTTGACGTCCAGCGCGGCGAAGAGCGTGGTGGTGCCATAGCGCTTGTAGTCGTGGGTCATCGTGGCCGCGCGCCCCTTCTTCAGCGGCAGCCCAGGCTGGGTCCGATCCAGCGCCTGGATCTGGGATTTCTCATCGACGCAAAGTACGACCGCGCGATCCGGCGGATCGAGATAGAGGCCGACGATCTCGGTGACCTTTTCCTCGAACAGCGGGTCGTTCGAGACCTTGAACCCTTTCACGATGTGCGGCTTCAGCCCGGCATCGGCCCATATGCGCCCCACGCTGGAGGGCGATATACCCACCGCTTCTGCCATCGTGGCGCGGCTCCAATGCGTGGCATTGGGCGGGGTCTCCTGCACGGTCTTCGTGATCACCTTCAACCGGATCTCCCTCGGAAGCGGCGGCCCCCGAGAGGGCCGCGTCTTGTCGCGCTTGAGGCCGGGCACGCCTTCATCGAGATACCGCTCCTGACAGCGCCAGACCGTCGGCTTAGACATGCCAGTCCGACGCATGATCGCAACGGTGCCTGCGCCGTCAGCGGTCGCCACCACGATGTCCGCCCGCCAAGCCAGCTTACGCGGCGTATTACGGTCGGTGCGCAGAGCTTCAAGCTCAGCGCGGTCGGCGGGGCCAAGGTAAAGGCAGATGTCCGAGCGTCTCATCCGCCGTTCATGACACGGCTGAGCCGCATTGGGAATCCTATGTCAGGCGTGGAACACTAGTGATGTTTGACTATCAAGAGATGACGAAAATTGAATTACATTTTGTAGTCCGTTTTTTGAAATATCGGGCACCACTGGTACGCCTTTCACTAAGGGGGTTCCTGAGAAACACGCATCAAACACAGTGATAAGAATCTTAGGAGAGGCGGCTCTGAAAATATCGATCAGGTCGCTATGTGAAAGCCCTGTCTCATTCGGTCGCGTACCATCAAAATGTGTTCCACACAGGTAAAGGTCATTAGCAATGTGGCTTCCATGGCCTGAGAAGAAAAAGAAAACCTCTTCGTAGTCTTCATTCAATGACAACGCTTCTCTAACTACCGTTCGCATCTCGTCAGCATCTAAGTTTACCTTGGGTATGATTTCATCAAACCGCCCATTAGTTTCTAAGAGCGACTGGAACGCGGAAACATCTTCGCGGCAGCATGGGAGGTCGTTTTCCTGTATGTATTCCGCGTTGCCAACTAAAACTGCTACTGATTTCAAAATCTTACCTCTTTAAAATAATTGGGTGAGTGCCGAACCGAAGGCAACTTCCCCATGAAGTGGCGCATAAGCCCCTTGTATGTGATCTTCGGCGTATCGCCAAGCCGCCTAAGAATCGCTGGCTGAATGTCCGCTCCATCAGCGTCGCCATGATCGGTTCGCACCTGCAGAGAAGGTCCGCAATCCGCCCTGCGTGTCGGTCGCCGGACACATGCTGCACCCTGCGTGAATGCCCACTCCGGGCCTCGATCAGCCATATACTGGGGCGCTGCCAAACCCTGCCAAACCCCGCTCTATTCCTCATCCTTTCCGCAACGCATGCCCGCTTGGCCCCGCTGCCCGTGTCGCGTGATCGGCAGCTTTGCGATGGGGCTGCCCGGTTATGGCTGGTCACTCTGCTGCAATCTTTTCGCGCGTTGATAGGATTGTGCTGGTGTTGTCTTCGATCCAATCGGCCAGCACGCGCACATGGTGTGCCACCTCTTCGCCCATCGGGGTTAGGCTATATTCCACATGCGGCGGCACGACATTAAAGGCCTGCCGATGCACGAAGCCGTCTGCCTCTAGCGTTTGCAGCGTCTGTGTAAGCATCCGGTCGCTGACCCCGCCAATCGTTCGCCGAAGCGCGGCAAAGCGGATCGTGCGCCCCTGCAGGGCAATCAGTGTCAAAACGGCCCAGCGGCCGGTGACATGTTTGAGAATATCGCGCGATGGGCATTCCTGCGCTTGCAGGTTGCCCACCAGCTGGCCCGACCGGACGGCATCGCTGAGTTTTGGCATTGGGACCTCGGAAAAAATTTAAACTAACAAAAATGTACGTACTTACTATTGGTAAGTAAAGCGCCTAACTCTCTGCCATCGCAACCAGAAGCAGAAAGATACACCATGACCCTTGCAATCACCGGCGCAACTGGCCAACTTGGCCGCCTTGTGATCAACACCCTGAAAACCAAGACTGCGCCGGGCGGCATCGTCGCGCTGGCCCGCGCTTTGGACAAGGCCGCAGATTTGGGCGTGCCGGCGCGCCTGTTCGATTATGACGCCCCCGAAACCCTTGCCGCCGCGCTAGAGGGAATCGACACGCTGCTGCTGATCTCGGGCAGCGACATCGGCCGCCGTGTGGCGCAACATGGCGCTGTGATCGCAGCCGCCAAGGCCGCCGGGGTTCGCCATATCGTATATACCAGCCTTCTGAAGGCGCCCCACAGCACGCTTGGCCTTGCCGCAGAGCATGTCGAGACGGAAAAGCTGTTGGCCGCGTCGGGCATCGGCCATACCGTGCTGCGCAATGGCTGGTATACAGAAAACTACGCCATGGGCCTGCCCGCGGCGCTGGAACACAACGCCCTGGTCGGGGCTGCCAAGGATGGGCAGATCTCGGCGGCGGCGCGCCAAGATTATGCCGAGGCCGCCGCCGCCGTTCTGCTGGATGCGGGTCTTCAGGGCAAAACCTATGAACTGTCCGGCGATGAAAGCTTTACCCTGGCCGAACTGGCGGCCACGCTTTCTGCGCAAGTGGGCAAAGAGGTGCCTTACATCGACATGCCCGAGGCCGACTATGCCGCGGCGCTCAGCGGCGCGGGCCTGCCTGCCGATCTGGCGGGGTTTCTGGCCCATTGCGATGCCGAGGCCGCAAAGGGGGTGCTGTTTGATGAAGATACGCAGCTATCGGCCCTGATCGGCCGCCCGACGACGCCGCTTTCCAAGGTGGTCGCCGCTGCGATTGGCTAAGGCCACCTGCGGGGCGCGCGCGCCCCGCCTTTTGCCGCCCCTAGGTGGCTGCCCCGGGGCGGCGCTGCGGGCTGACGCGCCGCTTGTGTTGATTGCCCGCCAACCGCATGCATAGCTGCATCGCGGTATCTGCGACGCTGGCCTGAAACCGGTTTTTGCCCGTCGCTTTAAACCCCTACAGCTTGTCTAGAAGCGCCAGCAGCCGCTCTTGTTCGCGCGGTGTTAGGTTGCGCAGGGTGGCTTGGGTAATTGCGCGGGCGGTTTCCACGGCGTTTTCCACAAATGCCGCCCCCGCCGGGCTAAGCGAAATATCCAGCCGCCGCATATCGGTTTCGTTGCGCCTGCTTTCCACCAAACCTTTGGTTTTCAGCCGGTCAATCACGCCCTTGGTTGTTGCGGCATCCATGCCCACCAACCGCCCCAGGTGGTTTTGCGACAGCGGGCCTGTTTCGCGCAGCCGCGCAAGAATCGCGAATTGCGTTGGCGTGACCTGGGGCATCATGCGCGCAAACAGCTCTAGGTGCCGCTGGTTTGCCAACCGCAATTTGAAACCGATCTGGTCTTCCAGCTGGTAGGGATGTTGCTCTGCTGCGGTCATTGTGGTCCTATGGTCCCTGCTCGGTGCCACTTTTTCATGAAAGTTACCTTTGGTCCATCTTTCCGATGCTTTCCTGAAAAAATTGTTTGACAGCAAACAATATTTTGGTGCCCACTAACGCTAGGGCAATGTGGGTTGCCGCAGACAGCAGGGGCAAGTTCGCCATGAGCTTTGTGAAAAATGCCTGGTATGTCGCAGGGTGGTCGCGCGATTTTGACGCCGCTTTACGCGCGCTTACAATTGTGGGCGAGACGTTGGTCTTTTTCCGCGCCAGCGACGGTGAATTGGTGGCACTAGAAGATCGCTGCCCGCATAAATTGCTGCCGCTTTCGCGTGGCAAGCGTATCGGCGATACCATTCAATGCGGCTATCACGGCATGACCTTCGGGCGCGATGGCAAATGTGTGCGTGTCCCGGGCCAAGACAACCTGCCCAAAAGCGCCTATGTCGAAGCCTTCCCAGTGGAAGAGCGCCACGGCATCGTTTGGGTTTGGATGGGCGATCGGCACAAGGCCGATACCAGCAAAATCTTCGATATGCCTGAATTTTCTGACCCGAATTGGCACGTGCATCACGGCGACGGGCTGCATATTCGGGGCCATTACCTGAACGTGGCCGAAAACCTTGTAGATCCGGCGCATGTTAGTTTCGTGCACCCCACAACGCTGGGCAGCGCGGCGTCTGAGGATGTGCCGGTGCATGTGTCTACCAGCGGCGAGGTGATTGCGGCATGGCGGTGGATACGCAACGCGCCGCCGGTTGGGTTTTTCCAAAAATTTGGTGGGTTCAGCGGCAATGTCGATCGCTGGCATTATTATTACCTGCATCTGCCATCCACCGCGGTGATTGATTTTGGCAGTGCCGATGCCGCGTTGAACCTGCCCGAAGAGCAGCGCGACCAAGGCGTGCGCATTTTTGCGCTGCATTTCGTCACCCCGGTGACCGAAGATTACACCATCGATTACTGGATGCACCTGCGCAACACGGCTGTGGGCGATCATGCGGCCTCGGAGCAGATGGATGCGATGTTCCGCGTGGCCTTTGCCGAAGACAAAGAGGTGTTAGAGGCCATTCACATTGAAGAGCAGCGCCCGCAAAAGCGCAAACCGATCCGCATTGCCATAGACAAGGCACCAAACGTGTATCGCAAGCGTATTCGCGACTTAATAGAAGCCGAGGCAACAGAAGACCTTGGAGAGCCGGAAAGGCCAACATTTGTCCAGCTGGATTAAGGCCAAGGGCAAAGCAACCAGAGACAACAGAGAGGGAAAATGATGAAACGGAAAACTTTCCTAAAAGGCCTGATGGGGGCTGCGGCACTGGCGCTGGCACCTGTGGCCAGTTTTGCGGCGGATCCGATCAAGATTGGCGAGATCAACCACTATAAACGCATGGCAGCCTTTGCCGAGCCTTATAAAAATGGCATCGAACTGGCGCTCGAGGAAATCAACGCAGCCGGCGGTGTGTTGGGGCGCCCGCTAGAGTTTATTTACCGCGACGATCAGGGCAAGCCCAGCGAGGCCGTGAAGATCGCCGAAGAGCTGATGACGCGCGATGGCGCTGTCATGATCACCGGCACAATTTTGTCGAACGTCGGCTTGGCGATTTCGTCGCTGGCGGCAGAAAAAGGCTATGTCTATCTGGCATCCGAACCGCTGGCAGATTCTATCACTTGGGCATCGGGCAATGCCTATACGTTCCGTCTGCGCAGCTCGACCTATATGCAGGCGGCGATGCTGGCGGAAGAGGCGGCGAAAACCGGGGCAAAACGCTATGCCACCATCGCGCCCAACTATGCCTATGGCAAAGACGCTGTTGCCGCCTTCAAAGAAAACTTGCTGCGCCTGCAGCCCGACGCCGAATTCGTGGCCGAGCAATGGCCCGCGCTGTTCAAAATCGACGCCGGTGCCGAGGTGCAAGCGCTGGAGCGCGCCAAGCCAGATGCCATCTATAACGTGACGTTTGGCCCCGATTTGGCCAAGCTGGTGCGCGAAGGTGGCGACCGCGGCCTGTTCCAAAACCGCACCGTTTTGGGGCTGTTGTCGGGCGAGCCAGAATATCTGGACCCGCTGGGCGCCGAGGCCCCCGAAGGCTGGATCGTAACGGGCTATCCTTGGTATGCCATCACCGATGGGCCGGGCAAAACCTTTGTCGATGCCTATCAGGCGCGTTGGAATGATTACCCGCGTCTGGGCTCGATCGTGGGCTACATGACCGCGCAATCCATTGCTGCGGTGCTGCAAAAAGCGGGCTCTACAGAAACCGATGCCATTCGCGCCGCGTTCAAAGGGCTGAACGTAGATACCCCCATGGGCCAGATCACCTATCGCGCGATTGATCATCAATCCACCATGGGCGCCTATGTGGGCCGCACCACGGTGCAAGATGGCAAAGGCGTGATGGTGGATTGGACCTATAAAGATGGCGCCAACTATCTGCCATCTGACGAGGTGGTGCGCACCCTGCGCCCGCAAACCGACTGATCCACGCCACACCCAGCAGCCCCTGCACTGTGGGGGCTGTTTTTCTTTTTCCACGCCTGCCTGACTGGGGGGAATTATGGGGCTGTTCATCGCACAGCTGTTGACGGGGCTTGCCAATGCGGGCGCCCTTTTCATGGTGGCATCAGGGCTAAGCCTGATTTTTGGCGTCACGCGCATTGTAAATTTTGCCCATGGATCGTTTTACATGATCGGTGCCTATGTGGGCTATACATTGATGCAGGTCTTGCCGGGGGCCGTGGGGTTTTGGGGCGCCATTTTGCTGGCTGGTTTAGCCGTTGGCCTGTTGGGCATGATCGTGGAAATGCTGGTATTGCGCCCCGTCTATCGCGCGCCTGAATTGTTTCAGCTTGTGGCCACCTTTGGCGTGATTTTGGTGATCCAAGATCTGGCGCTGATGATTTGGGGCCCCGAAGACCTGCTGGGCCCGCGTGCCCCGGGGCTGCGGGGCGTGGTGTTTATTTTGGGCGAGCCGATCCCGAAATACGATATTGCCTTGCTGGTGATCACCCCCTTTGTGGCGCTTGGCCTGTGGTATTTGATTACCAAAACCCGGCTGGGCATCTTGGTGCGCGCCGCCACCCAAGACCGCGAGATGGTGGGCGCCTTGGGCGTGAACCAAGCATGGCTTTTCACCGGCGTTTTTGCGCTGGGCACCGCGCTGGCCGGTTTGGGCGGGGCGTTGCAGCTGCCCAAAGGTGGCGCCGATCTGATGATGGATTTCAACATTCTGACAGCCGTGTTCGTGGTGGTGGTGATTGGCGGCATGGGCTCGCTTCCGGGCGCCTATTTGGCGGCGGTGATCATTTCGGTGTTGAACGTTTTTGGAGTGACCTACCTGCCACAATCCACGCTGGTGCTGATGTTTGTGGTGATGGTGCTGGTGCTGATGATCCGCCCCTATGGCCTGTTTGGCCGCGAAGAGGTGGCGGGCGAGCATGGCCAAGTGGGCGAGCCAGAGCGCCCGATCAAACCGGCAGGCCTGCAGGTGCGGTTGCTGGTGGCGGCGGGCGTTGCGGCCTTGGCGGCGCTGCCGCTTTATGGCTCTAGCTTTTCGCAGGTGCTGGCCACCGATATCTTGATTTTCTGCCTTTTTGCCGCCTCGCTGCATTTCTTGTTGGGCTTGGGGGGGTTGGTTAGCTTTGGGCATGCGGCCTATTTCGGCGGGGGTGCTTATGTTGCGGCGCTGATGGTGACGCATGCGCAATCGCCGATGGAGCTGGCCTTTGTCTTGGCGCCCATTGGCGCGGGCTTGGCGGCCTTGGCCATCGGCTGGGTGTGTTTGCGCCTAACGGGGGTGTATTTTGCCATGCTCACCCTGGCCTTTGCCCAGCTGATCTGGAGTTTGGTGTTCCAATGGGGCGATGTGACCGGCGGCGATGATGGCTTGGTCAATATTTGGCCAGCCGATTGGCTGAATGACACCACGATCTTTTTCTACTTTGCACTTATTTTATCCGTGGGGGGCATGCTGGCGCTGCGCCATGTGGCGCATTCGCCCTTTGGCTATGCCCTGCGCGCCGCGCGCGACAGCGCCCGCCAAGCCGAGGCCACAGGCATTAACACCAAGCGTGTGCAGCTATTGGCCTTTGGGTTTGCCGGCATGATCGCCGGTTTGGCGGGGGGCTTGTTTGTGTTCTCAAAGGGCAGTGTTTTTCCAAACGAATTGGAAATCGCCCGCAGTTTCGATGCGCTGATCGTGGTGTTTTTGGGCGGTGTGAAAACGCTGGCTGGCGGGCTGGTAGGGGGCGCCTTCTTTAAGGGTGTTGAAGAGGTGCTGGTGCGCTTTGAATATTGGCGCTTGGCCTTGGGCTTGCTGATTATCGGCGTGGTTATTCTGGCGCCTGATGGCATCGTGGGATCGCTGCGCAACGCGGGCGAACGGCTGGGCCTGTTGCGCCAGACGGAGGACCAAAAATGACCACAGTTTTGGAAACCCGCGGCCTGACCAAATCTTTTGGAGGCATCTTGGCGGTTGATAACGTCAGTTTCAGCTTGGCCAAGGGGGAATTGCTGGCGTTGATCGGCCCTAACGGTGCGGGCAAAAGCACGTGTTTCAACATGCTGATGGGGCAGTTGCAGCCCAGCAAAGGCACCGTGCATCTGAATGGGCGCACCATTACCGGCCTGTCGCCCCGCCGCATTTGGCGGCTGGGGGTGGGGCGCACCTTTCAGATTACCGCGACCTATTCGTCGATGACGGTTATCGAAAACGTGCAAATGGCGCTGCTGTCGCACCATCGGCAGGTGTTTAGTTTTCTGCCCTACGCCCACCGCATGTATCGCGCCGAGGCGCTGGCGCTGTTGCAGATGGTGGGCATGGCCGATCAGGCCGAACGCCATTGCGCGGTGCTGGCCTATGGCGATCTTAAGCGGCTAGAGCTGGCCATCGCCTTGGCCCACGCCCCCGACGTGCTGCTGATGGACGAGCCCACTGCCGGCATGGCGCCGCGCGAACGCGTGGGGCTGATGCAATTGACCGCCGATATCGTGCGCGAGCGCGGCGTATCTGTGCTGTTTACCGAACATGACATGGATGTTGTTTTCGCCCATTCGCACCGGATCATGGTGCTGAACCGGGGCCAGCTGATCGCCGATGGCAGCGTGGCCGAGGTGCGCGCCGACCCTAGGGTGCAAGAGGTGTATTTGGGCGGCGGCACGGTCTTTAAATCCGACGAGGTGCAAGATGCTTGAGCTGGCGGACATCAACAGCTTTTATGGCAAGGCTCATGTGCTGAACAACCTCAGCTTTCAGGTGGCACGTGGCCAAGTGGTGGCCTTGTTGGGGCGCAATGGCGCGGGCAAAACCACCACCATGAAATCGATCATGCAGCTGGTGCAGCCTAAATCGGGCCAAGTGACCTTTCAGGGGCAAAACATCACCGGCTGGCCTGCCCACCGCGTGGCCAAGCTGGGCCTTGGCTATGTGCCCGAAGAACGGCGCATTTTCACCGATCTGACCGTGCTGGAAAACCTAGAGGTCGGGCGCCAAAGCCCACGGGCAGGCACGGTGACATGGACCCAAGACATGTTGTTTGACCTGTTTCCCAACCTTGCCGAACGGCGGGGCAACCGCGGCAAGGCGCTTTCAGGCGGCGAGCAGCAAATGCTGACCATCGCGCGCACCTTGATGGGCAACCCCAGCTTTGTGTTGCTGGACGAACCCAGCGAGGGCATCGCGCCGGTGATTGTTGAACAGATGGCGCGGGTCATCCAGCAGCTAAAGGCCGAGGGGCTGACAGTTCTGCTATCTGAACAAAACCTGCATTTTGCCCGCGCTGTGGCCGATTGCGCGGTGATTATCGAAGGGGGCAGCCAGAAATTCGTGGGCACATTAGAGGCGCTGAATGCCCAGCCAGAAATTCGCGATGCCTATCTGTCGGTATGACCCTGCAATCAAAGGTTTATCGCTGATCACAAAAACACTTTTCCCGTCAGCGCGGTTCTGCTAACCTAAGGGTAATAAAAAAATTGAGGCAGACAGACAGGCAAAGATATGAAAACGGGCTGTGGGGGCACGTTTGTCATCTCTTGGTCGCAAACGGCACTAGACGGCTTTCAAGCCGCCCCAATTGATATTCTTACTGTGGGCGCTGCTTGGTCGTGGGGGGGCGAGCTGATCCGTGTGGATGGGCCCGCCTCGTTGTTGCGGCTGGAAGATGCAGACATGCAAGAAGATAGCCGCAAGCGCGCTGCGCGTGCGGTACGCCGCTTGGTAGGGGTTGCCCTGGGCACCACGCCGGCGCGGCAACAGGCAGCAGATGACGCTGCCATGCTTTCAGACGATTATGCCATTATCGTCAGCGATGGGTTGAAGACCTACACGCTGACATTGATACCGGTGGGCCAAGGGGCGCAGCCCTTGGTGATGTTCTCGGGCCCATTGCCGCCACGCCAGCGCGACTTGTGGGTGGTGCACCATAATTTGGGCAACCAAGCCCAGTCAAACCCCATGGGCCCTGCCAGCGGGGGGGTGATTTGTTTCACCCCCGGCACCATGGTTCAAACACCACAAGGCCCCCGTCCCGTCGAGGCGCTGCGCGAGGGCCAGCAGGTGAACACCAAAGACAGCGGCCCGCAAGATATCTTGTGGATCGGCCAGCGCCGCATGACGGGGGCACGGCTGTTTGCCATGCCTCACCTGCGCCCTGTGCGGGTACGGGCGGGGGCCTTTGGCATCGAACGGCCAGATCAGGAACTGGTGCTTTCGCCCGAACATCGCCTGCTGGTCACGGGCCCCTCGGCGCGGGCGTTGTTTAACACCCCCGAGGTTCTGGTGCGCGCCGCCGATTTGGTGAATGGTCGCACGGTGGTGGTGGATACGGCCATGCGCGAAGTGACCTATATTCACCTGATGTTGCCCGCGCATCATGTGGTTTGGGCCAATGGCGTGGAATGCGAAAGCTTCCATCCCGCCAGCACGGCCCTGTCCACCCTGTCAGATGCAGATCGCCAGCGTCTGTTTGCCCTGCAACCCATGCTAGAGCATGACACAAGCAGCTATGGCGGCTTTGCGCGCCGCAGCCTTAGCGCCACGGATGCCGCGATATTGTTGCACAAAGCGGCCTAGGGCGGGGGCGAATCTGCTTGACACTGCGGCGGGCATTCGCCATTAGCCCGTTTTATTGGTGTTGGTGGCCCCCGCAAGGGGACGCCTGTCGGGTATTGCTATGCGTTTGCATGGGCAAAACCAAAGGACAACGCCCTTCACACTGGCCGCAAGGCCTGCATTTATAGGAAGGATATCAGCCGTGACCAAACGCACGTCTGCCAAGTACAAAATCGACCGCCGCATGGGCGAAAACATTTGGGGCCGCCCCAAATCGCCCGTCAACCGCCGCGAATATGGCCCCGGCCAGCATGGCCAGCGCCGCAAGGCAAAACTGTCGGATTTCGGCACTCAGCTGCGCGCCAAGCAGAAGCTGAAAGGCTACTACGGCGACCTGACCGAAAAACAGTTCCGCCGCATCTATGCCGAAGCCGAGCGCGTTAAAGGCGACACCGGTGAAAACCTGATCGGCCTGCTCGAGCGCCGCTTGGACGCAGTTGTGTACCGCGCAAAATTCGTGGCAACCGTCTTTGCCGCACGCCAGTTCGTGAACCACGGCCATGTGCTGGTGAACGGCCAGCGCGTGAACATCCCCTCGTACCGCGTGAAAGAGGGTGACGTGATCGAAGTGCGTGATCGTTCCAAGCAGATGACCGTTCTGCTGGAAGCCGTGCAATTGGCCGAGCGTGACGTGCCCGATTACATCGATGCCGACCATTCGAAAATGACCGCCACATTCGTGCGCACGCCCTCGCTGGCAGATGTGCCTTACCCGGTGATCATGGAACCGAACCTGGTGGTGGAATTCTACGCGAAGAACTAATCTTCGCCGCTCCACGCAGAAATTGGCCCCATCATTTGCGAAAATGGTGGGGTTTTTCTTTGACTTACCCCTGTGGCGGGTGGTGGTGGCGCTGCGCGTGGCCATTCTGCACCGCGCGCCATGCGCTATATTTTTACGCGCGGAATGATCTTTCCTATCTCAAAACCCGCCGCTAATAGGGGGTTGAGGAGAACATCATGACGAAACTTGTGCCGCAGCCCGGAATTATGGACATCGCGCTTTATGTCAGCGGCGAAAGCACTTTGGCGGGCCGCTCTGACGTATTGAAACTGTCAGCAAATGAGAACCCGGCAGGTTGCAGCGACAAAGCACGCGAGGCATTCACCCGCGCAGCCCATAGCCTGCATCGCTATCCAAACACCGATCATGCTGCCTTGCGCACCGCCATCGCCGAAGTGCATGGGCTGGATGCCGGGCGCATTATCTGCGGCGTAGGATCTGACGAGGTGCTGCAATTCGTGGCGCAGGCCTATGCCGGCCCGGGCGACGAGGTTATCACCACCCAGCATGGGTTTTCCATGTATCCCATTCTGGCCCGTGCGGTGGGGGCAACCCCGGTGGAAGTGCCCGAAAAGAACCGCAAGATTGATGTCGATGCCATTTTGGCGGCGCTCACACCCCGCACGCGTATTGTGTTTGTGGCCAACCCGGCCAACCCCACTGGCACCTATCTGGAAAAAGACGAGGTGCTGCGCTTGGCCGCTGGCCTGCCCGAAACCGTGGTGCTGGTGCATGATGGTGCCTATACCGAATTTGTCGATGGGTTCGATGGCGGCGCGGCGCTGACCGATCAGTTCCCCAATGTGATCATGACGCGGACCTTTTCCAAGATTTATGGTTTGGGTGGTTTGCGCATTGGCTGGGGCTATGCCGCGCGCCCGGTGATTGATGTGCTCAACCGCTTGCGCCAGCCCTTTAACCTGTCCGAGCCGCAAATGGCCGCAGCCGAGGCGGCTGTGCGCGACACCGAGTTTACCGCGCGATGCCAAAGCGAGAACGCCAAATGGCGCCATTGGCTGCGCGAGGCGCTGCTGGGCCACGGGCTGGAGTGCGACGAAAGCCATGCCAATTTCGTGCTGGCCCGCTTTCACGATGCACAGACCGCCAAAGATTGCGACGCGGCTTTGCGCGCCGATGGTATTATCGTGCGCGCTGTGGCGGGCTATCAATTGCCAAATGCCCTGCGCATCACTGTGGGCGACGAGGCGGCCTGCCGCCGGGTGGCCCATGGGATTGGCCAGTTTTTGGCAGGCCGCGCATGAGCGTTATCTATAATCGCGTTGCGCTGATCGGGCTGGGGCTGATTGCGGGCTCGATGGCGCTGGCCATCCGCCGCCGGGGTCTGGCCGCCGAGGTCACAGGCTATGCCCGCACCCCCGCCACCCGCGAAACGGCGCGCCGGATCAATCTGGTAGACCGGGTTTGCGACACGGCCATCGAGGTGGTGAAAGAGGCTGATCTGGTGGTGCTGTGCGTGCCTGTGGGCGCGATGGGCGACATGGCCCAAGAAATCGCCCCGCATCTCAAGCCGGGCGCCACGCTCAGCGATGTAGGCTCGGTGAAACGCGCGGTGATTGACGCGGTGCAGCCGCATATGCCGGATCATGTGCATTTTGTCCCAGCGCACCCCTTGGCCGGAACCGAGCATTCTGGCCCCGAATCTGGCTTTGCCACGCTGTTTGATAACCGCTGGTGCCTGATTGTGCCCCAAGACGGCGCCGACCCCCACGCGGTGGCACAGCTGCAAGCGCTGTGGCAGGGCATGGGTGCCAATGTTGATCAAATGGACGCCGATCACCACGATCTTGTCTTGGCGGTCACCAGCCATACGCCCCACCTGATTGCCTATACAATGGTGGGTGTGGCCGATGATTTGCGCCGCGTGACAGATAGCGAAGTGATCAAATATTCCGCTGCAGGCTTTCGCGATTTTACGCGCATTGCGGCCTCGGACCCAACGATGTGGCGCGATGTGTTTTTGACAAACAAAGACGCCACATTGGAAATTTTGGGGCGGTTCACCGAAGAACTATTTGCCCTGCAGCGCGCCATCCGCCAAGGCGATGGCGCCTTGCTGTTTGATTATTTCACCCGCACCCGCGCCATTCGCCGTGGCATTATCGAGGCGGGTCAAGATACCGATGCCCCCGATTTTGGCCGCACCAAGAAAGACGGCTAAAGCGGTTAGCGCAGCTGCAGTTTTGGCGCCGGGCCAAGCGGCAGCACCCCACCCACCATGATCAGCCCTGCGCGAAAATCGATGGGCAGGTCCAAGGTGTTTGGGTCGCCCGACATTTGCGCCAGCATCTGCAGGCCCTGTTCGGCCTGTCTGGCCAGTGCCTGTGGCACCGCCCCGCTGGCCACGGCCATGGCCAAAATATCGCGCCAGTTGCGGGCCTTGATCACCACTTGCCCCGTGGGCACGCCGGCTGCATCGATTTGCAATTGCCCAGCCATGGCCAATTCCATCTGGCCCCATTGCGCGTTGATGGCGGCGATATCCACCATCACAGGCTGGGGGCGGCGCGCCTCTAGCGCCGCGCGGTCCCATGCTTGGGTGAAATCGGCGATAATATCGGCGCTAAAATTGCTGAAACGGGGGGGCAAGTTGCCGCCCATATCCAGCGCCAAGCGGGCTGATTTTGCCGGTTCTAGATCTTCGGCGGCAAAACCGAAATGATAGCGGGCCGCGTGGCCCTCGACCCGCTCGACCGCCATGCGCAGCGCAGTCATCGCCGTGCTTTCGCCCGCCTCGTCGGTGATCAGCAGCGTATCGGCCACCAGATTGGCCCGCTCTAGCGGCAAATCGGTGCTGCTGCCAAGGCGCAGGCTGGCTTGCATGCTGGCGCTGCTGATCTGAAATTTTTGCAAAGGCGTGGCCAATGTTTGGCTGTTTGGCCATACCGCGATGACATGATTGGGCCGGTAGCTAAGGGCCAATAATTGGAAAAAGGGCGCTTGCCACGCCCAGCCGCTGTTGGGATCGGCCAATACAAATTCGCCAAACGTGGTATCGAAACGGTTGGGAAAGCCCATCACCGTCAGATCTGCTACATCGGCCTGCCACCCGGCTGCGCGGCGCTCTTGCAGCCATGCCTCTAGCCCGCGTTTCAGCCCTGTTGCCCCCATAAACCAATACCCCGCCCAAAGGCTGGCGGCGATCACGACGATAGCAGTGAGGCGTTTCATGATGGGCACTTTCCATTCGGTTTCAGGCAGTGTTTACAGGGGTCAAAGCACTAGGGCCAGCACTATGACACTTTGGGTATTTGGATATGGATCTTTGCTGTGGAACCCCGGGTTTCAACCCCAGGCGCAGGTGGTGGCCCGGCTGGAAGGGTGGCACCGATCGTTTTGCATGCGCTCGATCCACCATCGTGGCACGCCACAGGCGCCTGGGCTGGTGCTGGCATTAGATGCTGCCCCCCAGTCTGTGTGCAGCGGGGTGGCGTTTGAGGTGCGCAGCGGCGAAGAGGCGCAGGTCATGGCCTATTTGCGCGACCGTGAACTGGTGTCTTCGGCCTATCTTGAACAGGTTTTGCCCCTGCACCTTCAAGACGGGCGGCAGGTGCAGGCGGTGTGTTATGTGATCGACCCTTTGCATGCGCAATATTGCGGTGGCCTGCCCTTGGACGAGCAAGCCCAGATTATCGCCAGCGCCATTGGCGGGCGTGGGCCGAATGCAGAATATTTGCACAATACCGTTGCCCATTTGCAGCAGTTGGGCATTCACGATCCAGATTTGGCGTGGCTAGACCAGCAGGTGCGCAACCTATGCGGATAAGACCTTGGCTTGGCCCGGGCCAATGCGTAAGCTGTGGGAAAGTAAAATAGTGTCAGGAACTGACCTTATGGATCAGCCGGACCGCGAGGCCGAGCCACATTTCACGCTGCCAATCCGTCAGATTGTTCTGATGGTGCTGGTGCTGGCATTGACCGGCGTGGTTGTGATGATGGCCTTACCCACCGTCATGCCCATTTTCGACGCAAACCCCTATTTGAACGGGTTTATCTTTTTCGTGTTTCTCTTGGGGGTCTTGGCCTGTTTTTGGCAGGTGGCACAATTATTGACCTCGGTGCGCTGGATTGTGGGCTTTGCCCGCGATGGCGGCAGCGTGGGGCGCGCGCCTGTTCTGTTGGCCCCCTTGGCCACGTTGCTGCGTTCGCGCGCGGCGCAGATGCAGATTGCGGCCACCAGCACCCGCTCGATCCTAGATTCCGTTTCGACCCGCATCGACGAAGACCGCGAGATTACGCGCTACATCGTGAACTTGCTGATTTTCTTGGGCCTTTTGGGCACGTTCTATGGGCTGGCCACCACGGTGCCCGCCTTGGTTGACACCATCCGCGGCCTTGCCCCGCAAGAGGGCGAGGAAGGCGTGGCGGTCTTTGGCCGCCTGATGAGCGGGCTTGACGCGCAGCTGTCTGGCATGGGGGTGGCCTTCGGCTCGTCCTTGCTGGGCTTGGCGGGCTCGCTGGTGGTGGGGCTGCTGGAACTGTTCGCAGGCCATGGGCAAAACCGCTTTTACCGCGAGCTGGAAGAATGGCTAAGCTCGATCACGCGGTTGGGGTTTTCTGGCCACGAGGGCGATAGCGGCGACCAAGCGGTGATGATCCAGCTGATGGACCGTATGTCGGGCCAAATGCAGGGGCTGCAACAGCTGCACGCCGAGGGCGAGCATGGCCGCCAAGCATTGGAACGGCAACTGTCGTCTTTGGCGGTGTCGGTGGAACGGTTAACCGACCGGCTGGCAGGGTCGGGGGCGGTGCACGATGCGATCAGCCGCTTGGCAGATGCGCAGGCAGAATTGGCACAGGCCGTGGGCGCGCAGGGGCAGGGCGAGGGCATAGATGCCGAAAGCCGCATGCGCCTGCGTTCGATCGATGTGCAGTTGCTGCGGATTTTGGAAGAAATCAGCGCCGGTCGCCAAGAAAGCGTAGAACAGCTGCGCCAAGAGCTGAACGCGCTGACCCAAGCCGTGGCAGGGCGGGGCAAACCCGCGCCTGTGCGGCTGCATTTTGGCGCGCCCATCCAGAAAACCGACCCTAACGACACCGGCAGCGGGGGCTAGGGCATGGCGCTGTCCCGCCGCACTGGGCAACGGCTGCAAGGGTCTATTTGGCCGGGGTTTGTGGATGCCGTGACCGGCCTGTTGATGGTGCTGGTTTTCGTGCTGACGATTTTTATGGTCATGCAATATGTGCTGCGCGAAACCATTTCTGGCCAAGACAAGCGGCTTGACAGCCTGTCATCCGAGATTGCGGCCCTGGCACAGGCGCTGGGGTTGGAACAGCGCCGCAGCGAAGCGTTGTCTACCCGCGTGGGCGAGTTGGATGCCACCTTGGCCCAAGCCCGCACCGAGGCGCAGGCACAGCAGGCGCTGATCGCCGCTTTGCAAACCGATCTGGGCGCGCGCGAGGCCGCGTTGCAGGCCGCCCAAGGCCAGATCACCAGCTTCGAGGCGCAAGTGGCCAGTTTGCTGGCCGCGCGCGATGATGCCTTGGCCAATGTGGCCGCGCTAGAGGGCGAGAAAACCACGCTTTTGTCACAGCAAGAGGCGTTGAATGCCGCCTTGGCCAGCGCCCGTTCGGAACTGGATGCCAGCGCTGAAGCCGCGCGTTTGGCAGCCGCACGGCGCGAAGCGCTGGAAGCGCTGATCGCTGATTTGCGCCAGCAAGCGGGCGATGCGGCGGCGCAGGCGCAAACGCGCGAACAACAAATGCAGGCCTTGATTGCCAGTTTGCAATCCGATCTTGACGGCGCGCGCAGTAATCTGGGCGATTTGCAGGGGCAGGTTGCGCAGCTTGATGCCCAACTAACTGATGCGGAAATGGCCCGGCTTGCCGAAGCCGCCGCCGCCCAAGCGCTGCGCAATCGTTTGGAAAATGCCGATGCCGAACTGACCGCCATGACCATGGCGCTAGAGGCGCAGCGCAAAAAGGCCGAAGACACGCTTACATTGCTGGCCGCGGCCCGTGCTGCCGAAGATGATTTGGCCAAAGATCTGGCCGCTGCATTGGCAGAAAACCAAAACTTGAACGCCACCGAGGCAGAATTGGCCGCCAATGCCGAGGCACTGCGCGCCCAATTGGCGCAAGCCTTGGCCGCAAAACTGGCAGCGGAAGGCCGCGCCGAAACCGCGCTGACCGAGGCAGAGCAGCGCCAGATCTTGTTGGCCGAGGCCAACAAAGCCCTGCAAGGCGCCGAGGCCCAAAGCACCCAGGCGCAGCGCCAACAGGCCCTGCTAAACCAGCAAGTGGCAGCGCTGCGCACGCAATTGGGCGCCTTGCAAGCGTTGCTGGATGACTACAAAGACCGCGCTGCGGCAGATAAGGTGCAGCTGCAAACCTTAGGCTCGGATTTGAACGCAGCTTTGGCGCGTGCGGCTGCAGAAGAACGCCGCCGCCGCCTGTTGGAAGAGGCCGAACGTCAGCGCCTTGAAGCGGAAAAAGAGGCCGAGCGCCTGCGCCTTGAGGCGGAAAAAGAGGCCGAACGCCAGCGCCTTGAAGCGGAAAAACGCGACCTAGAGAAATACCGCAGCGAATTTTTTGGCCGCCTGCGCGATATCTTGGGTGGCCAAGAGGGGGTGCGCATCGAGGGCGACAGATTTGTCTTTTCGTCCGAGGTGCTATTCCCCCCCGGCGATGCCGAGCTAAGCGCGGCAGGCATGGGCGAAGTGGCCAAAGTGTCCGCCATATTGCGCAATGTCGCGGGCGAAATTCCACCGGGTATAGATTGGATCATCCGCGTGGATGGCCATACCGACAACGTGCCCCTATCGGGCGAGGGCGATTTTGCCGATAACTGGGAACTTAGCCAAGCGCGGGCTTTGTCGGTGGTGCGCCATATGATTACCAACTTGGGTATCCCCCCCAACCGGCTGGCGGCGAATGGCTTTGGCGAATTCCAGCCGGTGAACCCCGAAAACACCCCCGAAGCGCGGGCGCAAAACCGCCGGATCGAATTGAAACTGACCGAGCGTTAGGCGTTAATCGGCAATTGTGATCTGGCCTTCGCTTTGGCCCAATTGTTCGCCCGCGCGCAGCAAGGTGGCGCGCCCCGAATAAAGCCCCGCCATCAGAGGCGCAGAAACCCGGCGCCCGGCGGCGCGGAAATATTGCGCTTGGGTTTTTTCCAGCGTCACACGGGTTTGGAAAAAAGTGCTGCCATCGGGGGCGGTGATGGCAATATCCAGCTGGTCGCCGGGCTTGGCACCAAAGCCATGGGTCCAAAACACCAGCGCCTTTGGTTGGCGGGGCAGGCGGTTTCGTGTGGGGCTGGCTGTGCCGGCCTTGACCGCATCGAAACTTGGCACATTCTCGGCAAAGCCACCCGCCAACAGCCCGCCGGGTTGATAGGGCAGGGGCATGGCCCATAGGCTGGTGTGCCCTTCGCCCAAGCAACTGATTTGGCCATCGGCATCAAACGGGTCGATCACTTGGCCGTCATGGCGCACCGACAGGTGCAGATGTGGAAAATCTGCGCGCCCAGAAAAGCCCACTTGCCCCAAAACCGTGCCTGCCTGCACGGTTTGGCCGCGTTGCACGGCGATACTGCCTTGTTTCATGTGGCAATATTGCGTCTCCCAGCCGTCGGCATGCTGGATCACCACGCCATTGCCGCATTCGCGCCCGGCCAGCGTGGGCGCCCAGCCGGTATCGGGCATGCCATCGCGGGTGCCGGCCACGCGGCCTTGCGCGGCGGCCAGCACATCAACGCCCGCCGCCATGTGCTGCATGTTGGGCAGGCCAAAATCGGTGCCCTTATGCCCATCATAGCTGAGCGCGCCGCAGGTATAATCGCGGGCCGTGGGGCCGGGGGCGTGGTCGACGAATTGTTGGATAAAGCAGGTTTCGCCCAAGCTGCACGATACGGGCAGCCCCAAGCGCGGCGGATTTGCCGCCGCGCTATGGCCTACCAACAGGCCCAAGCCCCCCAAACCAAGGGCCAGGGCCCAACGCGCTTTTTGGGCGGCTTGCCTCACTCGGCTGTCAAAAGTGGCGGCTTAGAGCCAGACAGCTGTGGCCGGTCGGGGCCCGAGATTTGCAGATCGATTTGGCCATTTTTCACAGCCACCCGCACCACGCCACCCTTGGCCAATTTGCCAAACAGCAATTCCTCGGCCAGGGGTTTTTTGATGTGCTCTTGGATCACCCGGCCCAAGGGGCGGGCGCCCATTTTATCGTCATAGCCCTTTTCCCCCAGCCATTCGGCGGCGGGGCGGGTAAGTTCGATTTGCACATTGCGGTCCATCAGCTGTGCTTCCAGTTGCAGCACAAATTTTTCGACCACTTGCAAAATCACCTCTTTGGGCAGCGGCTGGAACGAGATGGTGGCATCCAGACGGTTGCGGAATTCAGGGGTAAAGGTGCGTTCGATCGCGGCTGTATCTTCGCCTTCGCGGCGATCACGGCCAAAGCCGATGGCGGCCTTTTGCATATCGGCGGCGCCCGCGTTCGATGTCATGATCAAGATCACATTGCGGAAATCCACCTTGCGGCCATTGTGATCGGTCAATGTGCCATGATCCATCACTTGCAGCAAAATGTTGAACACATCGGGGTGGGCTTTTTCGATCTCGTCCAGCAGCAACACGCAATGCGGGTGTTGATCGACCCCATCGGTGAGCATGCCACCCTGATCAAAGCCGACATAGCCGGGGGGCGCACCGATCAGGCGTGATACGGCGTGTTTTTCCATATATTCCGACATGTCAAAGCGCAGCAGTTCCACGCCCAGCGTATCGGCCAGCTGTTTTGCCACTTCGGTTTTGCCCACGCCGGTGGGGCCAGCAAAGAGGTAGTTGCCGATGGGTTTTTCCGGCTCGCGCAGGCCGGCGCGCGCCAGTTTGATGGCGCTTGACAGCGCCTCGATGGCGGGGTCTTGGCCGAAAACCACGCGTTTGAGCGTTTTTTCAAGGTCTTTCAGAACTTCGGCATCGTCTTTCGAAACATTTTTCGGGGGAATGCGCGCAATTTTTGCGATCACCGCCTCGATTTCCTTGGTGCCAATGGTTTTTCGCCGCTTTGATTCAGCCAGCAGATGCTGGGCTGCGCCGGCCTCGTCGATGACATCAATGGCCTTGTCGGGCAACTTGCGGTCGTTGATGTAGCGGGCCGACAGTTCGACCGCGGTTTTGATGGCATCGCTGGTGTATTTTACGCCGTGATGTTCTTCGAAATAGCTTTTGATGCCTTTGAGAATTTTGATTGTGTCATCGGTCGAGGGTTCGTTCACGTCGATTTTCTGAAAACGCCGCGATAGCGCCCGGTCTTTTTCGAAATGCTGGCGGAACTCTTTGTAGGTGGTCGAGCCCATGCAGCGCAATTTGCCGCCCTGAAGCGCGGGTTTGAGCAGGTTCGAGGCATCCATAGCCCCGCCCGACGTGGCGCCCGCGCCGATCACGGTGTGAATTTCATCGATGAACAATACGGCATCGGGGTGGTTTTCCAATTCGGTCACCACCGCTTTTAGGCGTTCTTCGAAATCACCACGATAGCGGGTGCCGGCCAAAAGCGCGCCCATATCAAGGCTGAAAATCACGGTTTTTGACAGCACTTCGGGGGTTTCGCCTTGCACGATTTTGCGTGCCAGCCCTTCGGCAATGGCGGTTTTGCCCACGCCCGGATCGCCCACCAACAGCGGGTTGTTCTTGCGGCGGCGGCAAAGCACCTGAATGCAGCGTTCGACCTCGTGGTCGCGCCCGATCAGCGGGTCAACGTCACCCTTGGCGGCCTTGGCATTCAGGTCGACGCAGTA
>Ga0181563_10001676_pt1 | contig 21623 bp, 15 predicted proteins | sample 011ome_25_FD_133759 | JGI IMG/M metagenome (GOLD analysis project Ga0181563, IMG submission 133759) | Coastal salt marsh microbial communities from the Groves Creek Marsh, Skidaway Island, Georgia - 011512CT metaG (megahit assembly) | ecosystem: Environmental > Aquatic > Marine > Intertidal...
TGAAAGCGTTTCTCGAGTTTTTCTGCATTTATATATTTTTTTTTTTTTTTTTTTTGAAATCGGTGCGCGACAGGTGGGACGCACACGAGGCGATGCGTTGTCGACGCCGCCGCGACGCCAGACGTCGTCGGAAGACATCCATGGTGCACTATTGCGAGGCAGAGTATTGCGGCGCACCCGCGACGAAGCGGTGCTCGAGATGCGCCGAGGCTCGCTACTGTTCGGCGGACTGCCAACGGCGAGACTGGTACACGCTGCACAAATACGAGTGTGCGGCACTCGCGTCGCAGAATGCGTCGAAGACGAACCGGTCGTCGTCGTCGTCGTCGTCGTCGTCCAAGGCAAAGAAGCCTTTTGTGCCGAAAGAATGCGTGCGGTGTCGCACGATGGTGACGGATGAGAACTCAGAGTGTCGCGTGGGGCATCCCGAGGCGCAGTTGGAGTGGAAGGGCTCGTGCACGTTTGTCGGCGACGGTCCGGAGCCCGAAGTTGGGCTCACTGTGGATTACCTGTGCACGTCGTGCGGTGAAAGTATTGTGCGCAAAGAGACTAAAGCAGGAGAGTCGCATAGCAGCGGCTCTCGGACGTGCTATCGAGGCCGGCACTGCTTTCATGAGTCTGATATTTCCGAAGAAGATACCAGGCGCAAGTTGAATGAGTGCGTGTTGTTAGTGAAGCATCGTGAAGGAGACGATTTTCAGCCGCAGATTACGATTGATGAGCTTCCTGATGATGTGGAATCACTCGTGATTCGATCGGTGTGTGGATACTATGAATCGAACGAACACATTCCAGGTCTCGCGTTGAAGCGAAGATTGCCAAATTTGAAAACGCTCAGGATTTGGAACGTCGACATGGCCGAAGTTGAACTCACTGACGAGCTCACGCCACAACTCGAACGCGTCGAAATAAAAAGCTCGATCGATAAATGTGCGGAGCGAGGCAAGATCAAGATTGTCCTGAGCGAGTTGCGTTACTTCAAGTGCGATTACTATTCGGGGCCAGGCAAGTTTTTGCAAGACATGCTCGACGCGGCTGTCGAGCTCATGTTCTTCAAAACGTACAAATTATATCTCGAAGATCACCATGAGTTGGCGATTCGTTCTTTTTGCTGCGTGAAGATTGATCTTTCCCGAGCTTCTGGGTTGTTCAAGTTGACGTTGGCGACGCCGAGTCTTCAAGTGCTGCAAATTTGCGGCACAGACTTGAACGATATTGAATTTCAGGCTCTACCAAAGAGATGCACCGATATTCTCCACCCGTCGGCGCGAAAAATGTATAATGGAAAATATGGCGACGAGAATCAATCGCCGTTACGTGTGATCGCGGAGGGCACGCATTTTGGCCCGCGCGCGGAGAAGGCGCTGCAGAAGCATCCACGCATTGACGAGGGCTCTGTGCGCGCACAGAAGGCCAACAGCAATTTTGGTGGGGCATTTAATATTGAGCAATTTCAACGCATGAACCTGGGAAATCCAGGAGCCGTGGTGCCCGCTGAGTGGACGAATTTCCTCTTGCAAAATTTCATGGAAAACATGTCGAAGACGCACGGTAAGTACTAAAGTAAAACAAGAATATCGAGGTAATTGCGATGTACACGACTGACTGAGTGACCCTAGAACTGCTAAAATTGTTATAAACACACTGAACTACTTACGCTGACAAACGTTTTCGCCCTTTACGGCGGCGCCGCGCCAAGACTTTCCTACCGCCCACTGTCGCGAGTCGCGCTCTGAACCCATGCCGACGCTTTCGCACCAAGTTACTCGGCTGATACGTCCTCTTGGTGTGACACCACATCTCTCCATCATCGTTGACGATACTGCGTCCATCGATATCATAACTTTCGTCCTCGCGTTCGTCCTGAATCACGATCGTCTCCGAGACCGCCGAAGACGCGTTCAACGCCGCTCGATAGTCGAACCGCATCGCCGACGCTAAAGCCGCCACCGCCGACGCGCGCGTCGTCGTCGTCGCCGCCGCCATCGTCGTCGTCGTCGTCGTCGTCGCCGCCGACATAAACATCATCGTCGCTAAAGACCCATCGAACGGCGCCACGCCCACCGTCGAGCTCGCCCTGACCTCGCCTCGAACCAACCCCACGAAAGACCCATCGTCGTCGTCGTCATCCTTCTCACGCAGCACCGTCGCCGGCGCGCTCGGCGCACCCCGCACCGTCGTGTGCGTCGTCATCATTCGCGTCGCGTCGCACCACGTGCGCGCGCGTTGCACGCACCCCCGTCGCAACATCGTCCTCGTCCTCGTCCTCGTCGTCGTCGTGTGAGGTCAAACACACCGCAGCAGCACTGACGTCGATTTTGGGTCGTATTGAGGGGGTACACGTGTGGTCGTGATTGGTGGATGGCATCCGTAATTCAATTCTTAATTGTTGGGAATTTTGAATCAGTTCTTGACGACGACGGCAGTGCGCGACGCGACCGACGTGTGACTGTGTGTATATATATATATATATCTACACATCATCCTCGTCGTTCTCGTCGTCGTCGTCGTCGTCGTCGTGTAATCTGTGAACATGAGCATCGCGATGACGACATCGGTGAACAATGTGACGTTGGGCGGCAAGGGCGGCGTGTTGAGCGCTGCGGTTCGCCGACGACGAGGCGGGTTGGCGACGACGATGACGGTGAAGACGACGACGATGGTGAAGACGGCAGCGGCGATGCGTTCGTCCGTGGGTGCGTGCGCGACGAGAGGCGTGAACTACGCGGCGTCGTCCTCGCCGCGTAATCATTATTATAATCTTTCGCGAGCGAGTCGAGGCGCTGTGGTGCTCGGACGATCGGCGTCGTCGTATTGGGCCTCGGATGAGGGTGTGATTGATGTAGAAGAAAAGTCTTCGTCGTCTTCGTCGGATGGCGATGACGACGCGTCGTCGTCGACGGCGCAGAAGAAGGTTGGTAAGGTTGCGGCTATGGCTTTGGTTTTAGCAGCGATCGCGGCGTTTGCGTACAGCGACGCGTCAGTGAGTTTTCCAGTTTTAGGCCCGGCGCAGACGTTGGCTCGATCGTTTGTGGATTTGCTCGCAGCTGGGTTGGATTACTTGGTTGACGTTGCGCTCGATGCGTACGATGCGTGCATCTTGGGAGCCATTAATGCGTTTGCGTGGTTTCAGTCATTGTTACTCACGCCGGGTAACGTGATTGCTAAAAGCACCGCGGCGGCCGCGCCGATGATGGCAAACCCGAATGGAATCGCGAGTTCGCTTCTTGGTTTGTTATGTGCCAAGCCGTTCATGTCTATTGCGGCTGTGTTGTTGACATTAAGCCGAATCGTAGTGAGCTGGGGGCTCGCGGCCGCCGAGTACGCCTGCGCGTTGCTGTACGCCACTCCCGTGTATGTGGCTGTGCCCGCAGCGACGGCAATGTATTTCATCTACAAGAATCGTAAGGTGAACGCTCCAGTGAAAGTTCCAGCACCAGTGCCGGTTAGAGAGGTGATGACGCGTCGCGTACAACCGCCCGCGCCGATGGTTGAAGACGTCGTCGTCGCCGCCGCCGCCACCGAGGTCTCCTCGGCCAGTGTCGCGAGCGCCAAGTGGGATATGGATTACAGCAGCAGCATGAGCAGTACGAGTTCGGCGTCGTACTCGTCGTATTCTTCTGCTTCTACTGCGTCGTCCGTGAAGTCGTATGATTTCGGAGGCGCGTACTCAAATTCGGAAGCTTCCATGGGATCGTACGGCGTCGACCAAGCCGAAGTCGAACGTATCTACCGCGAATTGATGCCAAACTTGGATGATGTCTACGGTGCAGCCACTAAGGTCATGCCTATTGTAGCCACACCGGCACCTGCGAAGGAGCAACCCAAGGCGGTGCCGCCGCCGCCGCCGCCGCCGCCGCCGGTCAAGGCCGTCGCGCCGCCAGTCGACGAGAAGAAGACGCCCGCTCCCGCGCCGGTGAAGACGGTGGTGCCCCCGCCACCCCCGCCGGTGAAGGCGGCGGTCCCGCCCCCGCCCCCGCCCCCGCCGGCCCCACCGGCTCCGAAACCAGTGACGCCAGCTCCGCCGACTCCCGCGCCGGTGAAGGCGGCGACGCCAGCTCCGCCATCGCCAAAACCCGTTACGCCCACCCCTACGCCCGCGCCAGTCAAGCCCGTGACTCCGACGCCGACACCGACCCCGATGCCGACGCCGACTGCGGTCGAGACTACGACCATTGGTGGTAAGTCCGTAAAGAAGGGAGGTAGCAAGGAGGCGTTTTACAGTTTCGTCAACAAGGTGAGCTCCATCAAGACGGACGATGTGTTGAAAGTCGCTACAGAGACGGCGTCCAAGGTAGCGACCAAGGAAAATTTGGATAAGGTGGCATCGGTTGCGACAGAGGTTGTGAGTAAAGTGACGAGTTCGTTCGATGAAAGTGTGTCCACGTCGTCGGCTTCGTCGGTGGCGAAGGGTAGAGTGACGTTGCCCGAAGGCACTCGTAAGGTCTCGGATTCGTCAGAGGATGATCTGAGTGAGGGCACGATTATCAAGAAGAAGGCTTGATCCACCAGCGCACAATGAGGACAAAAACAACAACAAACAACGACAACATAGCTCGCGTCTGCTCTTGTAACACGCCACAAGAAGAAACAAAATTTATCGTGAATCAACTCAACTCGTCGTATTGGTTTTATTAAATGTCATACTTAAACGTTACCGCCGGCGGTGGCGCCGGTTCAGCAATCTTCCCCCAACCTTTGATCTTATACGCAAAGCGTTCTAAATCGGAAATACGTACGGCGTGACGCTTGCGCAAAATATGTAACGTCGCACTTCGGCTACGCGAGTTCGCGCGCATCTCGGATTCACTCGGGCGCTGAGCGTCATCCATATGCATGCCCCACTTGCGCTCGAGCTTTTTAGAGCACTTTTCGCCGTACGCGCTTTGCGCCCATTGCCAAAGCGGGAAATCGTCGCGCACGACTTCATAGTCGCGGTAAAAATCCACCACAATGGCGCATTCGCTGTGTTTCCACGTCAAAATTCCAAGACGTCCGTGTTCGGGCATGATCTCAAAGGCGCCAAACATCCCGCGTCGCATTTCGTCGAATTCTTGATTCAACGCGATGCGAAGCGCTTGAAACGTCAGCTTTGCTGGGTGCATCATTTGATACTCTTTACCTTTAGCTCGAGCGACGAGTGCGGCGAAATCCTTTGTCGTACTCGGCAGCATTCCAGCTTCACGGGCGATGACAATGGCGTCTGTGATTCTTCGCGCTGCTGACGGGTCAGTAGTTTCTCCGTATTCGTGAATCACCCGACGTAATTCATCTCTAGACACGCTGCGTAAGTATTCGCTTGCCGGCATTCCACGCTCGACGTCAAAGCGCAAATCGAGCGGTCCGTCTTGCTCGGGTCTGAAACCGCGCGTGGCGTCATCGAATTGCGGCGATGAAATCCCGAGGTCCAAGAATACTCCAGAAGGTTCGATACCTAAGGGCTTCAACACTTGCGACATTTGTCCAAACGGCGCGTGATGAATCGTAAAACGGGCGTCTTCCTTTTCCAATTCACGGCCTACTTTGATGGCTTCGGGATCCATGTCAAATGCGTGCAATCGACCTTCCGGGGACAACGCGGCCAAAATTCCGCGAGAGTGCCCGCCGCGCCCAAACGTTCCGTCGACGTAGACGCCGCTGCGGTCCGGCGCGACTAATCCAGCGATGGTTTCCGCGAGCATCGCGGGCGTGTGCGTACCGTATGCCTGCTCCGTCGCTCTCACACCAAAAGTGCTCTTTTTCGCCACAGTCACGGACACATTCCGACCTCCAAATCGAGAACCGTCGCGTTTGAGTGCTTCCATTCGGCCCTGTTCGTTGACGAATGTAACAAATCCCGCACCCTTGGATTGCCCAGATAATTGGTCGCGTAACAAACGCGCCTGCCCGACGATGGCACCGCAGTCGGCGAAATAATTCGTGACTTCCTCTTCTGACGCGCTGTGCGGCAGATATTTTAAGAAGACTTCGTACCCTTCTTGTATGCTTCCTTGAGCCGGAGCTCGCGCCGCTGCGGTATTCACGGCTGTCTTAGGACCGGCGCTCGTGACGGCAGATTTTGGCGCGGCACACCTGAAACACGACGTACGCCGAGCAAAGTTCGAGCAACCGCACGCTCCACACGCCCAATCATCTGCGCGCACCTCCCCTGGTGTACTGCCGTTAAACATCGGCGCCGTGTTCATCGGCGATTGCGCTGCGTTTGTCAAAGACGCTCCGCCACCGAACAACGGCGGCCGCGACGCTGACGCGGGCGCTTTTGGAGTTCGAGCCGCCTCCGCCTCCGCAGCGCTTCCATCATCTACCATCACCTTGATTGTCTCACCATCAACGCTCGCACCATCAAACTTCTTAATCAACGCCTTTGCATCTTTGGCGCTCACGTTGTCTATGAAGGCATGTCCTCCTGGAGGCTTTGGTCCTCGTCCACTCGTACCCCATAAACCAACGACGACGTCATCCTTTGCGAGGGACAAAAATGTACTCAACGTCGCCGCGTTCGCGGTTTTCGTCAAGCCAGTGATTCGCACGCGTACACTACTCGCGTCATCATCGTCAGCAGGTGCTGCTGATGTCTTTGCCTTTTTACTACTCTTGGTTTCATCCCCCGACGACGACGGCGACGACGATCGCTTGGGTGTCTTCTTCTCCTTCTTGTCCTTTTTCTCTTTCTTCTCCTTCTTCCCCGGGGTCGATCCCATCGCGAATGTCGTCGGTGGCGGCAGCGATGCGTGCGTCACCAAGTGGCGGCGGCGGCGCTCGGTTTTTGAGTTTTTCAGAGCTCGAGCGCGCGCGTCGAGTTGAGTGATTCACAGCGCGGCGCGGCTCGCATGGCGACAGCCCCGACGGCCCCGACCGATGACGGTGGAGGTGTCGGTGGTCGCCGCACGTCGCTGAAATCGTCGTCGTCGTCGTCGTATCGCGGGAATGCGAGCGCACACAGGCGCGCACAAGCTTTGAAAAGCTCGCAGAGTCGCCGAAGAGATGCATTGGCGTACGCGAGAGCGGTTGTTACGGGATGTGGTGAAGATAGCGGTGCGCATGCGTCGACGGTGCATGCCGACGCGGCATCGTCGGCGATGGATGCCCATGGCGTCGAAGACGAAGCACGCGACGGCGCGATGGTTGACGTCGCACAAGCGACAACGTCGTCGTCTTCGCCGTCGTCGTCGGGGTTGACCATGCCCGAATGGATGTGGGACGATGTTCCACACGATTTGAGTACGAAGTGGTACGTGCGTTCACGTCCAAGAGGCGCGAGGTGTTTAGTCGTCGCTTCAAAAGGTAAAACGATTACCCGAAGTTCGCGAGACGGGCGCACGACGGCGACGTTTCAATCCGCGCTTCCGGGTGGCAGCGCGCGCACCATGCGCGGACGGGGGAGCGATTGTTTCTGCATTCTTGACTGCGTATACGCCGAGGATGAAAAGGCGCGGAAAGACGATAATCATCGTGGCGGTGTTAGAAATGGGAAATATTACGTGTTGGATGTCATGGCGTGGAATGGCGCGGCGATGTACGACTGCGATGCAGAGTTTAGATTTTTCTGGGCGCACACGCGTTTGACACAAGAGTGTGAGGCGTGCGAACGCCCGGACGTCGCGAAAGGACGCGAGTTCTCATTCGCTATGCTGCCTTGGTATGACGCAGACGCACACGGCGTGCGAGCGGCATACGCAGAAGATATCGGCGTCGAACGCGATGGGCTGTTATTTTACCACAAAGAAGCTGCATATGATGTTGGAGTAACGCCATTAGTTTTACTCTGGCGCGACGCAGTGACGTCGAGATTCTTTGCACACGACGAAGGGGCATCGGCGGTGCTCGCGCGAGCGGGCGTAAACAACGAGAGCTCGCCGCACATTGTCTCTCTGGCAAAGAGCGCAGATGGCACATTCTTCATCACCGGCGACGAACCACCCTTGGTTATCGCTGCGTGTGACGCTACGCCATGCGCGTCTTCAAACGTCGTTGCACACACGGTCTCGCTCGCACCAGGACGCGTCGGTCGGTTTCTCGCGCGCGGTTTCGACGTCGATGTTTCGTCTGGCGTCGTGCGCTCGGCAGATATCGCCTATCTCGGACCAAAACCGAATGCGACGATGGCCGCAGCAGATCTGTTATCGAAAATTCTCTTCAATGCGCGCGCGAGAACTGCTGTTTCTCTGGACATTCAGCGAATATTGACTGGAGCATCGCAACGCGCCGCGATGGACGCCGCCGACGACGATATGATGTGACGTAGACATTACCGGTAGCAATAGAAAGGAATCCATTGGTAGCAAAACGGCTTAGCTGAAACTACCAGTAGCTAGATGTAAACAATACTTTGTGACTTAACATCGTGTCCGCGCGTCGCCTTCTAGCGCCGTCGTCGTCGTTCTCTTCCACGAAAAAAAGCCCTATAATGTTCCTCGTGGAGTACGAAAGCGCACACCGATGACGAACGCGACGCCGACACTGTGTGTCCCTCGCGGATACCGCATGCACGCCCGCGCGCACACCGCGCATGCGCATGCGCACGTCGCGCGATGCGTGCCGCGTGAACGCACGCACCGCACCGCGTCGGCGTCTCGGCGCGCCGCATCCGCATCCGCGAGCGTCGTCGTCGTCGCTCGAGCGGCGTCGCGCGACGCGGCGCCCGAGCCTGCGCCGTCTGCGTCGTCTGCGGCGGCGCCCGTGTTCGACGCATCGCAATCGATGAATACGAATCCAAGCAAAATGTGTCCGGTGTGTCACGGCACGGGGTGGAAACCGTGCGGGCAGTGCGAGGGCGCGGGCGTGAACGCCACGGACTTGTTTGGTGGACGGTATCGCGCGGGCGACGCGTGTTGGCTGTGCGCGGGCAAGGCAAAGACGATGTGCGGCAATTGCGTGGATTTAACCGATACGTTCTAGGTGGAAGATGCGTCGTATAGTTGTATAGAGCACCGTGTTGTTGTTGTTGTTGTTGTGGAAATGAAATGAAAGAGTTACTAGTTGCTATATGTCGGTCAGTACCAATCCACCCACGTCGACGTCGCCACGCGGTTTCGTCTTGAATTCAACGCCCCAGCCGCGCGTCCGTTCTCATACGCCGCCTGTGCGAGAAGAGTTTGTATCAACGCCCCTGCGTTGTCTCGTTCGCGCGCGTCGCCCGCGATTGCGCGCGACAAGTGCCCGCGAAGCGCGTCGCGTTGCGCCTCGGTGACGAAATGAATGCACTTTTCGGGACATTGCTCAGCGGCGATCCACGCGACGTACGCCGCATCCTCTGCGTTTGCCGCGACAGACCCGAACCCATCGTCACCAACGTATCGCGCAGCTCCGGTGTCATCGGCGTAGGTAAACCTCCCTGCACCTTTGCCCACGCAAGAACTCCAACATTGTCGACCGAGGCACGCGAATTCATTCACAAAGACGCGTTCGGCGCCGTCAAAATATTTCGCCAGCGTCGCCGCATCGAACGGATCGAGCGCCTCACCGTCGTCACTAATCCCATGATCACCATCACGCATCACCCCTAGGTTTTTCATCACGCTCTCGTACGCCAACCGCACGCGAATCGTCGCATTTGACCGCGCCTCGCGTTCGTCGGCGCGCGCCTTCGTCGGCGCTCTATCCGGATGACACGCCTTGGCGCGCGCACGGTACCTCGCGCGCACGTCCTCCGCGCTCAACGTCGCGACGTCGTTGATGGTGAATCCGAGCACCGCTAGCGCGCTCGATCGCGCGTCGTTCGCCACCGCAATGACGTCGTCGTCGTCGTCCTTTGTGTCGTCGTAACCGTCAACGTCGGCGCCAACGCTCGCAGCTCTCGTCGTTCGCGACGGCGCCGTCGTCGACAACGACGTCGACGACGACGTCGCGCGGGTTCGATATCTCTGCGCGCGCATCGCCGCGACCACCGCGACCGTCGTCGTCGTCGTCGTCGTCAACGTCGGCATGAACGCGACGTCACTTTCTGACGCATCAATTTCAACCCATGCCGTCTTCGTCGTCGTCGCCGCCGCCGCCGCCACCGCGCGAGACGTCGGTGTTCGCGGCGAAATACGCGGGCGCCATCGTGCGCGTGCGCGTCGACGCGCCGCACACGTACGGCGCCGCGTGCGAGGCGCTCGCGCGCGAGCTCGGGTTGGTGCTCGACACCGTGCGCGTGCACGAACGAGGTCGAGCGCAGCCGCACGATTACGCGTCTAATGTCGCGATAGCCGACGAGGACGACGATGGGGGACGTCGGCGGATGGTGACTGGCGCGCGGTGCGCGGTGCGCGATGCGGCGGAGGCGCACGCCGAGGCTGGGGCGAGGGTGGAGCGAACGATTCGTGGATTTGATGACGACGCGCGACGGGCGCGGATGATGGCTTCGACATCGTCTGCGATGTGCGAGTTTACGTTTGAGCATTTTGGAGCGATTGAGGCGTTGGATGTGGGCGATAAGTTCGCGGCGGAGGCGTTGTTGAGGCGGTTAGGCTCGGACCCGGGCGTGGTTGGCGTGATGCGAAAGCACAAATGGCGCGTTGGAAAGTTGTGCGAAATGCCACCCGAGGGTAAGGTGGGCGTGTCTGAATTTTGCGTGCTCGGATATAACACGAATAAAGGGCAATCTATTCATTTGCGGTTGCGCACGGATGACATGCGGGGATTTAGAGATTACACGACGATTCGAAAAACATTGTTGCACGAGCTGGCGCACAACGTGCACTCGGACCACGGCGAAGGATTCAAGGCGTTAAACTCACAGCTCAACGCCGAGTGCGACGCGTTGGATTGGAAACGAAGCAAAGATAGGCAAACTACGCGTCGCGCCATGGAGGTGTATGAACCGAAATTCGAAGACGAGCCATCGAATGGGGCTATGGCGGCGACGAAAATGTCGAGCGGTTCGCGCGTCGGAGCGTCGTCGAGCGCAGCCTCAACCGCGGAAGAGGTTCGTGCGAAGCGCTTGGCGTTATTCGAGCACAAAAACGAAACCACACCCCGGGAATGATAACTTACTCCAGTAGTGCGTAGAGGAGAAACATAGACTTCTTGCTGTGTGTAACAAAATAGGTTCGCCGCCGGCGCTCGGTTTAGCGCGGCGTCGAGCGCATTAAATACATCAATACACCGCCCGCAATGCCGACGTTTAAACTTTCCATATCCCCAGCCATGGGCACCGCCACAGGTTGACATCCACCGAGCGCTTCGTCGCTCAAACCTCGACCTTCGGTGCCGAGCACGAGGCACGCGCGAGGCGTCGACTGCGCGCGTTCGGGATTTACGTCTTGACTCGCGTCTGGTTCCGCGGCGTACATATCCATCCCAAGCGTCTTCGCTGATGTCTTCAGCGCATCAAACGAGTCGAAAGCGACGAGATCAATTCTAAACGTCGCTCCGCGTGCCGCGCGCATGGCTTTATCGTTAAACGCATCACACGTGCCCGGTAATAACGCCAAGGCGTCCCAACCAAACGCCACCGCCGTGCGCGCAAGCGTGCCTAAATTCCCCGGATCTTGAACTCCTTCCAATGCTAGCACGCGAACAGTCGCCTTAGATGCGTACTTGTTCTCGAATTCGCACCGTGTGAGCACGTGCGGGAGTTCAAACTCGCCAACAACGTCCAAACCGTCCGCGTTGGCGACGCCCGCGCACTTTTTCAATACGCGTTCGGGCGCGCGTAGCACTCGCGCAGCATCCACACCCGGGGGAACACTCGCGGTATCCGACAGGAACAACACACGTGCGCGTGTTTTCGTCGACCCTGGCGCGCCGGTTCCAAAGCATTCGCGCATTAACGTCGAGGACGCGAGGACTACGGCGCGCTCTTCGTCTCTAAACTTTCTATTCTTACACAACTTTGCCAAGCGCTTCACCGCGGCGTTTTCCACGCTCGACACGTACTCGTAGTCATCATCACCGTTGCCGTACTCGCGTCGTCGGTCGTCATACGCGTCGTCGTAGTCGCCCCGGGATGTAGAGGCGGCGTACGCGCGAGAGGCTCGAGCGCTCGCTTCGAGCGTCGTCGAGCGAGACGTCGGATGCACGCGCGTGCGCGCCAGCGTCGCGATAAACGATGCCCGCGGGTGCGCCATCATGTTCTATGGATGCGTCGTGTGCGTGTGTGTACTTGGTGCACGACGCGACGCGCTATGCAGTCGTTCGCACCCGACGCCGCGACGGCTGCGGCGTATGCAGACTTAACAATAAAACTCTTTGAATAGCATTACAAGCTGTGCGTGGACAACACCACGGCGACAGCACAAAACGCGCGTGTGAGTGGCTTACATTCATACATTACGCCAAGGTCAAGTGCGGCGCGACGCGAGACAAAAACGCGTACGTCCCGCCGGCGACGAGCAAAAATCCACTCGTCGGATTCACCCAAGCGCTCTTTTCTCGCAACGCCATGACGTTCTTCAACCCATCCGTGGCGGTCGCCGCAAACAATAGAGGTGCGACATACCCAGAGGTATACGTCAACAAAAGTGCGCTTCCACTCGCTGGGTCTCCGCTCGATGCCGCGTACGCGAGCAACGTCGCTAAAATCGGCGTTGCGCACGGTGACGCCGCGAGCGCAAATACCGCTCCAGCCAAGTACGCTTGCGCGTATGCCGGCACGCGAATCGTCTTCGGGTCAAAGTTCGCACCAAAAGACGGGAATGAGACGTCGATGACGTTTAATAAGTTCAATCCCATGACGACAGCGAGCGCGGCGGCGCACGTCGGTAAACCGTCCCCGACGCCTTGTCCGTACGCTGCGCCGAATGCCGCCGCGCTTGCGCCGAGTCCCGCGAGCGTGCTCGCGAGACCGAATGCGAAGGCGACGCTTGCCGTGCGCACGCGAGTCTCGCGATCGGCTGTGGCGTCGCCATAGCCTCCTATGTATCCAATAGTGAGCGGGAGAACACTCAGCGTACACGGCGACAGCGACGTAAATACACCCGCGAACAACACCGTGGCGTACGTGGTGACGCCAACGTGACCTTGTCCAAGCGTGTCTGCACCGATGGCGACGTCGAGCGCGGACGTGGCGTCGTACATGAACATGTTTGCGGCGTCGAACGGGGACGCGGAGCGCTTGACGTTGGCGCCGCGGGACGCGCGCCGCGAAACCGTCGGCGTGTGCGACGGGTTCCGCGTGCGCGCTACCGACGACGATGTCGAGGACGACGTCATCGACGTGCTAGCGATGCGCGCGAGCGTGGCGTGATGCGACATTGTGCCAGTACTTTGAGCTCGCGCGTCGCGGAGTGATGCGAATTGGCGTTAATGGTTACAATTTTTACGTCTACTACGTGTGCATTACCCTCGAACGACGACCGCACCAGAACGGGTGTGATATCTCACCCCTTGCGTGGGCTTGTACTTTTCGTTGCGCACTTGTAAGGTTTCGATTTTGATGCCGGATACAGACGCACCTGAGACCTTGAATGACGCGTTGATGTCGACGAGTTCTTGCAGATGAATCCTTCGCGTGGCCTCGGTAGCGGCGCCCGCGGCTTTCTTCTTGTCATCTTCAGAAGTCATGACCACTTGCACGGACAAGCACGGGGTTTTATCGTTCGGGAACTTATCGATGGCCCAACGAATAGAATTGGAGGAGACATCGTACGACGCGACGCCGTGCGTGGCGCTCGGATCCGCGCTCGCGCATCGGTCGGGTAATCGAATGTCAAGTGTCACCGCCTCCACAGGCTTTTCAAATGCAGGCTTAGAGCCGACAACAACAGAGACGCGACCTTGGGTTTCGCCAAACGCACACTGCGGTCGAATGTACAAGGGCAGCGGTACCGAGCTCGGGTTGTCGCTGTTCGCCGTCTTCAACCACGGATTCGCCTTGATGTATCTCGGTTGCCACTGATTTTCGTCCGCTTTTTGCGGTGGGCGGACTTGATATGACATGAGTTGCGAGTTTCCATCCGCGGGCACGAAAGACACCACGCGATCGGACGCGAATCTCGACAATCGCACGCTCGGATGGAACGAGTACTCGTCAATCAAATGCGAGTTGCTCAACGTCAAGTTGATATCTGGCATACCACTCAAGCGTGAGTTCACCTCAATTCGCCCGCGCACGGCACTACTCAACACTTTTCCTTCCGCATCAAGCGTAGCGTCGATGTATTCGATTAAATCTAAATAGATTTCATTGCTGGCGTACTTGATGTTGTTCGACCTCCACGGCAGCGGGAGCAACTTGAGCGGATCTTGGTCGCTCACGATGACACCTTGATTCCCCATCACCGTCGACGTCACGCGATTGTACAAATTTGGTGGCGGTACGAGCACTTTAAGCCCTCCAGCGTGAGTGTTCACAGGAATCCCACTGTCTACCATCTCATCCAACAACTGATACAACGTCACGTGGTGCTCCTGCAACACCGTCTCCGTGATGACGTCGCCAAAATACGCCATCAAAACATCATACAACTGACTTAAAAACTCAATCACCATCAACGGCGACGTCTCGCGCTCGCACGTCGCCACGTACGTCACCTCGCCGCGCGTTAAAAAGAATCCATACGTCTCCTGTTCCACGCACACCGCGGCGGCATCCGAGCTCGCCTTGACGCTCGCGCGATGCGCCTCGAACACCCGTTCGCATATATCGCTCTGCGTCGACGGCCCCCAATGCTTCACCGCGATCAACGACTCCGTGACGTTGTTCACCACGAATAACGACTCGATACCCATCGCGTTTGAGTGATGCAACACTAAAATTGATCGAAATTAATCCAATCCACCGCACGCACTGTCGACGCCGCTCGAGACGCGTTGGTGCCGTCACGCACTCGTTATGCGAACGTATACGCCTGTATGATCAACCGCGTCGCGCGTTGAGCGTATGCGCCGTCGTCGCACGCGCGTGGCGTCAAAGAATGTCGTCGTGAATGCCGGCGCGGAATCATATTTGGATGCGCGCGCGCTCGCCTATAAACACGATTCGGACATACGGATCGTACTCCATGAACATGAACACGATGAGCTGTTTATAAAAGTACACCTGCCCGCACCACGGACGTCGCGTCACGCGTCTCGCGCGCGCGTCAGACGCCGCCGCGATGGCATCGCCCGCGCCATCGCCGCTCGCGATCACGCGCGATGCGGTGACGCTCTTCCTCGCGGCGTTGCTCGCGATGCACGTCGCCTGGCACGCGTTCGCACGCGCGCTCGTGCGTGCGGTGCGAAAGATCGCGGCATGGTGTCGGCGCGAATGCGTGCTGACGTTTGGCGGCGCCAAGCAAGCGTCGATGTTCGTGCCTGGATTAGGACACACGATTGCGTTGTTTCGCGCCGTGGGTCGGTATCCGTGCACGTGGGATTTGTTTGCGCAGTGGGGGACGAGCGCGGCGCCGAAACCGGCGAGGGTGCAAATCTTTCAGAGACACTGCGTTGTCGTCGCTGACCCTGACGCGATGAAGCGCGTGATGGCGGTGAATTTGAAGAATTATAAAAAGGACACGGAGTTTGCGTATAATCCGTTTTTGGATGTGTTGGGTACGGGGTTGGTGACGTCGGAAGGGGAGATGTGGAAGAACCAAAGACAACGGATTTCTAGCGCGTTGCGTATTGAGATTTTGGATGACATTATCGCGATTGCGATTCGAGCTGTGGATAGATTATCGCTCAAGCTCGAAGCGGTGCGTGGTAAAAACGTGCCAGTTGAGCTCGCGGAAGAGTTTCGGTTGTTAACGCTTCAAGTCATTGCCGAAGCGATTTTGAGCTTGAGTCCAGAGGAGAGCGATGAAGTCATGCCAAATCTGTATTTACCAATCATGGAAGAGTGCAACCGTCGCAGTCTCGAACCGTGGCGCACGTACTTACCAACGTCTGAGTGGTTTGCCCATCGCGCGCGCGTCAAGGCGCTGAATGCGTACATCGTCAAGCTTATTCGCACGCGTTGGGCCAAGCGCGTGCGGGGCGAGACGAGCGCCAACCCGGATATCCTCGACCGCGTCCTCGCCGATGTCTCGCTCGAGGAGTACGGCGCGGAAATCGAAGAGCAAATGTGCTACGAACTCAAAACGTTTCTGCTAGCCGGTCACGAAACGAGCGCGGCGATGTTGATTTGGACGACGTACGAGCTCGTCAAGAACCAAGACAAGATGGCCAAAGCTACGGCGGAGGCGAACAAGGTGCTCGGTGCAGTGAAGCCTGGCAAGTTGCCCACGCGCGACGAGCTCGCGCATTTGGATTACGTCGTCGGTGCACTCAAGGAGTCTCTTCGTTTGTACTCTGTCGTGCCCGTGGTGACGCGCTGCGCCATCAACGATGACGTGTTGGGTGGATGTCGCATCCCCGCCGGCACGACCGTCATCATGAGCTTGCAAGGCGTTCATCACCGTGAGGACTTGTGGCCGAATCCCATGTCCTTCGAACCCGAGCGTTTCCTTAACGGCGCGAATGATGAGCTCGGCAACTACGCGTACTTGCCTTTCATTCAAGGCCCGAGAAATTGTCTCGGTCAGTACTTGGCGCTCCTCGAGGCGCGCGTGGTACTCGCCACGCTTTTGAAACGATTCAAATTCACGAGTGCGAGCACAAAAAATGGCGCCAAGCACACCAAGGCGATTCCGATAGCCCCAGCGGATGGAATGTGGTTCACTATTGACTAGCGAAATCTTTTACTTCTTTTATTTAATGCGCACACATTTGATTTCTAGCACACACACACAGACACACACACGCGCGCGCGCGTACCGGGTGCAATTTCGAGCGTTCGTTCGGTTTCTTTTGCCTAATTTAGTTTTTGTTTCGTTACATGTCGCTCTGACTATGCTTACTTTTCGTGCTGACTGTCGCGTTTATTCGGCATCCTCCTTGCCGGCGTATCCGTACGGGTTGGTGCTCGCCCACTTCCATTGGTCGATGCAGCAATCCTCAATCGTGCGCTCGGCGCGCCACCCTAAAACCTCGAACGCCTTATCTGTCTTGGCGTAAACTTCCGCAGCATCACCAGGACGACGGTCGACCATCTTCATCGGAATCGTCTTCCCCGAAGCCTTTTCAAAAGCCGCGACGAGCTCCAACACGGATGTGCTCTTCCCAGTGCCGAGGTTGACAGTGATCAATCCCGCCTTTGCCACGGTGTCGGTGAGCTTCTTCACCGCCGCGACGTGACCGTCGGCTAAATCAACGACGTGAATGTAATCTCGTCGCCCCGTACCATCCTGGGTTGGGTAATCCGTGCCAAAGACGCTCAATTCCGGACGACGCCCGACGGCGACTTGCTGCACGAATGGCATCAAGTTATTCGGGATCCCCTTGGGATCTTCCCCGAGCGTCCCGCTCGCGTGCGCGCCAACGGGGTTAAAATACCGTAAAATGGCCACATCCCACGCCTCATCGCTCTTGTACAAATCAGTCAAAATATGCTCGATGAAGAGTTTGGTGCGCCCGTACGGGTTCAACGCCGCCGTAGGAAAATCCTCCGTACACGGCACCGTCGCCGGTTCCCCATACACCGTCGCAGAGCTCGAAAATATAATCTTCTTACACCCATGTCGCGCCATCACATCGCACAACACCAACGTCGACGTGATATTATTCGAATAATACCGCATCGGTTTCGCCACGGATTCCCCGACCGCTTTCAACCCGGCGAAATGAATCACCGCATCCACGCCTCCTCGCCCATCGTACGTCGCAAACACCTCCTCCAGCGCATCGGCATCGCAACAATCCACCTCATGCGCGCTTAATCGCGCGCTCACCGCGTCACCGACGATAGCACGCACGCGATCCAGTGCGATCGCGCACGAGTTGTCATAGTTATCCACCACGACCACGTCGTACCCGGCGTCGAGCAACTGCACGCACGTGTGCGAACCGATGTACCCGGCGCCACCAGTGACGAGCACGCGCATCGTCGTCGCCGCTTCTGCGTTCGTCGTCGTCGTCGTCGTCGTCGTCGTCGCGCGCGGTGAGGCTCAAACGCGTCGGCGAATGACCACCGAATCCGCGCGGCACCGCGACGGCCCATAAAACGTTGGATACGGATAATGCGCATACTGTACGTACCACACCGCCCATATACGCACACCATAAAATCATATACGCGCGAGTGCCGTTCCACAATATTACCCCTATCACGTGTGTGCGATTGGTCGTTTGGGTGTGTATTTCCACGGACACGGCGCGCGCCGCCGGCACACTCGAGCGACGCATCACATCACGTCGCGACGGACGACGATGTCGGCGCCGTACATGTCCGTGCCGTCGTTCGACGACGATGACGACGGTGGTGGTGGTGACGACGACGGGGCGCGCGGTGCGGTATGGGCGCGGGCACCGCCGTCGTCGTCGACGCGCGGTGATGATGGTGGTGGTGGTGATGATGGTGACGATGATGGTGGTGGTGGTGGTGGTGCACGCGCGGCGGTGCGCGGGGCGGTCGACGGTACGAAGACGAAGGTCAATACAAAGCACGCCGCGCGTGAGCGCGCACCGGCGGCGCGGACGGACGCGGGTGTAGATGGGAAGGCGGTGAGTGGGAAGACGCTCGGACGCCGACGTCGGGCGGCGGAGAAGCGACGTCGGGCGGCGGAGAAGCGACGAGGCGGCGACGCGGATGCGACAAAGGGGGTGAAGATAGAGCGTGAGACGGTGCGTGCGGTGACGGCGTCGGCGGCGCGTGCGAGGGTGAATGTTGATCCCGGGGAAGAGTCGAGCGACTACGACGAGGAGTTGCTGCCCGAGGCGCCGGCGCCGGCGTTTACGCGCGCCGGCGATTCGGCGTCGGAGGAGGACACCGCGCCGCCCGTGGCGTCGAAAAGAAGTAAGTCGGTGCCGTCATCGTCGTCGTTTATGGATAAAATGCGCGCGAAATTGTCGGGTGGGCAATTTAGGATGCTCAACGAACAGTTGTACACGACGACGGGTGACGAAGGATTGGCGTTGGTGAGCGGGTCGCCAGAATTATTTGAAGCGTATCACGCTGGTTTCCGCGCACAAGTTGAGTCGTGGCCGACGAAACCCGTGCATGTGATTGCTAATTTGTTGAAGAAATCTCCGAAAACGTGGGTCGTGGCAGATTTTGGGTGCGGCGACGCCGAGCTCGCGCGTTCAATCGCCCAAAAGTGTCACTCGTTTGATTTACAAACGCCTGAAGACGCGCCGGAAGTCGTGGCGTGTAACATGTCCGACGTACCGCTCAATGACGACACAATAGATTGTGCGGTATTCTCGCTGAGCTTAATGGGCACCGATTACGGGTCCTTTCTCGAAGAAGCCCATCGCGTGCTCAAACCGGGTGGTTTACTTTGGATTGCCGAAGTGCGTTCGCGTTTCGATGGCCAAAACGGTACCGCCAGCGTCGCTTCCTTTGTCGCCGCCCTCGGCAAGCTCGGATTCAAACCCAAAAGAGATCCTGACGAATCAAACGCCATGTTCTTTACCGCCGAGTTCATCAAGACATGGGTGGCAAAAAAATCAAAGGGCGCCGAGGCTGGCGTCGCGTGGCCGCCGCTCAAGGCGTGCGCGTACAAGCGCCGATAACGCGCACACCAATGCGTCTTCATCATCATCGCGCATGTGTAATTATTATACTCAACGCAACGTGTACACTAATCACCAATCGCATATCAGGCGTCTGACGCCAGTCGGCGGAAGAATAATCTTAAGTCTTATCCCCGTACACAGTTTCAACGCCACATTCACGCGCGCGCGTCCCGAACCCGTCGCGCACGGACTCGTGAGCGGTGCCGACGCAACACAACCGAGCACGCACGAGCAGCGCGAGCATCGCGAACCGCGTTGACGTCGCGCATTCTCCACACGATGCTCGCGCGCCGCCTCGCTCGTGAGGCTGTCCACAGCGCATCTTTATGCGTGCCCAGCGCCGCGATGCGACGTGCATCCGCCGCCGTCGCTGTGCGAACGTACGGTACGCATGATCAAGAAGCGTCGACGTCCGCACAGGCGCGTGGTATCGCGCATCCGGCGCTGCTTTCGGACGCAAACATTGATCGCGTGGCGCGCGACTTGCGGGACATGCCGACGCGCAAGCTCGATGGTGATTTCGCCAGCGCAGGTCGTCGCGTTGCCGTGATCCCGCTCGGGACATTTAATGCCGATCCATGTGTGATTATGACAATCTATCGCGACGCTGGGGCGAATGATGCGCACGCGTGTGGGTTGCCGAGCGCCGGCGTGGAGGAGTCGACGTTGTTGGAGTCGTCCAGCGTGGCGACGACGAGCGCGGCGCGTCGGGCGTTGGACGCGCTCTGGGGCATAAAAGATCGCCGGCCGAGTAGAAGCGATTTATTAGGGTGCGTTTCTGACGTGGCAGACGTGCGCGGGCGCACGGTGGTGACGCCTGTGATTGCGTATTTGGGCGAGGTGAAGGAGGCGATGCGCGGGAGAGACGACGTGGCGGCGATTTCTTTGTCGACGCTCATGTCTACGAACGGGGTGAAACCCACGCGAGAGGGAGGAGTTGAGTTTATTGGTACCATCGGTGCGCGTGGATTGCAAGGTCACGAGGCTATGGGATTGCACGGCGCGTTGCGCGTCGTGGCTGGGCCAAACGCGGCGTACAGAGAAGCGTTGTACGACCAATTTTCCGCCGACTATCGCGCCGCCAAGGCGGTGGCCGCAGCCGCGGCGAAGAGTAAACCGAATGACATCGACGGCAGGCCAGATGATTACGCGAACGCGTCAGCGTGAACGAGAGAGAGACACTACATTATATGATTTACATTTACAGTATAGTACAGGTTCCGCTTTACGGAACTTACGTCAACGAGTTGTCAAATATTAGATCGACGTCTAGATTTAAGCTTGGCACGCGCCGCAGCGGCGGTCATCTTGGCCGATTCCGCAGTCATGCACGCTACCGCGGACCTATGCTTCATCGCTTCCCGCGCTTCGGCGATGAACGCGCGCGCAACGTCCACGCGCGTCACGATGTCTTCCACGCGTTCGCTCATCGTTTGTCCGCCTTTGCTGTGCATCACGCGCGCGCTCACAACCGGTATTGATGCCGCAAATAAACCAACACGCGACGGTTCTGGACGCGACGGCTCTCGAGAAACTGTCTTAAATCCCTTGGTGCCGTCGTCGTCGTCGTCGTCGTCGTTTTTTATTTTCTCGTATTCGTCGCCTCCGTCGACGGCGTCAAAGTCTGGCGTATCGCTTCCATCATCGCTCTCGTCACCGCGCGCAGTATTGCCGCCAACAACATCCGTCACGAATCGCGCATTCCACAACTCTGGCATCTCTGGCGGCGGCGGCGGCATCTTTACGCGTTCAAAATCGCGCCCACCCGCGCCGCGCGCTTTCCCGTCTCCGCGCGCGTCGCCCCCATCCCGTCGCCACCGCCCGGCGACATACGCCCCAGCATCCAACGCTCGACACAACGCATCGAGCTCATCATCCAACGCCGCCGTCTCCCGCGCGTAATCATCCAACATCACAGCAGCGTTATTCATGTTGTGTTCAACACTGATGATGCCATCATCATCATCGTCATCGTCACCATCACCCGTCGTCACCGCCACCGACGCCTCCGACGCCGCCGACGCCACGTGCGCGCGACACAACCCACGCACGACCGCTTCGATGGACTCCTCCAGCGCCTCCATCGACGACGCCACACGCCACGCGCCGCGCTCTCGCGCGCACGTCGGGGCCAACCAACGACCACCACCGCGCACGCACAA
>Ga0181563_10001678_pt1 | contig 21618 bp, 17 predicted proteins | sample 011ome_25_FD_133759 | JGI IMG/M metagenome (GOLD analysis project Ga0181563, IMG submission 133759) | Coastal salt marsh microbial communities from the Groves Creek Marsh, Skidaway Island, Georgia - 011512CT metaG (megahit assembly) | ecosystem: Environmental > Aquatic > Marine > Intertidal...
AAGCCAGCGCATGGCGCCGCCTGGCAACATGACGACTGCGGCGCCGGTTGCGTTGTCAGACGATGGCAGGTGCACTTCATAGACGGGTTCTATGGTGTTGTAGATGGTACGTTGTTCGCCGCTTTCGATTACCTGATGTTTGTGTGTCCACGACTCGGATCCCGAGGCAGGGTGATCATACAAACGCTGGTCGACAATATGTGTGGCGCCCGGTTGGGCCGCAATCAGGCTGGAATGTACCAGAAGGGTCAACAGCAACCCTTTTGCAAAAGTGTATATGCGCATGAATTTCTCCTGATCAGGTCAGTTGGCATGTTGCCGGAGGATTCTGATTCTTTTGTTAAAGATACACTATTCAGTTTAATCAATTAATCTTCATGGGATAATTGCCGATCTCCCGACCTGCCCCCAACATTGCTGCCAATGCTCACTTAGCTCAGTCTACATGGTTGCGTAATATCCCGGCCATCTCTGCCGGGGTTTGACCTTTCGCTGGTAATTCGTACCACGACTAGCGAGAGTTTTCCTTTTTAAACACACGTTGAGTAGAACTCGATATGAAGCGCAAGCGTTTTACAGAAGAACAGATCATCAAGGCCCTGCAGCAGGAAGTTGGGAATTTATAGGCCAGATCGTGGAGACATCAATCAGTGGTTACCGGGTATCCCGAGCATTGAACGATTTACTAAAAGATAGAAGGAAGCCCAAGAGCATTGTCTGTGACAACGGCACCGAATTTATCTCAAAGGCCATGTACTTCTGGGCCAAAGATAACCAGGTACAACTGAGTTTTATTCAGCTTGGAAAGTCAACCAAAAATGCCTTCGTGGAGAGTTTCAATGGCAAATTCAGGGACAACTGCCTGAATCAGCATTGGTTCCGGTCATTGGATGAAGCCAGGGAAATGATTGAAAGCTGGCGAAAAGACTACAACGGGATCAGGACGCACATTGTCCTGGGATACCAGCCGCCTGTGGTCTTTGCGAGAAAAATTGCTTGAGAAACTCTCCCTGGAAACTGATCAAATTCTGGGGGAAAGGTCAAGTGTAATCGCAAATATTATGCGGGCTTGAGCACAATCTTGAGCACAATAATGTCTGTTATAAGATTAATATTTGGTGCGGACGGAGAGACTTGAACTCTCACATCTTGCGATACTGGAACCTAAATCCAGCGCGTCTACCAATTCCGCCACGTCCGCATAGCTGTTCTCCCGGAACCGGGAAGTCGCGTATTATACCTGACCATTTGTTTAAGCCAAGAAGTAGTTTGTATGGACGATTCACCAGATGTTGTGATGTGTTTACTCCTGCTCAAAAGATTGGTTGAATATATCAAATATCAATATATGATAGGTTCTTTAAATGATAAAGATTCGCGAGCTTGAGTATCTGGACGCCATAGAGCGCCACAAACATTTCGGCAAGGCGGCCGAGGCCTGTCATGTTAGCCAGCCTACGCTCAGCGGGCAGATCATCAAGCTGGAAGAGCAACTTGGTGTGACACTGATCGAACGTCACCGGCGTAATATCATGCTTACCCCGGCCGGTAACCAGTTGCTGGTCAAGGCCCGAAAGGTCCTCAATGCGGCCCATGACCTGGAAGTCACAGCGCGTAACCTGGGGGATCCGTTGTCCGGTGAAATGCATGTCGGGCTGATTCCCACCCTGGCACCTTACCTGTTGCCCCATATCATGCCCGACCTGATCGCTGGTTTGCCCCGCATGGAGTTCCTGCTCCATGAAGAACAGACCGCTGACCTGGTTAATGATCTGGACCAGGGCAAGCTGGATGCACTTATCCTGCCCTGGCTTGATGACATGACTGATTTTGATGCCTATGACCTGTTAGATGAGCCTTTTGTCCTGGCGGTTAACAGCAGGCACCCTCTGGCGAAAAAGAAACGGGTGAAACTGGAAGACCTGAAAGGCTGTCATGTCCTGACCTTGCAGGATGGTCACTGTTTACGCGATCAGGCCCTGGGATACTGCTTCAGTGCCGGTGCTGACGAGGACAAGCGCTTTCAGGCTACCAGCCTGGAAACCCTGCGTTACATGGTGGCCTCGGGAATTGGTATTACGCTGTTGCCGAAACTGTCCATCATTGACCACCGGGAGAGTAAGGATATTGTGTATATTCCTTTTCAGAAGCCTTCCCCATCCCGGCGCATCGTGCTGCTTATACGCCAGAATTACACGCGGGTAGAATCAGTGCGGGAAATTGTCGGGGTCATTCGCAAGACGGTGAAGGCAAACCTGAAGCTCTGACCAGCAGGTATTTTTCGGCACGATCGCAGTCACTAATCCAGTGTGAAAGGTGTATCCCGCGCAGACTCCCTGGATTTTATCCAGTCAACAAATGGCTGTCGGTAATTCACCCCCGTATCAAAGCCATTGGGTGCTGCATCTGCAATGGCGCTGAAGTTGTCTCCCCCGGCATACATGAAGCTATTGAGTAATACTGTATAGATTTCCTCCGGCTTCATTGGGGTGCCAGTTTCTGTAAGTACCCAGCGGTTGTGTTGCTGTTCTAACCCGGCAGCCACAGGTCTGCCACCTTCCTCCATTGCTTTTGCGATATCCAGACCACTGAGGTTTACAGAAATGATGGTGTTGTCGAAAGGCAGGATATTGACGATATCCGACAGGGTGATTTTACCTTCAGGCAGGGCAGTGCGAATACCTCCGCGATTGGTGATGGCAATATCGGCGTCAGGATAAGCCTTTAGCCAGCTGTTGATGATGGCCTGATCCAGGACCTCCCCCCGGGGCACCGAACGTGCGCTCCAGCCGATGACTTCGTTAAGGCTGTCGGCAGATTTTGCGGCCCATTCCTGGACAATCCCCGCGATGCCGGTGTCAGGGTTGGCTCCCCTGTTGCGGGTAGTACCAAGGTTCGAATGGCTCACGGTCTTGCTGGTCATATCAATCGTAAAATCAGCCCTGGCATAGGTTGTAAAATGAAAACCTCCCCCGAGAACCACGGTGTCGCCAAGAGTTTTTGCCACCAGTTCGTTACAGTGCCCACCGCCGGCTAGGTCAATACCCAGATCGCTGATATTTCTGACCAGTGGCTCCAGTTCATCCATGCAGACGTGGGCAATGATGAACTGCAGGTCCGTCCCAACCAGGGCAGGCATGGTTTCCCGTATGGCTTTTTCGTAGTCGATGAAATCCAGCTTGCTTACATAGGACGGGTTGGTGACATAGGGGGTGCTGGTAGTGGTCAGGCCAATGATGCCGATTTCCAGACCGTTTACGTTTATGATTGTGTAAGGGAGTATGCCCAGATCCCGGGGGACCTTGCCATTTTCCTGCCAGCGCGTATTGGCACTGAGGTAGGGAAAGTCTGCCTGGGCAATGCGTTGTGTCAGGGCGTCCAGGCCGAAGTCATATTCATGATTGCCAACCGCTGAGGCATCGTAATGCATGGCATTCATGACCTCCACCATACTCTCTCCCTGCGTCCAGGTGGATATGGCAGGGCCGGTCCAGTTGTCGCCGCCACTGAGTAACAGGAAAGCACCGTCTTCGGTATAACCTTCCTGTTCCTGCCAGAGCTGATACAGATTGGCCGCTCCCTGATCCGGACTCATGCCTTCCATCCAGCCATGTTCATCATTGGTATAAAGGACAGTGACTGTTCTTGTGTCCAGGGCTTCCTGGGCCCCTGCAAGCCCCATGGAAAAGAAGAGCCCAGCTGTCAGTATGCAGGCAAGCAATGGTTTCATGGCTGCCAGTGTAATACAGTTAGTGAATAATTTACCGTGGTGCAGAGCCGGTTGCTGGAAAAACAGCATGTTGGCCGGTCAATCTCAGGAGCCTTCCATGACAGTGACAGCGAAAGCCGCCATATTGCCGGTGGTATCCGGGCTTTTCAGTATAGAAGAACTGGTATTGCCTGAACCGTCTGATGATGAGTTGCTGGTCAAGGTGGCTGGCTGCGGCATTTGTCATACCGATGTGAAGGTCAGTCTTGGGTATGCCAATGTGCCTCTACCGGTTGTTCTGGGGCATGAAGGCAGTGGGACTGTCCTGGCAGCCGGGGCACATTGTGGCGATTTTCAGGAAGGGGATCATGTGATCATGACATTTCCTTCCTGTGGTCACTGTGTGTCCTGTCGTGAGCAACATCCGGCATACTGTGATATCGGGCAGGAGCTGTCTTTTGCCTGCAGACGACCGGAGCGGGCTCACCCGGGAAGAAGCCAGGGTGAGACGATTCACGGCGCGTTTTTTGGCCAGTCCTCTTTTTCTACTCATGCCCTGGTGTCTGCACGCAATGCCGTCAAGGTGAATAAAGATTTGCCGCTGTCATCGCTGGGTCCATTGGGATGTGGTTTCCAGACCGGTGCAGGCGCTGTACTTAATGTGCTGCAACCGTCACCGGGAGAATCACTGGCTGTTTTTGGGGCTGGTAATGTAGGCCTGAGTGCCATCATGGCTGCGCGCATTGCGGATATGGGACCGGTTATCGCCCTGGATATCAATGAAGAGCGCCTGGCCCTGGCAAAAATGCTTGGAGCCAGTGATGTCATTAACCTGTCCATCGAAAAATATCCGGTTGAAGCTATCCATCAGCTCTCTGGTGGAAAAGGTGTTCGCTATTCCATGGATACGACGAACCGGCCGGAAGTAATCAGACAGGCCTTTGAATGTCTGGGTAACCGGGGAACCTGTATACATTCTGGTGGCGGGGGCAAGGACCTTACTTTCCCGGGTTCCCATTTGCTCCATGGCCGGACTGTTACGGGTGTTATCCAGGGGGACAGTAATCCCCGGGTGTTCATACCGCAGTTGCTGGATTATTTTTCACAGGGACTGTTTCCTTTTGACCGCTTGCTGAACTTTTATCCGCTGGAAGAAATAAACCGTGCGGTGGAGGAGATGGAAAAAGGCAGCGTGGTGAAACCTGTACTCAGGATGTAGAAAGGCTTCTGAACTGACTCAGTGGGTCAGGGCATAGACAGCAAAGTTCACTCCCATGCGAATGGAAAGATTGGCTTCATACTGGGGGTAGCCCGGGTCATTGGCACGCTGCCAGCCATCGGCTATATCGTTGTTATAGGCAATCATCACCATGATCCTGCCGTCATCATCCAACACCGCCCGCCACTTTGGTTCTGAGCCGCCTTCCCGGTATCCCCGGGGCAGGTATTGCCAGGTGGGAATCTGGCTTTTGTCATCAAGGTCGAAGGCAATATGAAAGATGGGATGATCATCGGGTAAATCAACGACCGGCCGGTCAGGAAAAATCCTCTGCAGTGTTTTCATGAAGCCGCTCCACTCATACTCCCCGTAAAAGCTGTCGCACAGCAGAAAACCTCCCTTGAGAAGATGCTCACGCAGTTTCCGGGCCTGTGGCTCGGTCAGATTCCAGCTGCCCACAACACCGGACACCAGGAAGGGCCAGTAATAGGCATCATCGTCATTATCCAGGTTAACCGGTTGCTCGACCGAGCGCACATCCAGGGTTGTGAGGCGTTCCAGGAGTCGGGCAAACGTACGGTCACCTTCCGGATAGTCCACGGTCCAGGCCGTGCCGCCCTGACGCCAGTCGCCAGGACCGCTGGGAAAGGGGCCGCGCTCATACTGTGGAAACATAAGCCGCCCCACAACAAACTCTCCGGGCTCTTTGTAGTCATCGGGCAGGGGCGGGCTGTCCCAGCTGAATTCCATGCTTGGATATTCCCGCCATTCACTCTGGGCGACGGATTGATCGCATTGAATCCCAATCAGGATAATCAAAAGGAAAAGAGTGGCTTTCATGAGACAAGCATAGCCTGTGTCCGGTCATGACAAAAGCGTTGGAAAGGACTGATAATGGTCTGCATTAATCCTGTTTCTTGTGAGAGAATCAACGAAAATTATTTATTGAATCATGGGGAAACAGTATGAAAGCTGCAGTATTCCAGGGCGTGAACAAACCACTTGTCGTTGAAGATATTCCGGCTCCTGAACCTCAAGGCGCACATGATGTGGTGGTCCAGGTGGGCCGTTGCGGTATTTGTGGCAGTGATCTGCATATTTCTGAAGAACCAATCTTTGGTGTTCCGGCAGGGGTGGTGCTTGGTCATGAGTATTCCGGGGAAGTGGTCGGTGTCGGCACCGGAGTAAAAAGTGTAAAGGTTGGTGACAAGGTTGCAGTCAATCCTCTGACATCCTGCGGGGAATGTGTCCATTGTCTGGCAGGTGACCTGGCCATGTGTTCCAGCATGATGGTTGGTGGTGGCGGTTACGGACAGTATTCACTGGTGCGGGAGCATCAGTGTGTGCGTATGCCTGAAGGTGTCAGCATTGAAGATGGTGCCCTGGTTGAGCCCATGGCGGTGGGACTGCGTGCAGTGAATCTTGCCAATATGCATTCAGGGGCACGTGTCCTCGTGGTTGGTGCAGGGCCCATTGGTCTGGCCGTCACTTACTGGGCCCGTCGCATGGGGGCGGGAAGGATCGCTGTGACAGCATCATCTAACCGTCGCGAAGGACTGGCCATGGAAATGGGTGCCTCCAACTTTGTCATGCCGGGAGAAAATCCATCTGAAGATATTAATCGGGCACTGGGCGGTGCCCCGGAAATCGTTTTTGAGTGTGTTGGCAAGGTCGGCATGGTGCAAAAGTGCATTGAGTATGTGGCTCCCAGAGGCAATGTTGTTGTCGTAGGGCTTTGTACGCATCCGGACACATTCAATCCATTCCTGTTTGTTTCCAAGGAATGTCGACTGCAACCCTCGGCTTTCTACACCACCAGGGATTTCCATACTACCCTGGACCTCTTTGAGTCCGGTGATGTGGCTGCCCACAGTATGATTACGGATACCGTTACTATTGACGAGACACCGGAGGCGTTTGAGGCGCTGAAACAGCGCACGACACAGTGCAAGGTGCTGATTGATTCCTGGAATTCCTAGATTACAACGAACTTTGGTTTATGAGTGCACCCATAGACCGGATACGGCTATGAGTAACGACATTTCCAAAAAAATCTTCACGTGGCTTGGTTTAATGGTGACAGGCGCTTTGCTCTGTATCCCCATGTCCCTACCGGCCTATGAAAGCGAGTCTTCCGATTACCTGAGGGACCTGGATCGCGCTCTGGGCATCGGGTCTCAATTTGGTCGCTGGAACAGCGTCATTACACTTGTATATGACCCGGATGGGGCACCAGCCCTTTTTTCCGATACGAATGAAATGCTGGCATTCCTGGAAGAGGCGGCAGGTGAATGGGAACTGGTTAGCGGTATCCGTTTCAATGTGGCTTCCGCGGACAGTGCTGTTCCCAATGATGATGGCGAGGATCCTGAAGACAAGGATGGCCTTGTGCGTGTGCACTGGACGAATATTGGTGGTGCATCTGGCAGGGCAGGGCCGGACGGGGATTATTACGATGATGGTCTGGGCTACTTTCCCTATATCGATGGTAGCGTTCAACTTAATGAAAATCCTGATGCCTGGGATTACAAGGAAGAACTGCTCCCGGTGCTGGTGCATGAGTTTGGGCATCTCATGGGGCTGGGGCACTCCGACAATCCTGACTCGGTGATGTTTGCCAACCCTTACAATCACCTGAGGCATCCCAGGGCGGACGATATTCTGGCAGCCAGGGCCCTTTATGGTGACGGCACCCTGGTTTTAACGGATGTTGCACAACCCCTGGAACAGTGGCTTTTTGAAGCTCCCGCACAGGCGAATGAAAGTGACCTTCAATATTTGTTTACTGCCAACCAGTTTGCAGATCATGGCGCCTACATTTCAGTCAACTCCGATACACCGGTTAGCGAGATTAATGAGTCCACCACAGATTCCGGATTTGTTCGTTTCAATTTTGGTGGTATTGGTAACTTTGACAATACTGTGGATATTGATCTGGAGACAACAATATACATCGTTGATCCATTCGGTTATCTATACGAGGAGATCGACTGGGAAATTGAATGCGGCGCCGGCGCAGCCTGTGATGGCGGCTGGGTAAGCCTGAGCACGGCTCTGGCAATGAAGACCATTCCCGGGAAGTGGACTGTTCATATTGTAGACGATGATTCCGGTCTTTCACTTCTGACACTGCCTTTCGAGGTCAATACGACCCCTGACTATAACCGGGCGCCGAAGGCCAGTATGGCGCTGACCCGGGCCAGTAGCACATCTCTTGTGATAGAGCTGCTTGTCGAAGACCCGGAAAACAATGATGTGGAGGTTATCTGGCATCCCTTCGGCAACCTCGGGGATCAGGACAGTGACGGATTTCTGGACACTGAAGTCAGGGATGCTGTGAGTTCGGGAGGTACTGTAGGCCGGGTGATATCCTTCAACGATTCTGATGATGGCACTATCTATATAGAACTTGTGGATGATCAGCCGCGCTACGATGGCGGTATTCCCGATTCAAGCACGGCAGGCAGCGGTTTCCAGAACCTCATTGCCGTTGAAGTGAGTTTACCCATTCCTTCGAATGTAAGTGCACAGGTGCGTACATCCTTTCTGACAGATGATGACAATGAAGCCGAGGATGCAGAGAATCAAACGGTTTCGCAGGCGGTGATTGAGACCATTGCCTCCAGTGAAGCTCTTAAACAGCCAACCCGAGCCGACAGGTCAGCATCTCAGGCTGCCTTTAGTGCAGGCGCTTCAGCGGATGACGGAGTTACGCTCAGTAATATCTTTCAGAGCGGAGATACCATCACTATTGCGGGCTCTGTAATTCCCGAGATGAGCGATATCGGCAAGGCAGGAGAGCTCTTTGTGGTGCTCTATTCGATAACGGATAAAACGTCCCTGACTTACCAGGATCTTGACGGGGTGTAAAACAGCTGGAATGGCAACCTGCAAAAACTTGCCCCGGCTTTTGAGATTGATTCCCTGGGCAGCATGGAATCTTTTGAGGTCTTCACCGGACAGGTGCAAAGTGGTCTGTACCGGGTATTTCTGGGATACAGCACGGTGGAAAGTGGCATGCTGAATTTCAACTTCAAGGCGTTCCGGGTGGAAGTGGATTAATGAGGGAAGGTGATACAAACGAGAAAGGGATAAAGGGATAAAGGGATAAAGGGAAAAAAAGATAAAGTGTGGGCGATTCAGGTAACGAATCGATACATGGATACAAGGATACAGGGAGTCAAGGCAAGCGGTTCAGGTAAGGCATGAATAGGAGTCAAGATACAAGGAGTATCCCCCTGGAACTGTTATGGTCGGCAAAGAGCAGCGTATGCCGACAGGGGATATCGATAAAGGGTAAAAGATAAGGGCCGATATTTTTGCAGGCAGAAAAGGAGTCGCAGGACCGTCTTCCGGCATTGCCTGGGTAAAACCCTTGACGGGCAATACCAGGCGAACCATCCTGCCCTGTATCCCTGTATCCCTGTATCCCTGTATCCCTGTATTTCTTCAGGATCAGAATCCTTCCCGATCCCGGATCGAAATAGCCTGTCAGTTCCTGAAGAACCAGTCGGACGCGATGGCTGCCCCTTCCGCCAGTGATTTCAGTTTCAGCCAGGCGACCCCCGGGTCGATGGAAGCCTGCCCGACATGAATACTGAATCCGCAGTCCGTACCTGCCATGACATTCTCAGGGCCGACTAGGTCGGCATAGCGCTTGATGCGCTGGGCAATTAGTTCAGGGTGCTCAATATAGTTGGACTGTACTTCAATGACTCCGGGACACAGTACCTTGCCTTCCGGCAGTTTGAATTCCTCGAAGAGGGCCCATTCATGGGCATGGCGAGGGTTGGCGGCTTCAAACAGTAATGTCTGGGGTTTGGCCTTCATGACAATATCGATAATGTCCCTGAAGTTCATGTCGCAGTGGTGAGGACCACCGTAGTTGCCCCAGCACAGGTGCATACGCAGTTGTTCGGGAGGAATATTCTGAACAGCATGGTTCAGTGCTTCCACGTGAATTTCCGATACCTTGCGAAAATCATCCAGGCTGACACCATCGGAATTCATATGACGCCCCATGGCCAGGTCAGGGCAGTCAATCTGCAGCGTGGCGCCGGATTCGGCAATGATTTCGTATTCGGTTCTCATGGCCTCGGCGATGGCAAAGACATACTCCTCGTGGGTCGGGTAGTATTCATTCTTGAAGAAGATGGAGGTGACCCCTGGTGAAGCTGAACTGAAAAAGGCGTATTCCATATTGCCACCAGTCGCTTCTTTCATGTTCCTGACGTCGGTATGGACATCGTCAGTAGTTTTGACGCTGATGGGGCCTTTACAGCCCGGTGCGTGACGATGCTGGCGAGCAGGGTCTTCACCCACACGTTTGGCCAGGTTGGGGAACTCCACCAGATCAGCAAAGATATAGCTGTTTTCACTACCGCCAAAACCCTCAAGGCGGTCCTTGATATATGTGGCATAGCTTGGTTTGGACTGTTCGCCATCGTTGACAACATCAATGCCAAGGTCTTTCTGCTTTTTAACGATATCGATAACCGCCTGGTGAACGCGGTCCTGGAAAGCCCCCTGGTCGACGGGAACACCATCCTCTTTCGCCCACATCATGTGCGTCAGGTCTTCTTCTCTGGGCAGGCTACCGACATGAGTCGTTAAAAAGTGGTCAGTGCTTCTTGGCATTGTTTATCCCCCTGGTATTCGTTTTACTGATTTCTGGTTGATTATTGTTGTTGCGCTGCCCCTTGCTTCAGGACAAGTGGGGAAGAAGAATAGCAGGTTATAAGCTCCCGTCTACCCGTAATTAATTAGGGTTAAAAACAATTTTCGAAAATTATTTCGCATATCGAAATTTTTACAGGTGGCAAGAAAATTCAAAAATAAATGTTTTAAAACAATTGGTTGCAGTACAAATTTACAATTTACCTGCAGAAAGAGCTGTAATTTGAACCGTGATTACGGGTAATTTTACTTCCTGTCTGTGGGTGTTTCTGGCAAAATGCGCCGTTTTTTCGTAAGCCGAAATTTTTGTAAGTAAAACTAGGAGCTAACCCGATGAGCAAAAACAGTCTCACAGCAGCGATGGAAGCCGCCGGTGGTGCGGTCAATCTGCTGCGCAACAATAAGGCAGGTATATACGTATACCCGGTAGTTGCCCCCGAATTTTCCAACTGGCGTTCAGAACAGATTGCATGGCGTAACTCTGCCGTCCTGTTCGACCAGACTCACCACATGGATGAGCTGACAGTTGAAGGGCCAGATGCTGAAGCCTTCCTGAGCTACACCGGCATCAACAGCTTTGCCAACTTCAAGGAAAATGTAGCCAAGCACTTTGTTCCTGTTACTCCTGCGGGTCATGTCATTGGTGACATGATCATTTTCCGCGAAAGCGAAGAAAAATTTGTTCTGGTAGGTCGTGCACCTACTGCCAACTGGCTCCGCTTCCAGGCTGCCTACGGCAAGTGGAATATCCGTCTGTTCCATGACCCACGTTCTGACTCCCGTCCGGACGGAAAAGCGATCTACCGTACTCACTATCGTTTCCAGATTCAGGGCCCGGAAGCCAACAAGATCTTTGAAGCCATGAATGGCGGTCCTATCCCTGAAGTGAAATTCTTCCATGTTGACTGGGTCAATGTGGGTAACCGTCGTGTCCAGGCTCTGCGTCATGGTATGGCTGGTGCGCCAGGTCTTGAAATCTGGGGTCCCTATGCTGACAAGCACTACATCCAGACCACTATTGCCAAGGCCGCTAAAGAAGCTGGTGTTGACCTGCGTTTCGTTGGTGCCCGTGCCTATTCTTCCAATACGCTGGAATCTGGCTGGATCCCATCACCGCTGCCAGGTATCTACTCCGGTGACGGCATGATGCAGGATTACCGTGACTGGCTGGGTGCTGACCACTATGAAGCTGTTGGTTCTCTGGGTGGTTCACTGGAATCTGACAACATTGAAGATTATTACGTGACTCCTTTTGAGCTCGGCTATGACTTCTACATCGGCTGGAAGAAAGATGACTTCATTGGTAAAGCCGCTCTTGAGAAAATGAAGGAAGAAGGCAACCAGCGCAAGAAAGTCACTATCGAGTGGAACCGCGATGACGTCATGAAAGTCATGATGTCTGCTTTCGAGCCAGGCCTGGCCTGCAAGTGGATCGACTTCCCGAACCACAACTACTCCTCAAGCAACGCTGATGAACTGCTCAAGGATGGCAAGCGTGTAGGTATGTCCATGTTCAATGGCTACTCCTACAACGAACGTTGTCTGCTTTCCCTGGCCGTTGTTGATGCTGACGTTGAGGTTGGTGACATCCTGACCCTGAAATGGGGTGAGGCTAACAACTCAGAGAAAACATCCATTGAGCCGCACAAGCAGTGTGAAGTTCGCGTGAAAGTGGCGCCGACTCCTTACGCCCAGGATGCCCGTGAAAATTATGCTGACAGCTGGCGTACCAAGAGCTGATCCCAGGCAGTAATTTCCCACAGGGAAAACAAGAAAAGCGCAGCCAAAAGCTGCGCTTTTTTTGCCCGGCAATTGTTGATGGGGTTTTCAGTGATGGACGAAATGCAAACATCGCTATATGCTTCTGTTCTTTCAACCAGGGGGAAATATGAATATAAAACTGTTTTTTGGGGTAGCTGCCACGCTGCTTTCCTTACACAGCCAGGCGCAGTGGTTTGATTACCCAACCCCTGGGATTCCCCGGGATGCTGATGGCAGCCCGGATATGGATGCACCAGCACCAAGAACTGAAACGGGGCGGCCTGACCTTTCCGGGATATGGGTAGCAGCAGACCGCCTGGAAGACCAGTGTGATCCGGGTGAAGAATGCATCATGCAGATGGAACTACCTGCTGACCAGCGGGATATAGCCCGTTCACTGCCCGATGGTCTGCCACTAACGCCCTGGGGCGAAGCTGTTCGTAGTGAACGTGCTTCCCGTCAGTCAATGGATGATCCCCATGCTCGTTGTCTGCCACCCAATTTTCCCCGGGCCTATTACTTTCCCCAGTACTTCAAGATTGTCCAGACACCGGAGCTTATGGTAATTCTGCATGAGTTCAATGCCAGTTACAGACAGATTTTCATGGATGGCCGGCCGCTTCCCGAAGAGCCTTTTCCCTACTGGAGTGGCTATTCCATTGGTCATTGGGAAGGGGATACCCTCGTCGTGGAGTCACTGGGTTACCGTGATGATCTCTGGCTGGATATGCAGGGTACTCCCATTACCGAATCCGCCCGTGTAACAGAGAGGATTACACGGGACACTTTTGGTGATTTGTCAGTAGAGCTGACCATTGATGATCCGAAGGCCTATACCCGTCCCTGGACAGTAACTCTGGCCAGTGAGGCCGTTGTAGATACGGAGCTCATTGAAGAGATCTGTCTTGAAAACGAACAGGATGTGCAGCTGTTTGAAGAGCTTTAGCACATACAACCCAAATATTATACTGAATCAGAAAAAGGGAGATTTCCAGTGACCAAACGACTCTTACTACTGGCCTTGTCCATTACATTTACCATAGGCGAGATGCCGGCCATGGCTCACCATTCCGCCGCTGCCTTTGATCCCAACGATAACGTGGATGTCACGGGTACTGTTGCGGAACTGGCCTGGACAAGTCCTCATGCCCGTCTCTATATAGACGTGGTTACTGAAGATGGCTCCGTGGAACAGTGGAATTTTGAATTGCCCAGTCCGGTTGGATTGATGCGCAAGGGATGGCGACGCAAGGATCTCGCCGTGGGTGATACCGTCACTGCCCGGGGGATCAGAGCCAAGAACGGATCAACCACGGCAGTGGCCAAGGCCGTGCTTAACAGCGAAGGTAATCCCCTGTTTGCCGGTAAGTAACTTCATTCACCGACTCGAACTCTTACAACGTGTACGCTGATTCCGAGCAACTGCATAAAGCTGCCCAACTGATTCGGCAGGGGCGGTTGGTTGCCTTCCCAACCGAGACGGTCTATGGGCTGGGTGCCAATGCCCTGGATGCCAATGCCGTGGCAAGAATCTTCTCGGCAAAGGAACGGCCGTCATTCGATCCTCTCATCGTGCATATCGCCGCGCTGGATGCTCTGGAAACCCTCACACCCATGGCGAATGATGAGCGTGTGCAGGCACTGGCCAGACAGTTCTGGCCCGGCCCGCTGACCCTTGTTCTACCCAAGAAAGACATTGTGCCGGGCATCGTCACTTCCGGACTACCAACGGTGGGAATCCGCATGCCGGATCACCCACTGGCACAGGCACTTATTCGCGAATCGGGTTGTCCCCTGGCGGCGCCCAGTGCCAACAAGTTTGGCCGTGTCAGTCCTACGCAGGCTGTTCATGTCAGCAGGCATTTGCCGGAAGTGGATCTGGTTCTGGATGGCGGGCCAACAGGTGTTGGCATTGAGTCCACGATTATCAGGCTGGCCCCGGAGGGTTTTGATATTCTCCGTCCCGGCGCAGTGACCGCTGAACAGTTGTCTGGAGTATTGCCTATGGTGGCGAGTGGCGCTGGCAACGACAGCGGAGATCCAATGGCGCCAGGAATGATGAAATCCCACTACAGCCCGTGTAAGCCGCTGTTTATTGCCGGCACGCCCCAGGCTCTTACTGCCGATCGGGGATCAACAGCACTGCTTGCCTATCAGGGAGATGATACGGAGGGTTACCATCGGGTAATACACATGAGTGAAGGGAAGGATCTCAATGAAGTTGCCGTTAATCTGTTCGCCGCGATGCATGACATGGAAGCGGATCCAAAAATAGCCAGCATCATCGTTGAGCCAGTCCCTGAAGAGGATATTGGCATTGCTCTTATGGACAGGATTCGCAAGGCCGCCCACGATCACCAGCGGTAAGTGGCAAGACCTTCTTCAGGTTGTCCTGAGCAGTTCCAGCGGTTTCTGTCTCAGTACAGAAAGGGTTGCCACAAGCGCTGTCAGCACGCTCAATCCACAGATAGCCAGTATGGTAAAGGCTGTCACTTCCGGTGAGAAACTCCATAATCCATCAAAGATAAAATACGAAATGGCATAGGACATGCCCATGCTCAGTGATACGCCTGCCAGTGCTGCAAAAAATCCCAGAATACCAAACTCAATTTCCACGATATGTTTCACATCACTGAAATTGGCGCCAAGGATTTTCAGCAGGTTGATTTCCCAGAACCGCGATTTCACTTCATAGCGGGCAATGGAGAACAACACGACCAGGCCCGCAAAAATGGAGAGGTAGGCCATCACCCGAATAGCCCAGCTGATCTGGTCCGTGATATCCAGTATACGTGCCACAATCTGCTGGACATTGATGACCGAGATATTGGGCAGGTTATTCACGATACTGTTTTGCAGGGGAATGCGGTCCGTTTCACTGACATTGGCAATGGCCGCCACAAAGGTTTTAGGTGCAGGATCCAGAACGCCCGGTTGAAACGACACAAAGAAATTGGGCTGGAATGAGTTCCAGATAACTTCACGGGTATTTACGATTCGCCCTTCAATGGGAACACTCTGCACATCAAAGGCCATGGTATCGCCTACACTTAAGCCCATACGTTCGGCAAAATTTTCCTCGATGGAAATGCCGGGCAGTTCATCGGAATTGAAATCCCAGGCTTCGGTCCAGGGGGCGCCTTCCACGATCGATTCTGAATCCTTCAGTTGGTCCTGGTAGGTGAGGTTATACATCCGGCGACGCATCAACTGTTCATCCGGGGTCTCCTCTGGATCGTCTATCGCTTCCCCGTTAACGGCTTCCAGCCTGGCCCGAACCATCGGTGACAGGAATGACAGGGTATAACCTCGCTCATCAATCACAGATTCAAGCCCAGCCAGTTGCTCTGGCTGGATATCAAACATGAAAAAGTCCGGAACTGAATAGTCCGAGGGCTGCTCGATGTATCCCTGCAGACCTTTCTGGATCTGGGGAATGAGGTTGATCAGCAGGGCGCCGAGACCAATAGCCAGGAAACAGGAAATAGCGCCAAGGCGGTTGCGGCTGAGGTTGCGCAGCGCAATTTTTCGTGTGACATGTTTACTGGTCGTGAAAGAGCTGCACCAGTAGAGGATGAGCCAGGCAAATCCCCCCAGTATGAAAATCGCCGCGAGAAAGCCTGCAACAAACAGTGTGCCGACAAACACCGAGTGGGCCTGCCACATGGCCAGCCCCCAGAACGTTGCCAGGATGGGCGCATAGCTGGCCACGTGCCGTTGCCAGTGGGTAGCCCCTGAAGCAGGCTGTACATTTTCATGGAACAACCCAATTGGATTCAGGTCGTATATTTTTGACAGAATAGGCAGGCAGCAGATGATGCTGCCCACTGTTCCCATGAAAAGGGCAAGTACCAGTGAATTCAGTTCCATGCTGTTGGAGAAGCCCCTTGGAAGGAATCCTTCGAATAGCATGGGCAGCAATGGCAGTGCCAGGAAGGCGATAGTGCTGGCTATCAAGGCACTGACAAGACCCAGCAGTACGATCTGTACCAGGGTCATGATATAGGCCTGGCGAGGCGTGCCGCCCAGGCACATCAAAATGGCCATATCCTTGAAGCGCGAGGTAAAGAAGGCGCGAAACAGGTAGGCCGCCCCGACACCGGCGAGAAAGAGTGCAATCAGGGCAATCAGGCCGAGGTAGTCGTTCATATAACCTAGTACCTCTCCCAGGTCTTCACTTTCTTCCTGGTGAGTGGTCATGCTCAGGCGCCTGGTATCGCGATAGACTTCCTCCTCCATTTCCCGGAAACGGTCTTCCAGCTCCCGGTAGTCATAGTCATAACTGTCCGGGAGTTTATAGAAGCGGGAGTAGGTAATGCGACTGCCCAACTGGATAAGGCCAGTGCTTTCTATCTGGTCCAGTCCCATATAAATGGCAGGAAAGTTGGACATCACAGAAATCGTGCTGCTTGGATCTTCCAGGATGACATCGGCAATGGTGAATTCACTGTCACCTATTTTCAGGGTGTCGCCAATATCCAGTTCAAGAATTACCATCAGGTCGCGGGCGACCCAGATGGTATCCGAGGCAATCAGGTCAGCCCGTGCACCGGACAGGGACACAGGCCCGCTTTCCAGCAGAATGATTTCACCGTACTGGGGATAGTTGTTATCAATCCCGATCAGGGTACTCATGCGGGAGTTTTCAGTACCGGCGACCATGGACAGGAAAGACACCTGGTCGGAGATGGAGACAAATTCCGTATCGAGAATCGCTTCTGACAGGGAATGTTCCTGCTCGGTCAGAGGGAAGCGTGAGGAGACCTGGACATCAGCCGTCAGGATGGACTTGGAATTGTTTTCCAGGTGCTGGTCGATGGAGCTTTTAAAGGAGTCCAGTGCAATGAAGCCAATGAGACCGATGCTCAGGTTCAGGATGAAGAACACACTGAACTTGAAGTTGTTGGATATTTCCTTGAGAGCGAGTTGCAGCCAGAGCATCTTGGTGTCCTACCTTGGAGTCCTATATAAACCTGCCGTCCTGAAGGCGCTGCTGTCGGGCACAGCGCATGGCCAGTTCTTCATTATGAGTGACAAACAACAGGGTCATATTGTGCTTTTCCACCAGGTCAAAAATCATGTCGCTGACGTGATCGCCGGTTGCACTGTCGAGGTTACCGGTTGGTTCATCGGCCAGCAGTATGCTTGGACGAACCACCATGGCCCTGGCTATGGCCACGCGCTGACACTCTCCACCGGAAAGCTGGTGTGGAAAATGATCCATGCGTTTGGAAAGTCCCACATGATCCAGTGCTTGTCTGGCCTTTTCTGTGGCATCGGCATCCTGAAACAGGTCAAGAGGCAGGCTGACATTTTCCATCGCCGTGAGGTGGGACATAAGATGGAACTGCTGGAAGATTATGCCAATGTTGAGGGCGCGGAATTTTGACAGGGATTCTTCATCGAGCTCATCCATGTTTTGCCCATTGAGAATGATGGACCCGGACGAGGGACTGTCCAGGCCGGCCAGCAATGTCAGCAGGGTGGATTTGCCACTTCCTGATTGTCCGAGTATCGCCAGAGTCTCGCCTGCTTCCATTTCCAGGTTCAGGTTTTTCAGTACTTCAACCGGAGGCAGAGAGGCGGTCTGGAAGGTCTTGTATAGCTCGCTAATCTGAAGAATCATTGAATTGTCTGTGTTTCCAAAAGCCTGTCAGAATAAAGCAGTCGATTGTACAGGGCAACGGAAACAGCAGGTCCATCTGTTGTTCCATTTTCCCTCCAATATTGCACTTATAACCTGTATTTACGGGAATATGGATGACTGTGATCATTTCTTTCTAAATGACACCGACAGCCGGGTTTTTCCTGCTACAATTTCCAGTCAAAATTTCCTGCCCCAAGGCGCAACCTGATGTGCACACTGACGGTCTACTCTGGTAAAAAAAGATGCATTGTCACGATGAACCGTGATGAGCTGCGTACCAGGAATGAGGCGGGTATTCTCCATTCAACCTCTGCAGGGGAAACGCGACTCTTTTATCCCGTGGATGCCGTCAGTGGCGGAACATGGTTTGGTGTTAACAATAAGGGGGTTATTCTCGGTCTGCTCAATCGATACCAGGCGCCCGAAACACAGGAGGCAGTTACACGGGGCACAATCATTCCTGAGGCACTTGCCCAGGGTAATGCGCATGCTGTGGCAGAATGGCTTGCTGCGATTGACTACAGATCCCGCAATCCTTTTGACCTGTTTCTGGTTAGCCGAAAGGCGATACAGCACTTTTCCTGGGATGGGCAGGACTACCTTGTCTCTGATGTCAGCTTCAAGCATTGGTTCGTGTTTTCCTCGTCGGCAATACAAACGGAAGAGGTGATTGCATTCAGGTCAAGTTTCTTCCAGGCCTGGCATTCGGAAGTTGGCAAGAAAGTTGACGACAGTGACGAGATTATCCGGGGCTTTCACATGATCCAGATTCCGGGCATGGAAGGCCACTCTGTGCTGATGGACAGAGACATGGCGCATACCAAAAGCGTTATACAGGCTGACCTCATGGGTAAGCAGCTCACCCTCAAATATATTCCTGACGTCCAGGAGCAGTCGCTGGATGCCCCGTTATTTAATGCCCGTGTGGAAACAGTAGCACTCAGAAAGGATTGAAAAGGATTAAAATGTATTTGTCAGGACGGAAGGGGAATCAGGCGCCAGGTAGCAGTGGTTTCAGGAAATCATAAACATGCTCGGCCACGATGCGGGTGCCCTCAACATTGGGATGTATACCATCGGCCTGGTTGAGAGCGGGTTCTGCAGCAACACCTTCAAGTAAAAACGGTAACAGAGGTATATCATATTGCTCAGACAGGTCAGGAAATACGCGGGAAAAAGCCTCAGCATATTCCGGTCCCATGTTTGGAGGCACCATCATACCGGTTATCGCGGCATCCATGCCGTTGTTTTTTGCAAAGGCAATGGTTTCGGCAAGATTGGATTTCATTTCCTCTATACTCAGGCCACGCAATCCATCATTGGCTCCCAGGGCCAGGACCAGTAAATCCGGCTTCGAGCGAATGTACCACTGCAACCGGTTCAGGGCGCTGGCTGATGTTGAGCCGCTGACACCACCGTTGATGACACGGATATGATCCAGGCCATCAGCATGGAGTTTTTCCTCGATCAGGCTGGGAAATGACTCTCCCTGATCCAGTCCATATCCTTCCGTCAGGGAATCACCCAGAAAGACAATGGTGTAGGGTTCCTGGGCGCTGGCCACGATAGCGTACAGGGCAAAAAGGAAGGCCAGGAATGTATTGACCAGGTACGTATTGAAAAGGGCGCTGATGAATCTGTTTTTCATGAGTTTAAGCGGTCTTCACTCCAGCGATTGCAGGGGAAAGCGTGTTAATATTCTAACGTATTGGAACAGTTTACGCATTGTAAGCGCTGTCCAGATTCATTACAGATTAATCGAGTGTGCTGGCTGAGATTAACACTAGCCAGTTTATTTCCGGAGTTGAACATGTCCACCATCAAGCAGGAAGATGTTATCCAGAGTGTCGCCGACGCCCTGCAGTTTATTTCCTATTATCATCCGCTGGATTTCATCCAGGCCGTGCATCGTGCCTATGAACGGGAAGAATCCCAGGCAGCCAGGGATGCCATGGCACAGATACTGATCAATTCACGCATGTGCGCGGAAGGCAAACGGCCTATTTGCCAGGATACCGGTATTGTTACCGTGTTTGTGAAAGTGGGCATGAGCCTGCAGTGGCAAGGGGATATGTCCCTTGAGGACATGATCAATGAAGGGGTCAGGCAGGCCTATACCCATCCGGACAATGTTTTGCGCGCCTCGATCCTTTCAGACCCGGCCGGTGCCCGCCGCAATACCGGCGACAATACCCCGGCCGTTATTCATACCTCAATAGTCCCGGGTGATACGCTGGATATCACGGTGGCTGCCAAGGGGGGCGGGTCGGAAAACAAGGCAAAGATGGCCATGCTGAATCCCAGCGATGACATCGTCGAATGGGTACTGAAAACCGTCCCTACCATGGGCGCCGGATGGTGTCCTCCAGGCATGCTGGGCATTGGTATTGGCGGCACAGCAGAGAAGGCTGCTGTTCTGGCCAAGGAAGCTCTCATGGATCCCGTGGATATTGATGAACTCAGGGCAAGAGGAGCAAGCACCAGGGTGGAAGAACTGCGTCTTGAACTGATGGACAAGGTCAATGAACTGGGTATTGGAGCCCAGGGACTCGGTGGTCTGACAACCGTACTTGATATCAAGATCAAGGATTATCCGACCCATGCCGCATCGCTGCCTGTAGCCATGATTCCCAACTGTGCGGCTACCCGCCATATCCACTTCACCCTGGATGGCAGCGGTCCAGCTGAACTGGAACCGCCCAGGCTCAGCGACTGGCCTGAAATTACCTGGGATGTGGGACCATCCGCCCGTCGAGTTAATCTGGATACGGTGACCCGCGAGGATATTGCCCAGTGGAAGCCCGGTGAAACCCTGTTGTTATCCGGCACCATGCTGACCGGTCGTGATGCAGCCCATAAACGCCTGCTCCAGTTGCTGGAGAACGGTGAAGAGCTGCCCGAAGGTGTCGACCTGAAAAACAGGTTTATCTATTACGTCGGTCCGGTGGATCCTGTGCGTGATGAGGTAGTTGGCCCTGCCGGTCCGACGACAGCGACGCGCATGGACAAGTTCACTAACGACATGCTTGAGAAAACCGGCTTGATGGGCATGATCGGCAAGGCTGAAAGAGGCCAGGTGGCCATTGATGCCATCCGTAATCACAAGGCGGTCTACCTGATGGCAGTCGGTGGGGCGGCTTACCTGGTGTCCAAGGCTATTCGAAAATCCCGGATAGTGGCTTTCGAAGACCTGGGGATGGAAGCGATACATGAGTTTGTTGTGGAAGAAATGCCGGTTACCGTAGCCGTGGATGTGAATGGTATTTCAGTTCACCAGACTGGTCCGGCGGAGTGGTATGAGAAAATCCATGCAGTACAGCCGGTTGAGGTAAAGTAAGTACATGAGGAAAGGATAAAAGGAAAAAAGGGAACGGTTCAGGTAACGAATCGATACAGGGATACAAAGATACAGGGATACAAGGCAAGACGATTCAGGTTTCACTTGTAGGCCGGAAGAGGTCCAAAGGACCGTCATCCAGCGATTAAGCAGATGCAGGATGTGGGATGTGGGATGTGGGATGCAGGATACAAGAGGAAATATTCGAGATAGCCGGACGGATTGTGTGTATCTGACCATCAAATTCAAGAATAAGTTCAAATAAAACC
>Ga0181563_10001687_pt1 | contig 21563 bp, 18 predicted proteins | sample 011ome_25_FD_133759 | JGI IMG/M metagenome (GOLD analysis project Ga0181563, IMG submission 133759) | Coastal salt marsh microbial communities from the Groves Creek Marsh, Skidaway Island, Georgia - 011512CT metaG (megahit assembly) | ecosystem: Environmental > Aquatic > Marine > Intertidal...
TTAAAACTTACTTATAACAAAGCACGTCAAGCGGCAATTACAAACGAGATCTTAGAGATCGTTGGTGGTGCTGAAGCATTGAACGGATAGCCGAATTAAATCAAAATTATAGCTGAAGCCCCACTTTGAACAATCAAAGTGGGGCTTTTTGTGTTTTATCGTTTGTGTTTGATTATAGCACCGAGACAACTGTTCATTCGTCGAATTGTTTTTTATTTTCTGTGGATAGTTTATAGCTTAAAGGTGAAACTTACCGCACAACCACAAAAACCAACCTATGAATATCGGCAATCGCATCCAACAATTCCGTAAAGAAAAACGTCTAACCCAAGCAGCACTCGCCTCAAATATTGGTGTCTCCGTAGCGCAACTCACCCGTTATGAAACACAAGGTGTTCTGCCGAATGCAGAAACACTAAGTCGACTGGCAATGGTTTTTGGTATAACCATAGATTATTTGGTCAATGGAACAGTCAATGAAAAGGCAGAAAACGTATTGACAGACGCTCGATTTATAAGTCTATTCAAAGAGGTAGAATCAATGCCTGACCAAGATCGGGAAACGATATTTAAACTGATTGATGCTTTTATTATTAAGAAACAGATGGAAACTCTCCTTGAGGGCAAAAACTAGACCTTAAGAGGACGATCTTATCATTTTGAAAGATGACCTTCCATCATCTTTCGTACGTATTTGCCAATGATATCAAATTCAAGGTTTACTATCGTACCGACCTTAAATTGATGGAAGTTTGTATGCTCTGTAGTATAGGGTATGATATGTACCGAAAATCGTTTGTGATCTGACTGAACTACTGTCAAACTCACACCATTAATAGTAATAGATCCTTTGCTTACCGTAACATCGTCATAATCGTATTCAAATACATATTCAGTACTTCCATCCATTTCGATGATTTCAACACATTTTCCAGTAGTGTCAACATGACCCTGAACAATATGTCCATCTAAACGAGCTCCAACTTGCGCACAGCGCTCTACATTAACCAGATCGCCGATCGCTAGATGTCCCAGATTGGTGCGAACCATAGTCTCCTCAATAGCTGTTAAGGTATATTGATCACCTTCAATAGATACGACTGTAAGACAAGCTCCATTATGAGCAACGCTTTGGTCTATTTTTAATTCGCTTGTAAAAGGTGCTGAAAAAGTAAAATGGACATTACCTCCTTCTTTTTCAATTTTTTCGACACGAGCAAGTGCCTCAATGATTCCTGTAAACATATTTTCGATTTTGTCTGATCACAAATTTAGTCCGTTCAGCGCCTCGTTCCCCAATTAATACAAGAAGAAAATGATTAAGCTTATTCCTGTCCATTTATTAACTGAATATTACCCTGGAATGTTCGCGGAACTAATCCTTCAAGTCGTATTTCATTCACGACTATGCTATAGAAATAAACACCGTCGGTACAAAGATTACCGGTATTTTGATTTCTTCCGTCCCAATAAATGAATGGATCATTGGTTTCATAAACAGTCTCTCCCCAGCGGCTTTGAATTTTGATATCGATACTAGCAACAAATTTAAAAGGCAAAATCGGATGAAATATATCGTTTACCCCGCTTTTGTCTGGTGTGAAAATATTCGGCAATTCATAATATCCTTCGCAATTATCAATACAAACAATATTGGAAGGTTCACTCTCATTATTGTATTGTATGGAGTCAATTGCCGTAACATAATAACAACCTGCGATACTTCCTCGATCTGCATGAACAAAGAAAGTGTCCAAGTCACTATCAAACCTTGTTAACAAGGTTAAGCTATCCCCTTCAAAAGGAGCAAAATAAAGGTTGTAACGCGTTACATCATCAGCACAACTAGTATTAGGATTGGTCCAGTTCAAGTAGGTTTCTTCCAAGTCACAATCTCCTGAAATTTCAAGCGTCGGTGGACAAGGCGGTGTAAGGTCGATTGGCTCACCACATGCAATTTGAGACCAATTTTCAATCGGTGCAACAATCCCGTCCAGAGTATAAGCACCAATACTTTTTAGACGATAACAATACGTTACGCCATTAACTAACCCTGTATCGCGATAGGACTGAATAGCTGTCGTTCCAATTAGATTAAATACTCCAGAACCCGGAGAGTCTTCACGATAGATTTCATATAAGGTATTGGTCCAAGGTGTATTTTCCTCCCAAACAATTTCTAATTCGTTGTCGTTCGGAACCAATTCAATAAAAATAGAAGATGCGGTTATAGAGCTACCTAATTTTAAATCATCACTAAATAATTCCACGCGATAAGTATAAGGTTCATTCCTCGTGTTCAAGCCGCTGTCATAAAAAACAGTGTCTGGGTTGATAATGGAGGGCTGATCTGGGGAGGTATACACCAAATCAACTGCCCCAGCTAAACCCGCTGATCGATACAGCTCATAATGATAAGGTCCAGTATATAGATCAGTGTCCAATTCTTTGGGATAAGACCAATACACAGAGTCTTCACCTACGGATTCGTCGGTCGTAGCAATGGAAACATGCGTGATAACGGGAATTTCGAAATTCAAATTCTGACATATTTGCTCAGACACGCAACTTTCTAAGCCAGCACTGTTAATACTCGTAATCATATAGCAATATTCGTTACCCACAATTAGTGGTCCGATATCCGTAAAATCCGTTGTGGTCGATGTGCCGACTAATGCATATCCCATAGCAGCCGGAGTTCCTGCAGAACAGCAATCCTCTGTATAATCAACGCTATCAATAGAGCGATATATGCGGTATGAACTAATATCGTCACATGGAGGAGGGTCCCAACTGATCTCCATCGTATTGCCGACAGCGTCTACAGTCACATTTTCTGCAGGAGGCAGGTTGACTTTAATTTTGAAAGATGTAATATCACTCAGTTGAACGCCAGGATGAAGGTCTTTGGCCTGCACAGTAACGATGTAGTAACTGTTTGAGGCTTGCTCACAATTTGGCTCCCATAAAAAGCGACCCGTTGCTGATAATGGAGCGGTGCTATCAATAAACACGGCTGGATTATCATCTAAATTAAAAACAGCACCCGTTGCAAATACGTTCACGACATCTTCATCATCCGTTCCAATAAATGGAATATCCAATGATGTCCCCGCATATACGCAGGTATCGGCGACACTTGAAATTTCTGGCGCTTCGTGCGAGCAATTAACAACGGTGAATTGCATATCTTGAATAACAGAACCAATATATTCTCCTTCGCGCCACTCTGATATTTTTACAGCAATATTATAACTCCCAACTAAATGAGGAGAATCCCACAAAAGTGTTCCCGTTTCTGGATCGATCGTCAAATCTCCTCCGCCATCGAGTAAATCATTCGGGTATTTGTAAATGGCAGGCATACTCATTTCCATGCAATCTAAACCACGACATGGTACGAGGGAATAACTCAAGCTATCCCCATCCGGATCATAAGCTGTAAAATTATAAAAGTACTTTTCACCCAAACAAGCAAATTCGGGGCAGGGACAATCTTCTAATATTAAACTATTATTAGGGGCTCCCAAAAAGGGAGATATGACGAGTTCAGTTTGAATACAAAAAACCTTATCAACTGAATTTGTAATATTGAGCACGTCAGCATTCCTATTGGGGTCTTCTAACTGAATAATGTATGAATCCGGTCCAGTGTAGGTATGAATACCAACATAAGTGTTTTCACGAACATTATAGGCATCTATATTTACAGTGGTTGCTCGAGGTAAGGTATCCCTTGTTCCATCTCCCCACCTGATTTCCAACTCCGGACGATCTGCATCACTTGGCCATTCAGTGCATGTTCGAATCGTAATTTCATAGGTGTTTCCATAGAGATGACGGTACATGATAGAACCTGATCGATTGTGTGTTGCATGACTAATGGTCGGAACCAAAATCAGAAAAAACAGATGTGTAATTAATCGACTCACAGGCAAATTTGCAAAGGATATCAAATATACGAAAAAAGCATGGGCTTATTCTGTTACTATAACGTAAAATAAGGGGTTTTGGTTGATCACAATGAGTAGAATGTATGTTTTATAAATCCAATGGATCATATTTTAAATCTTTCAGCGACTACATTCTCTTCGCGAAAGAAAAATGGATAACTTTACAAAAAAAAGAAAGATGTTGCTTACCGCCGTTCAAGAGAAAAAAGTTCCAGTTTCCGGTTTAAGAAAACGAAATAAAGTTTTTTTAGTGGGTAGATGGTCAGATTTAGACCAACTGCCTTGGTCTCCGGATGAATTGTCTTACATGAAAAGACAAGGCAAGAAAAATGGAGAATTCCATTTGAACCAATCGGGTTTACATACCTATGGTTATAAGCTAGACGGGGGTAAATCCAATGATCTTGAATCATTGAGAAAGTTTGGAGCTGCAATTCAAGAAGAGCTAAAGGAAGAATGCAAAGACTTAACCATTATCGGTGATCACCCTGCTGCGATTGAAGCAGTGGCCGAAGGACTGATTTTGGGATCATACACATTTGAAAAATATTTAAAGAACAAACCCTCTGCAAAATGGATCCTGAAATCCATTCGAATCAGTAATAAAGAGGTAGATATTGAGCGGCTAAACACAGTGTGCGAAGCGACCGCTTGGGCCAGAGATCTGGTTAATGAGCCGGTTTCGTATTTAACTGCAGAAACATTGGCTAATGAGTTGAAAGCAGCAGGCGATCGTGTGGGAATGAAAGTGGAAATTCTTAAAAAGAATAAAATAAAAGCTTTAAAAATGGGCGGTATTTTGGCCGTCAATAGAGGTTCTGTTGATCCACCAACCATGACCATCATGGAATGGAAGCCCAATAATTTTGTCAACAAAAAGCCGATTGTAATGGTTGGTAAAGGGATTGTTTATGATACCGGAGGGCTAAGTCTGAAACCTACCGCAAACTCAATGGATTTAATGAAGAGTGATATGGGAGGTGCGGCGACCGTCTCGGGAGCGATCTTTGCTGCGGCTAAATTAAATTTACCTATCCATATTATAGCTCTGATTCCGGCAACGGATAATAGACCGGGAGTAAATGCTTATGCACCGGGAGACATCATTACCATGTTTGACGGCACAACGGTTGAAGTATTAAACACGGACGCAGAAGGAAGAATGGTTTTGGCAGATGCGTTAGCTTATGCCAAAAAATATGACCCAGAATTGGTTTTAGATGCAGCCACGTTAACGGGCTCTGCCGCCAGAGCATTGGGTACCTTTGCCGTTCCTGTTATGGGGAATGCGAAACAAAAAGAATTTAAAGAACTAGAAATGGCAGGTTTGGAAAGTCATGAACGCGTGGTGCAATTCCCTTTTTGGGATGACTATCTCGAGGAAATGAAATCCCCTATTGCTGATTTAAATAACCTAGGTGGTCCTTATGCTGGGATGATAACGGCGGGTAAATTCTTGGAGCACTTCACAGATTATCCTTACATTCACATGGATATCGCAGGACCAGCATTTTTGAGTAAAAAAGATGCTTACCGCACAAAAGGTGGATCTGGTTTTGGAGTGAGATTATTAACGAGATTTCTAGAAAGAAAAACGGAAGAATGGAAGAAAACAAAATAATAAAAGTAGGAATATCAATTGGTGATATCAATGGAGTCGGATTAGAAGTCATTATTAAAACACTGTCTGATTCACTCGTGTATGCGAATTCAATTCCAATCATTTACGGATCATCAAAGGCGATCTCATTTCATAAAAAGGCGATTAATAAACCCGATTTTCAATACCTCGTCATAAAAGATGCGACAGAAGCTAAACCGAAAAAAGTAAATCTAATCAACTGTTGGCAAGAAGAAGTGCAAATTATTTTGGGTGAAAAGAACGCAAACGGTGGAACCTATGCATTAAAATCACTTGAGGCGGCAGCAGCTGATTTAAAGGAGAATAAAATTGATGTCCTCGTTACCGCTCCGATCAATAAAGATTGCGTGCGCGACGCTGGGTTCGAATTCCCGGGGCATACAGAATATTTGGCTAACCTTTCTGAATCGAAAGATGTTCTGATGTTTATGGTCGCAGATGGACTTCGTGTTGGGGTGGTTACCGGTCATGTTCCGTTAAAAGATGTCGCAGCTTTGATTACGCCAGAAAGCGTAGAAAAGAAATTAAGATTGATGTTGCAATCACTTAAAGAGGATTTCTTAATCCGCAAACCAAAGATTGCCGTTTTAGGTCTTAACCCGCATGCAGGGGATCGAGGTACATTAGGTCAAGAGGAGATTGATATTATTAATCCAGTTGTTTTAAAGTTGCGCGATGAAGGTGAATTGGTTTACGGTTCTTACTCTTCAGATGGCTTTTTTGGATCTTCTAACTTAAAAAACTTTGATGCAATTTTGTCCATGTATCACGACCAAGGACTAACAGGATTTAAGTCGATTTCATTCGACGAAGGAGTCAATTTTACGGCCGGTTTGTCAATCGTCAGAACTTCGCCAGATCATGGTACAGCCTTTGATATAGCTGGAAAAGGTATAGCGTCAGAGCGCTCTTTTAGAAATGCATATTTCTTGGCCTGTGATGTTTATCAAAGAAGACTTCAGCATAAGGAGTTAAACAAAAATCCTTTGCAAAAACAGACAACAAAAAAGTAAGTTTCAAAAAAGCTTTGTTGAAATAAAAATTTATTGATATCTTTGCGCTCTATTTTGTGGTGGGAAAGAAAAGTGAATACGCGATTGCCTTTTCAGGCTTGAAAGATGGAAAACACGATTTTCACTTTAAAATAGACGATACGTTCTTTGAGCAATTTGAAACGACGGAGATAGAAGGGGCAGACCTGGAGCTCGATATGGTACTTGAAAAAAAGACGACCATGTTGTTGGTAGATTTTAAAGTCAATGGTAAATTGAAAGTCATGTGTGATCGTTGTACGGATAGCTTATGGTATCCAGTCGATGGTGAAGACGACCTGATATACAAATTTACAGAGCATGAGCTTGATGACGAAAAGATTAAATCCTTAGCGCCACATGAAACCGAGATTGATATTACACAACCGGTCTATGAATTTGTCTCGCTGCTATTACCGTACAAAAGAGTGCACCCCGAAGGTGAATGCAACGAAGAAATGCTTAATGAAATAAACAATTACCTGATGGTGGAAGAAGATTCCGCAATTGAGGAGCAAGAATCGACTGCTGAAGAGCAAGACGAGACTGAAGAAACTGTTGATCCGCGCTGGGCGGCATTGAATAAGTTAAAAAAGAAGTAAGATAGAATTTTAATAAAGTTTGATTGACCAAGTTAATTAAACGAAAAACAAAAGAAAAATGGCACATCCTAAGAGAAAGACGTCTAAGACAAGAAGAGATAAGAGAAGAACGCATGTAAAGGCGGTCGCGGATAATATTGCTACTTGTCCGACAACAGGTCAACCTCATTTATTCCACAGAGCTCATTGGCATGAAGGAAAACTTTATTACAAAGGTAAAGTGGTAATGGAGAAAGAAGTTGCGATCTGATTCTTTGGTCGGTATTTTTTTAAAGAAATTGGGATAACAATGTACACCATTGTTATCCTTTTTTAGTTTATGGATGTCTGTAATAATCAACCGTTTCTATTGAGCCTTATAGAATCCGCTTACTTGCGATTCTAGCCGATAATAAGCAGGATAAGCAAATCAAAGCTAAAAATCGCCTCGGTTTAAGCTTTTTTTGATAAATTTAGCCTCTTAATTGTTAGAGTCAACGCGAATAATATGACGAAAATCACAGCAGCAATCACTTCTGTACAGGGTTATGTCCCCGAGGGTATTCTGTCCAATCAGGATTTAGAAAAGATGGTTGATACCAATGATGAGTGGATTACATCTAGAACTGGAATCAAAGAGAGAAGATTGGCTGCAAAAGGTGAAGCGCTTTCTGATTTTGGAGCGAAAATCGTTGCTGGAATTTGCGAAAAGCGAGGAATTGATCCTTCAGAAATCGACATGATAGTGGTGGGTTCAATTACCGGCGATTATCGGTTCCCCAGCGCAGCGAATGTTATCTGTGATAAGGCAGGATGTGTGAATGCATGGGGGTTTGACTTAAGTGCAGCTTGCTCTGGATTTTTATATGCGTTAGATGTAGGACGTGTTTATGTTGAAAATGGCACTTACAAAAAGATTATCGTAATTGGTGCCGATGTCATGTCGAGCATTATCAATTATGAAGATAGAGCAACTTGTATCATCTTTGGAGATGGTGGAGGTGGAGTCTTACTTGAACCAAATGAAGACGGTTTGGGTATTCAAGATGCGATCCTGAGATCAGACGGAGCCGGAAGACAATTCTTATTACAAGAGGTTGGAGGTTCAAAAGAGCCACTTACAAAAGATAATATCGATGAAAGACGCCATTATGTTTTTCAAGAGGGAAAAACAGTCTTTAAACACGCTGTTAAGAATATGGCAGGTGTCTCAGCTGAAATCATGGAAAGAAATAACTTGACCAGTGATGACGTTGATTGGTTAGTGCCGCATCAAGCAAATTTGCGTATTATTGATGCAACGGCCAACAGAATGGGATTGACCAAAGAAAAAGTTATGGTCAATATTGAGAAATTCGGTAATACAACTGCCGGCACAATTCCACTATGTTTGTGGGAATGGGAAGAAAAATTAAATAAAGGCGATAATCTCGTGTTAGCCTCTTTTGGAGGTGGATTCACTTGGGGAGCCATTTACCTTAAATGGGCTTATTGATAGTCCAATAAACCTAATCGTAAACCGTATTGAATAAATTATGAGTATGGATAGTAAAGAAATTCAAAGTTTAATTAAATTCGTTTCGAAATCAGGGGTTAACGAAGTGAGTATTGAACAAGGTGACTTCAAAATCACGATCAAAACTGACCACGGACCGCAAGAGCATCAGTATATTGTTCAAGCACCTCCTGTACAACAGGCTCCGGTTCAAATGCAACCACAAGCTACGGCTCCAGCAGCAGCTCCAGCAGCAACAGCCGCTGATGCGCCAGTCGCGCCAGCCGCTGAAGAAAATTCGAATTACATTGAGATTAAATCGCCAATGATCGGGACATTCTACCGTAAGCCTTCACCAGATAAGGATACTTTTGTAAATGTAGGAGATACGATCAGTGTTGGAGATGTGATATGCGTGGTTGAGGCCATGAAATTGTTCAATGAAATTGAATCAGAAGTAGCTGGTAAAGTCGTAAAAGTATTGGTTGATGATACATCTCCAATCGAATACGATCAGCCATTGTTTTTGATCGACCCGTCTTAACTTAAGACGATTCTGAACATACAAATCAACCTCACGGTTTGGAAAACTTATGTCCAAACAAAATCGAAATTTTAGAAAAATGTTTGACAAAATATTAATAGCCAATAGGGGAGAAATTGCGCTGCGCGTAATTCGGACCTGTAAAGAAATGGGAATCAAAACAGTTGCAGTATACTCAACTGCCGATCGCGACAGTTTGCATGTCCGATTCGCAGATGAAGCGGTTTGTATTGGTCCCCCTCCGAGTAGCGAATCATATTTAGATATGGCACGTATCATAGCGGCTTGTGAAATAACAAACGCTGACGCGGTACATCCGGGATACGGATTCTTATCCGAAAATGCCGCTTTCTCTAAAGTGTGTGAGGAGAATGGAATCAAGTTTATTGGTGCTTCTCCAGAGATGATCGATCAAATGGGTGATAAGGCAACTGCCAAAGCAACGATGATTAAAGCTGGCGTGCCTTGTATTCCTGGTTCTGCAGGTCTGTTAAAAGACCTTGACGATGCCAAGAAAACAGGTGTAAAAGTGGGTTACCCTATTATGCTAAAAGCAACTGCCGGTGGTGGTGGTAAAGGTATGCGTGTCGTTTGGAATGAGGATGAGATGGAAGATGCGTGGAACTCTGCTCGTCAAGAGTCAAAGGCTGCGTTCGGAAATGACGGGATGTACATGGAGAAATTCATTGAAGAGCCGCGTCACATTGAAATCCAAATTGCCGGTGATCAATATGGTAATGGATGTCACCTTTCTGAAAGAGATTGCTCTATTCAACGTCGTCATCAAAAGTTGGTTGAAGAAGTACCGTCGCCATTTATGACCGATAAATTACGAAAAGCAATGGGTAGAGCTGCAATTAAAGCAGTAAAAGCCATAAAATATGAGGGTGTTGGAACCGTTGAATTCCTTGTAGACAAAAATCGTGACTTCTACTTCATGGAAATGAATACGCGTATTCAAGTGGAGCACACAATCACCGAAGAAGTTATTAATTATGATTTGATAAAAGAACAAATCAAATTGGCAGCTGGAGATAAGATTTCAGGAAAAGAGTATTTCCCTAAAATGCATGCGATCCAATGCCGTATTAATGCCGAAGATCCTTTTAATGATTTCCGCCCAAGTCCAGGTAAGATAACTGATTACCACGAACCAGGCGGACACGGAATTCGTATCGATACACATGTTTACGCTGGTTATGTTATTCCTCCTTATTACGATTCAATGATCTCAAAATTGATCACTGTTGCACAGACGAGAGAGGAAGCCATAACAAAAATGGAAAGAGCATTAGATGAGTATTTCATCGAAGGTGTCAAAACCACTATCCCTTTTCATCAACAACTCATGAAAGACGAGAACTTTAGAAAAGGAAATTTCACGACAAAATTTATGGAAACCTTTAAAATTGAAAAATATTAGATGATATATCCGTAATATCTAATTTTATTAAAAAGACTGCTCAAAATGGAGCAGTCTTTTTTCATTAGAATTCATATATTTGTTTGCCTTAGACAAATTATGTCCATGAAAAACACAAAACCCATATTCGCATTGTTTCTCACAGCACTATTATTTGCTTGTGGTGGAGGCAGTGGGGAAGAGTCAAATACTATTGATCCTACCGTACTAGAGAAAGTTGAAGGAGGTAAATTTAAAGGAGGAGTACTTCGAATGAATTCCATTGAGGATTATTCAAGTCTTTTTCCTGCTTCTCTGAACGATATTTACTCAACGCATATCGCTGTGTTGGGCTATGAAGGTTTATTACGATTGAATCAAGAAACACTTGAAGTTGAGCCTTCCCTTGCTGAATCATACGAAATAGACAAAGACAAAACAGTATATACTTTTCATATCCGAAAAGGTGTACATTTTAATGATGATGAGTGTTTTGAAGGTGGTGTTGGAAAAGAAGTAAAAGCGTCCGATTTTGAATATTGCTTGAGTTTTCTTTGTTCTAACCATCCAGCAAACAAATGGTCTAGTCTTTTTCTAGATAAATTACTTGGAGCAAGAGAGTATGCTGCAGGTCAGGCAGGATCGGTGAAAGGGATCCGTATTGTTGATGATTATACACTTGAGGTTGAGTTAGAGCAACCTTATTCAGGGTTACCTTATTTAATGGCTATTTCTGCAACAACGGTCTATCCTAAAGAAGCTGTTGATAAATATGGATACGATGGTATGAAAGATCGGATCATTGGAACAGGACCATTTATTGCTTCTACTATTCAAAATGGAAAGGAAGTTGTCTTCAATAGAAACAATAACTACTGGAGAACGGATGAGTTTGGAAACCAATTGCCTTTCTTAAGTCAAGTGAAAATATCGTTTATCAAGGATAAAAACGATGAACTTCAAGCATTTAAGGATGATGAATTAGATATGGTCTGGGGATTGCCTGTTGAGGAGATTCCAAATATCATGGGTAGTCTTGAAGAAGCGAAAGATGGAAAGAACAAGGAGTTTGAAGTACAGTCTGTAAACAGTTTGAACGTACAGTATTACGGGTTTTTATCCACGAGTGAGGTGTTTGGAGATGCTAACGTAAGAAGAGCCTTTAATTATGCGATCGACCGTGATTCCTTGGTGGATTTTATTCTGCAGGGTGAAGGTATCGCTGCTAAGAATGGATTTGTTCCAACGATGAAAGGGTACCCTTCAGAAACGGTAAAAGGTTTTGAATTTGATCCGAAAAAAGCAAGAGATTTGATGAAAAAAGCTGGTTATCCGAACGGAGCAGGATTCCCAGAGATAACGCTTAATTTGAATGCTAGCGGTGGTATTAACGAAAAAGTAGCGGATGCAATCACCTATATGATCAATAAAGAGCTTGGCGTGAATATCGCCTTAAACGTGATCCCAATGTCAGAATTACACCCAATGGTTGAAAAAGGAGAAGTTGACTTCTGGCGTTTTGGATGGATAGCTGATTATCCTGATCCTTCTAACTTCCTATACTTATTCCATGGTAAGAATATCATTGAAGAGAAAGAAACATCTATGAATTATTTTCGCTACTCAAACCCTAAATTTGATGAGGGATACGAAGCGGCACTAAACGAAATTGATGCTGAAAAGCGCATGGGATTATATGCAAAAGCTGATCAGATCCTAATGGATGACGCAGTAATAATGCCGCTTTATTTCAATACTGGAATTCGACTTGTTGATCCAGAAATTCAAGATTTCTTTATCAATGAAATGGAGTATCGAGACTTATCTATTGTCTATTATAAAGAGATAAACCAGGACAATGTTCGTGTATACGACAATATAGAAGAAGAAGAATAGGCATAATTCTACCTATTTTTAAACTAACTTTTCCTTTATTAGGTGCGCTGCAATTTGAACGGCATTTGTTGCTGCCCCTTTTCTTAAGTTGTCAGCAACAACCCATAGGTTAAGAGAATTTTCTATACTGAAATCACGACGGATACGACCTACAAAAACATCGTCCTTACCACGTGCATATAAAGGCATAGGATAAGTATTTGTTTCAGGATTATCTTTTAATGTAACACCGGGAGTATCATGCATCATGCGTCGTACATCACTCAAATCAAAGTCTTTTTCAAACGTAATATTAATCGCTTCTGAATGACCACCTGAAACTGGCACACGAACAGCTGTTGCTGTCACGTCGATGGAAGGGTCCAAGATTTTTTTGGTTTCATTCGTCAATTTCATTTCCTCTTTCGTATAGCCATTATCCTCAAAAACATCACAATGAGGAAGACAGTTTTCATGAATTGTATACGGATACGCCATTTCTCCTTTTTGATTAGCCTTCTCGTTTTCAAGCTGCTGCATTGCTTTCATTCCAGAACCTGAAATTGATTGATAAGTCGAGACAACGACCCGTTTGATACCGTAGGCTTGATGTAAAGGAGCCAATACCATGACCATCTGAATCGTCGAGCAATTCGGATTTGCAATAATTTTATCCGTTGACTGGATTAAATTTGCGTTAATTTCTGGAACAATCAATTTGTGATCTTCATGCATACGAAATGCGCTTGAATTATCAATGACCGTTGTTCCAACAGCTGCAAATTGAGGTGCCCATGTGAGTGATGTTGAGCCACCTGCCGAAAAAATGGCAATCTCAGGCTTCAATGATACCGCCTCTTTTAGACCAATCACAGTGTAAGATTTACCGTTGATGTTAATGGTTTTACCGACCGATTTTTCTGACGCAACCATCAGGTATTCAGTTACCGGGAGGTCTTGCTCTTTTAACACCTCCATAATTTCTGTACCCACCATACCTGTGGCACCAACTATTGCAAGTTTCATATTCATTTTTTTAGATGCATCAAAAGTACTATATTTAGCATGTCAAGGAAACTCCCATATGAGATTTTATTTAACAGCCGTATTTTTATTCGTGACGTATATAACGTCTGCACAGTTCTCTGAAGATTTTTTAGATGGAGATTTTACAACCGATCCAACCTGGACAGGAATGGTTGCCAACTTTGAGGTGGATGCTGAAATGCAATTGCATTTAATTGCACCTGAAGTAGAAGACACTTCATATCTTGCGGTGGCGAGCACAATAATGGACGATGTAACGTGGGATTTTACAGTAAAGATGGACTTTAATCCATCTTCAGGAAATAACGCGCGAGTCTATGTTGTTTCGGATCAAGAAGACTTGAAAGGACCTTTAAATGGCTATTTTGTAATGATTGGCAACACGGCTCATGAGGTTAGTCTATATCGCCAGACCGGAACCGACATCACCGAAATAATAGATGGTCTTGATGATGCTGTAGATATGGGAACGGTCAATGTGCGTGTGCAAGTAATTCGAGATGGTGCTGGTAATTGGGAACTATACAGAGATACTACCGGTGGAGAATCATATTTTTTTGAGGGATCAACAACCGATAATACCTATACAACTACTAATTATTTTGGGGTTTTCTGTAAATACACTTCTTCCCGTCATGACTTGTTTTATTTTGATGACCTGGGAACACCATACATCGACGGAATAGCACCGGAATTAGAATCGGTAGCGGTTGTATCGGATACGGAAATTGATTTAATTTTCTCTGAAGCATTAGATCCAACCACAGCAGAAGTGGCTGCGAATTATAATATTGATGGCGGTATAGGGTTCCCAATTTCAGCAACAGTAGATGGCGTCAGTCCAAATTTAATTCACCTTACAGTGGCTACAGCTTTTACAAATGGAGAAACCTACACAATAACCGTTTCAGATGTCGAAGATTTGGATGGAAATGTGATCGATGGACCAGCATCACTAGATTTTTTATACTTTATTCCAGAGGAGGCCCTTGCGAACGATGTCATAATAACGGAGCTGCTCGCAGATCCTAACCCTGTCATTGGATTGCCAGAAGCGGAGTTTGTTGAGATTTATAATCGCTCAGATAAGATTTTTAATTTGGTGGATTGGACCATAAATGATAATACAACGACGGCGACATTCCCAGATTACATTCTATCTCCTGGAGAATATGTCGTGATATGCGGACCAGATGAAGGAATTTTGTTTGGGATACCAAATTTTGTTGAGGTTGAAGGTTTACCAACATTGACGAATTCCGATGATGACATTGTGATCAAATCCATTTCGGCGATCCAATTGGATTCAATTCATTATGATGTGGATTGGTATAATGATGCTGAGAAAGATGATGGTGGTTGGACACTCGAACGCAAACATTTAAACTCACCATGCAGTGGATCAGGAAACTGGGGCGCATCTGTCAACCCAAATGGAGGAACACCGGGTGCTGAGAATTCAATTTTTACGGATGAGGATGATGTTACATCTCCACATGTTACCACTAGAATAGTCGAATCAGATACTGCAGTATTTGTCAATTTCTCTGAACCTCTGGATACAACAATTGAGATGTCATTCTTGACGCTGCCTGAAGTGGACGACATATCCGGAGATTATTTGGATTTAGAATCTATGCGGGTCAAGATATTCACGCTGACACCCGATGAACCTTATATCATTCGTTTTCAAGACGGAGCTGATTGTTGGGGCAACGTTATGAACGATTCGATTCACATTAGTCTGCCATCTCCACCCAATCAAGAAGACGTCATTATCAATGAGATTTTATTTAACCCTCAAACAGGTGGTACGGATTACGTGGAGCTCTACAATAATTCGAATAAAACCATTGATTTACACAATTGTTATTTGGCCAATTGGGATGATGATGAAGGTGTATTAGATAGTTATGATCAAATCGGCGAAAATCAATTTTTATTAAATCCGGGCGAGTACGTTTTGTTGACTGAAGACTCTACTGCCGTAATTGAGTTTTTTCCGATCTATGCAACCGGACGTTTTTTAGAAACCGATCTACCAACTTATCCGAATGATTCAGGTACCGTTTTTTTATTAGATGCTGATACATTGATTGTAGACTTCTTTCATTACGATGAAGATTACCATTATGTTTTATTAAATGATAATCATGGTAAATCATTGGAGCGAATCACATTTGGAGGCGGCATGAATAACCCAGACAATTGGCATACAGCTTCTGAAAATGTCGATTGGGGAACACCCGGTTATCAAAACTCACAATTTGCGATGCCAACAAGTGTCGGTGATGTTTCCTTGGATCCACAATTATTCTCTCCAGACAATGATGGTTATAATGACATTCTAGCCATTAATTTTGATCTTATCGGAACGGATAATGTAGTAGATGTAAATATTTACGATAATCAAGGTAGACCAATTCGTGAAATAAAAGACAATTATTTTATGGGGCAAACGGGCACCTTATTTTGGGACGGTATCAATGATGACGGAATGAAGGCTGCAATCGGAACTTATATTGTTCTTGTTTTTGTCACTGATCAAGACGGTGAACGATCAATGTATAAACTCGTTGCTGTTTTGGGTGGACAACTTTAGTATCTGAGTTAACCATCAATGAGCGAATCGTCTAATTTTTTATTAGTTTTTTCTGAGATTTTTTACCTCCACTGAGCAGACAGAAAAGTATTGGGATAGTATAAAGTTGGATCCAGAAATTGGAGATAACCAATACTAAACTATTGAACAGTTCCGTATCTGAAAAAATACTAAAGAGCCCCAATACAATCTGATTAAAGGACTCAATAAATCCTGAGAGAACGAGGTTGAAGGATAGTAGGAGTATCACGGAAATGAATAATTTGCGCCACTTCTCTTTGAAAGGGCCCATGTCAAACTCGTCAAATTGTGCTAAAATGCATCCAAAGACTAGGGGTAATAAATTGCTAAGAACAGCGTATAGTGAAGCAAACCAATGATAAAATTGATCCGAAGTATTCTCAAAGTATCCAGCTAGATTTAAACCAATAAAATCCCCATAAGGATTCACATTTTGAAAAAACAAACCACTTACGAAAAAGATTAGAATTGAAGTAATAAACATCCCCCATTTTTTATGTGGGATTCGGTTCATAGCTATTGATATTGAATATTCCGCTTCAATAGGTTTGTTGAGTGTTTTCCAAAAATAAGGAACGAACAAACCTAGGGTTATAATCTCAACACCAAAACCTAAGTGGTTAACCGAGTATATGAGTGTTACAACCGGGTCATAATCGGCTGTTTTATTATTTAGAACGTAGGATTCAAGATAGTATAAACCACTCTCTAAAAAAAAGCCTAAGATTAGAGAGAACAAGGTCAATAAAAGAATCGGAATGATCAGCGAATTGAAATACTTTTGATTCACTTTGCGGTATACACCAACACAAGCATTAATCTGATCAGAAAGAATCTCCAACATAAACGCTTACACGTAACTCAATTTCACCATGTTCGACTTACCTTTTTCTTCGATCGGAACCGAGGCAATATTAATAACAATATCCCCTTCATCAAGCACCCCCATTTTTTGTAGAATATATTTGCTATCGCTGATGGTATGATCGGTACTCACCATTTTGTCATAATAGTAACCCTGAACACCCCACAATAAATTCAATTGTGCAAGGATCTGTTCGTTTTCGGTGAAAACGAATGTATCTGATTTAGGGCGTTGAGATGAGATCTTATAAGCAGTATAGCCTGAAAAGGTCATGGTAATTATTCCTTTTGCTTCCACGCGTTGTGATAATCGCGTGGCGTTAAAACAAATCGAATCGGTTATAAAACGTTCCTGGTTTTTTTCAGGCAGCTCTTCTTTGTGGTAGATTGAATCATTCTTCTCCACCTCTAAAACAATTTTGCGCATAGCCTTAATCACTTCAATAGGATATTTTCCAACAGAAGTTTCTCCAGATAACATTACAGCATCGGTACCGTCCAAGACAGCATTGGCAACATCATTGACCTCTGCACGAGTCGGCATGAAGTTTTCAATCATACTCTCCATCATCTGGGTAGCAACAATGGTTGGTTTGGCGTATTTCCGACAGGTTTTAATCATCATTTTTTGAAGGTTGGGTACCGTCTCCATTGGTACCTCAACACCAAGATCACCACGCGCAACCATCAAGGCGTCCGTATTCTTGATAATATCTTCGATATCATCAATAGCTTCTGGCTTTTCAATTTTTGCAATGACCTTAGCGTGACATTTTTTATTTTGAATGATATGTTTCAATTCAATAATATCTCGAGCTGATCGAACAAAAGATAAGCCAATCCAATCAACACGTTGATTTAAAGCGAACTCTAAATCTTCAGCATCCTTCGCTGTAATACAAGGCAAAGAGATGGCTGTATTAGGTAAATTCACCCCTTTTTTAGAACTCAAAGTCCCTCCGTGTATAACCTTTGTTACAACCTCGTTCTTTCCGTTAGAAGAAACCACTTGTAACTGAAGTTTTCCATCGTCTAATAACACAAAATCACCGATTGCGACGTCCTTTGGGAAATCAGAATAGGTAAGATGCACTTTTTCTGCTGTACCCAAACAAGGTGAAGTTGTGATGACTAATTTCGATCCGTCAGCTAATTCAACAGCGTTGTTCTCTACCTCTCCTATTCGAATTTTTGGACCTTGAAGATCCGCTAATATGGATATGTGTAACCCTTCTTCACGATTTATCTCTCGAATCATATTGATTGTATGTAAATGATCTTCATGAGAACCATGAGAAAAGTTTAGGCGACAAACATCTACGCCTTCCAATATCATCGACCGTAAAACTTCCTTTGAAGCAGTTGACGCTGGTCCCATGGTGGCTACTATTTTTGTCTTTTTCATATGTCTTTTTACTTTTCCTTATTTGTAATAACAAATAATGTGTTTTAATGGTTTGATTCTGGTTTTTGGTTTATTCCGAATCAGAATACCAAATTGTCCTTTGATTTTAATTCGTTCGGGTCGAATGTAAAGGCGGTTAAGATACTGTCAATTCCCTTTATGGAGGTTAAGATATCATTAATTCCCCTCGAAAAATTATTTTTAATAATCAAAAAATAGTCGATTTGGTTTTTTTCTGGAATCAATTTTTTGAAATTCCGCGAAACATTTTTGACCAAATAATACTCGACATGCTCAAGCTCATCATAATAAGAGTAGAACGAATGCAATTGTTCACCTTCTTTTTTGAAACATAAGCTGAGGTCGTTATCTTTCTCGAAGGCAATAGACAAAGCTTTGTTAATCCCCCAACACAATCGATAGTCAGCATTGCTCGAACAAATTCCGATTAAATCGAAACTAAAATCATCCTCTATGAGCAGTTTGAACTTTTTCATGTGCTTTGCAAAGTTATCGAAATCAAATTTATTGCCACTATCTTTAGTTTTTATTAGTAATTTTAAACTAAGTATTTAAGATGAAACTATTCCTAAATAAGAGCGAATTTTTTGATACAGAGGCCGGTGTCGACCTCTCAATTCCATTAAGAAATGGAGCGGAAAATGCGATGGCCTGGTATGCAGAACCGGTGGATATTCAACCAGTAGTTCAGGGTGACTTTATTGGGGATGTCAATCAAGGAGGCCCTGTTAATTTTAAAACCATTAAGCTTAATCCGCATGGAAATGGCACACACACTGAATGTGTAGGACATATTTCTTCAGAGCCCTTCACAATTAACCAGTGTTTGAAATCTTTTCATTTTTTAGGGCAAGTAATTACCGTTCAACCTGATACATTTGAAAATCCGAAATATGATGAAACGGATTTGATTATTACCAAAAAGCATATTGAAGCTTCCGTCATCCCAAATTTTTATGGAGAGATCTTGGTTATGCGAACGTTACCGAATGAAATAGACAAAAAGCACCGTAATTATTCAAATGCAAACCCTCCTTATTTACTGCCAGAAGCAATGACATTCATTAATGAACTTGGTATAAAACACCTAATGGTAGATATGCCCTCAGTGGATAGAGAGTCAGATGACGGCGTGCTTCAAACACATCATATGTTTTGGGATTATCCAGAAAACCCGCAATTAGATAAGACGATTACTGAGATGGTTTATGTTCCTAATGAACTCCAAGATGGACCATATTTGTTTCAAATTCAAATTATGAGTTTGGAAATGGATGCATCGCCAAGTAAGATCTTAGCGCACCGCATCCAAAAGGGTTAAAATGGTTTTTAAACAGCTGATCGAGACCTCTTCAATTAAAAACTGAACTTTAATGTTGGAAACTTGCTAAAGACTAACTATATTTGCACTATCAATATGAAATTTTGATTAAACGAGGGGACAGATTGTCCCCTCTTTTTGTACTTCAAAAATGATTAAGAAAGATACGGTAACTAAGTTAGCAGAGGAACGCATCAACGAATTAGATAAAGGAATTTATATCGTTGAGTTGAGAATCAATAACGGAAACCAAATTTTCCTAGAATTGGACCGAGAAGATGGTTCAATTGCAATTGAGGACTGTATTTCAGTAAGCCGAAATATAGAACACAATCTGGATAGGGAGGATGAGGATTTCGCCTTAGAGGTTTCTTCTGCTGGTCTCGATCAACCGTTTCGCGTTTTGAAACAGTACATCAAAAATATTGGCAGAGAAGTTAAAGTGCAAACGATCGAACACAGTAAAAAAGTAGAGGGCCTTTTAAAGGAGGCGGATGAAGAAAAAATTGTGATCGAAACGAAAGAGAAAAAGAGACTAGACGGACGAAAGAAGAAAGTTTGGGTAACGGAAGAAATAGTGTTAAAACACGACGAAATAAAAGAGACTAAATTGGTAATATCATTTTGATAAAGTCGGATGAGATTTCATCCTTAATTTGAAAAGTAAAGAGAAATGAATGCGTTGGAATTAATAGAATCCTTTGCGGAGTTTAAGGAATTCAAGAACATTGACAGAGAAACAATGATGAACATCCTTCAGGATGTATTTCGATCCATGTTAAAGAAAAAATATGGAACGGATGATCATATTGATGTAATCATTAACCCTGATAAAGGGGATGTCGAAATTTGGATTAACCGCGAAATCGTACCTGATGGTGAAGTAGAAGACTTGAATACTGAAATTGCTTTGTCTAAAGCTGTTCAGATTGAGCCTGATTTTGAAGTTGGGGAAGAAGTTGCAGAGGAAGTCAAATTGGGAGATTTCGGAAGAAGAAACGTGCTTTCGCTTCGCCAAAACTTGATTTCAAGAATTCTTGAATTAGAGAAAGATCATATCTACAAGAAATACAAAGAGCGTATTGGTGATATCATCACCGGTGAGGTGTATCAAGTATGGAAACGTGAGATTTTAGTCCTAGATGATGAAGGAAACGAATCGAGTCTTCCTAAACAAGAACAAATCCCTTCAGACTATTTCAAAAAAGGAGAACAAGTACGCGCTGTTGTAGCACGGGTTGATTTAAGAAATAATAGTCCAGTAATTGTATTGTCAAGAACGGCTACAGAATTCCTAGAGCGTTTATTCGAGCTTGAAGTTCCTGAAGTGTATGATGGTTTAATTACAATTAAGAAGATTGTTCGAGAACCTGGTGAACGTGCTAAAGTAGCCGTTGAATCTTATGATGATCGAATTGATCCAGTAGGAGCTTGTGTTGGAATGAAAGGGGCGCGTATTCACGGTATCGTTCGTGAATTGAAAAATGAAAACATTGATGTAATTAACTTTACAAATAATGATAAACTGTTCATTCAACGTGCACTATCTCCTGCAAAAATCACATCTATTGAATTGGATGAAGAAAACGGCAGAGCAGATGTGTATTTGAAAACAGATCAAGTTTCTTTAGCTATTGGTAAAGGCGGACATAATATCAAATTAGCGGGACGTTTAACAGGTTATGAAATTGATGTTTACCGTGAAGATGCAGAGGATATTGAAGATGTGGATTTAGAAAAGATCTCTGATGAAATCGAA
>Ga0181563_10001695_pt1 | contig 21529 bp, 18 predicted proteins | sample 011ome_25_FD_133759 | JGI IMG/M metagenome (GOLD analysis project Ga0181563, IMG submission 133759) | Coastal salt marsh microbial communities from the Groves Creek Marsh, Skidaway Island, Georgia - 011512CT metaG (megahit assembly) | ecosystem: Environmental > Aquatic > Marine > Intertidal...
ATCGTCGGGACACCGCAAGCGGAGCGCTGACGGAGCTGAAGCAATACGATTGTGGAAAGAGTCCGGCCTGGGTTCTGGGAGTGAAGAAATGACCGGTATTCTCGATCGATTTCGGCTCGACGGAAAACGCGCCCTTATCACCGGGGGGAGTCGAGGTCTCGGGCGGGAAATGGCACTGGCTCTTGCCGAGGTGGGGGTAGACGTGGCGATCACAGGGCGGGATCAGGAAAGCCTGGATCGGACCGCCGGGGAGATCGAAGGACTCGGGAGAAAGGCCAGGTCCTACTCGGCCGATGCGGTGGATTCTGACGCGGTTGAAGCGATGTGCGCGAGTGTTTTGAGCGACACCGGTGGCATTGATATTCTCATCAACAATACGGGAGGACGGCTTGTGAATATTCCAGTCGAAGAGCAATCGCTGGAGGATTGGAAACGGATCATCGATCTGAACGTCACTAGCACCTTTCTGTGCACCCAGGCTATTGGGAAGTCGATGATGGAAAGAGAGACGCCCGGTCGCATCATCAATATCGCCTCGATTTCCGGTTTGATTGCCAATCGCGGCATCGGCGGCCGCAGCTATGAAACAGCGAAAGCAGCTGTGATTCAGTTCACCCGGGCGACAGCCGTAGATTGGGCGCCGCATGGCATTACCGTCAATGCGATCTGCCCTGGCGGCTTCATGACCGAGGCGAACCAACGCTGGGCGAAAGAAAATCCCGAAGTGATTTCCGAGTTCGAAGAGGCGATTCCTTCCGGAAAATTCGGCGAGCCCGAAGATCTCGGACCGCTCGTTGTCTATCTGGCGAGCGATGCCTCGCGCTACATGACCGGCGCCTCGCTCGTGATTGACGGGGGATACACGCTTTGGTGAGGACTATTCCGTCGCCTTCACCATCGAGTGAACCTTTTCGATGATCTTCTCTTCCAACTCCGGCTTCCACGGGCGGCTGCTCGCTTCGTAGCCGCCTTCGAGAAGCACTCGCTTGCTGGGCACGTAGCCGTTGTAGTCATTGGTGTAACCAGAAACCCAGACCGGAGCGTCTTTGCTCGCCAATTCCTTTTTCAGACGAAGCGAATAGTCGATCGTTACCTCGCCAGCCATCGCGATCATGGAAAGAGCGTCTCCGACTCGGACGATCTGAATCGGATAGTCGTAGTCATCGCGTTTGGACTCCTCGGTAAACGAAAGGGTAACCGTATCGAGCTCACTGCGAATCGTTCCAGAGATTTCCTTCTGGTGAAAGAAGGATCCCTGGCTGACTTCCAGTGCAGCCTCGACGGCGGTGGCTAGTGAGCGTCCATGACGCTGCGCAAAATAGAGCATTCGTCTCGGATACGGATTCTGATCTCCACTGCATCCATTCATGAACATGGCGGTGAGACCTTCATGATCGGCTTCGAGGTATTCCTGGGCGTAGCCTGCGTAGTCGCCGAACCATTTCATGAAACCCATCGTCGTGTTGTGGCAGGCATAGCCGAAAAGGGCTGTCTTCAAATTGCCGTCAAGGTCCCGCACGCTGAGGACGGGCACGGTGTGGTCGACCAGGCCCTGCGGGTTGGGGTGGTTGCGATAACCGCTCGGGGTGGGTGTGCGGCGATTCATCGCAAAAGCGCATTTGCCTTCGCTGTAGAAGACCTTGGCGGGCTCGAGCGATTCGAGCGCCTGACCGATGAGTGCGACGGTCTGCTCGACGAGCTTTTCGTAGTAGTCTAGCGTATCGTCCCGTCCATAGGAAGGGCCGCAATGAGTGTGCGACGCATTCATGACGAGCGCTCCCGGTGCGAGATTGTATTTTTCACCGACAGCCTTTTCCACATCGGCTCGATATTTGGAAATGATCCCGATCAGATCGGTGGTGAGAAAGACGATACGATTCCCTTCGGGATCTTCGATTGCGAGTGCTTTTGCGAACAGGTCCTGCTCTGTTCCTTCAGCTGGGTTCGCTTTTCGCGACGCGTAGCCCGACATCGGCATGGGGCGATGCGGTGTGATCTTGGTGGAAGCGGATGCAGCTTTCCAACTCGCATCCGGCTTTTCGGGTTTCTTGTCGTCTGCTTCGATCAGAACGAAGGCGGTGGCAATTGCGATGAGAAAGGCACAGAAAATTTGACGAGTCATGATGGTGGTCGGGAGTTTCACCGATCGTTTCAAGACACAAGCATTCTCTCAAGAGCAAAATACTCCCGCATTCTCGGAGGAAAATGCTGACTCACACCATCTTATCGAGGTCTTCCGGGGTATATTCGTCGGCTGCTTTCACGATAAGCTTTTCGTCAGGGATGCCGATCATTTACGGATCCTTATCTGGATAGTCGAGTGTTGCAAGAAGATGCCTGATACCGTTGACCCGCGCTCTCTTTTTGTCGGATAAGGGTAGACGCTTTTTTTATGGGCAACTTCGAGAGAGGTCGTGTGGGAAAGGTCGGGGAAATCACTGTTTTTCCCTGCTTCCAGCAGCTCATCCAGATTAGCAAATGCTGGTTCCAGTGTGATTTTCGGCTTGGGCTTTTTCCAGGCGAATTCTTTTTCTGCAGTCTTCATTCGAAAGTGTAGTCAACAATGCGTCAGCAAAACCTACCGGATTCCCCTGGGAAGGATATGCGGATACTCGGAAATTCTTCGCACCCTTTGTCGGAACTTGCGGGCGAGGGTCAATCACTCGAGTTCAGTCCGAAGCGCACATCTCCGTGAATTTCCTTTCGATATTGCCCGGGAGTCTTTCCGTATCGCTCGCGGTAGGTTGTCTGGAGATAGTGGGTATGGGCAAATCCGGTGTGATCGGCTATAGCGTCGATCGTCAGGGTCGTGTTGCGCAAAAGTCGATTCACTTCGCGAAAACGGATTCGAAGGATCTCAGCTTTCGTCCCGCGCCCGATTGATCGCTTCATTCTTCGTTCCAAGGTACTGCGCGAAACATTCACGAAACGACAAACCTCGGCTACGGTGATCCCGGTGAGGGCACTCTCACGGATGAGCCGCACCGCGCGGAGAACCAGAGGATCCTCCAGCACGAATTCATCCGATGACGCTCGCACTTCTATTCCCCGGGGTGGCACAAGAATTTCTTTTTCCACAATCTTCCTGCGCTGCATTAGGCGATCGAGAATCCCTGCGGCCCGAAATCCGACGGTGTGCCCGTCAAAGCGAACGCTGGTCAGGGTGGGGGAGGAAAACTCGCAGAGGGTGACTTCGTTCTCACAGCCCACTACAGCTATCTCTTCGGGAATAGAGATGTTCGCGCGCCGACAGGCATCGATCAACCGAACTGCGAGCTGGTCATTAGTCGCAAAAATGCCGACAGGTTTGTCGAGGGATTCCAGCCATGCAATGAGTTCTCCCTGATGCTGTTCCCAGTCCCCGGGAGTGGACTCGCTCTGCGCAGGAAGTAGTTCGCAGGGGTGATTTTCGCGTTCCACCCGGCTGACGAAATTTTTAACTCTTTCACGAAAAAACGTTTCCGTGTCGAGAGTGTAGGCAGCAAACCTACGGTAGCCATGATTCAGAAAATGCTCCGCGACGCTCTCACCGATCAAGGCATTGTCCATTCCGACGAAGGGCACATCGTCGCGATAGTGGGTCGAGCGTAGTTCGACAGCAGGAACGCCGGTTGCGGCTATAGCTTCCGCCATCTCGGCGCTGTGGGTCCTCATAAGGATACCGTCTCCATCCCATCCTTCGAGCCAGAGAGGCAGAGATGACTCAAAGGCGCGGAGTTCGAGGAAAGTTGACCAGGGACCATTTTCACCAAGGTAGCGGCTCACCCCGGCGAGGAGGTCTCGGGTGTAGGAGCGAGTTGTCTCAACGAGAATGGCGACACGGCGAAGTGACTGATTTGGCATGAATTTCCGAGTGACGAAAAACCTGATGTTTTGTGAACTGTAACTGTAGTGACAGGAACTGCAACGCAATTAGGATGGGAACATGTCAGATTACATTGGAAAAGCATTGATCGTAATTGGTGACGCCACGGAAACCGTCGACACCCTCTATCCCTTCTATCGATTGCAGGAGGCAAAGATTCAGCCCGTTGTCATTGCACCGGAAAAACGACTCTACCAGATGGTGATGCACGAAGTTCGTCCGGGTTGGACGATCACGCGTGAGTGGGAAGGCTATCAGATGCAGGCGGATCTGGCCTTTTCGGAAGTAAAGCCTGAAGAATACCTAGGCATACTTTTTTCCGGCGGTCGCGCACCGGAGTACATCCGAGAAGATGAAGATCTCATTGCGATGACCCAGTGGTTTTTCGACAACGACAAGCCCATCGCTAGTGTTTGCCATGGCGTAGAGATTCCGGCGCGAGCAGATCGGGTCAAAGGACGTCGCATGGCAACGGTAGCCAAGTGCCAGTTCGATCTCGAAATCTGTGGAGGAATCTACGTGAATGAACCATGCGTGATTGACGGCAATCTCGTCTCGGGGCGAACCTTTCACGACAACGGCCATTACGTGGGTCCGTGGATTAAGATGCTGGAAGAGGCAGCGGGGTAGGCAGGAGGCAAGGGTCAGAAATCAGAAGTCAGTGTAGCGATGAAACGAAGAAATTTTTTGAAAGGTACTGCGGCAGTTGCTGTGGCGCCTTTGTCAGTAAGGGCAGAAGAGGCTTTTTCGCTCAATTATGTTCTTTCCTCGGCAATGTATGGAGACCTGCCGTTAAAGCAGGTGCTGGCTGCGGTGAATAAGTCGGGAGCAGAGTCGGTCGACATCTGGCGCAAGGTCCACGCGACCCATCGCGAGCAGATCACGGAGATGGGAGACAAAGCCTTTCAGGAGCTCCTGACAAAGCACCAAACAAAGATGTCCATTTCGACCTGCTATCCACTCGGTCCGTTTAAGCAGGATGACGAGATGGGCTGGGTGAAAAAGAATGGCGGCCACATGACCGTTTGCGGATCAGGAAGCATGGGAGAAAAGGACCCTGTCGGTGCCGAGGCTAAAAAGCAGGTGAAAGCGTTTTTCGAAAAGTTGAAACCCCACTACGAGCTTGCAGAGGAACTTGGCGTGACGATGGCGATCGAGAATCATAAGAACGCGATGCTTTCCTCACCGGATTCGATTCGCTACTTCGTTGAACTCAATCCATCAAAACACGTCGGCATCGCATTTGCTCCCCACCATCTCTACGACGCCATCGAAGAGATTCCGAAACTCATTCGTGATATCGGCAAAGAGCAGTTGCCGTTCTTTTATTTCCAGGAATTTCATCCTTCCTCGAAAAAGAAAATGACGCCTGAAGATGAGGTCAAGCAGATGCCGGGATTCGGCACGCTCGACTATGTTCCCATCGTGGCAGCACTGAAAGAGATTGGTTTCAACGGCTTTTCTGAAATCTTCATGCACCCCGTTCCCCGGGGCATCCCGATGCGACCTACTGCAGAAGAAATTACTGCAGTGATCAACGAGTCGCGGGTATATCTGACAGATTGTTTGGGGAAGGTATGAGTTTCTTTCGAGTAGAACACACCAACCTAATAGGGTTTTCCCACCGACCTGACCCTGTCAGGTGGTTGATCCAACAGGGCTTGGTGATGGGTTTGCTGGTGTCTGCTGTTCAAGCAGAGCCGCTGGTTGTTGGTTACGAGCGATTCCATTCGGAAACGCCGACGGCGGATGGTGGTGCGATCCTGTTTTCGGAACTTGGGTGTGCCAACTGCCACGGTGGATCGGTGGTTTCGATTCCCCGCAAAGGTCCGAACCTGAGAAATCTCTCGGACCGAGTGGATCACCGATGGGTTTCCGAGTTCCTCAGTGATCCAGAGGGAGGTCGCAAGGGGAATTCCATGCCTAATCTGATGCATGGGATGTCTGACGAAGATCAAGCGGCCGTGGTCGCTTATCTCGGGACGCTGGGGGAAAAGATGAACATCAGGGCCGGTCGCTACGTGAATGCCGAGCTGGGTAGTGCGATTTATCACGAGCGTGGCTGCGTTGCTTGTCATGCTCCAACGGCTGATTTCCATGGGCCACAAGGGAGTGGCGAAGGATTTGATGACGCCCTCGCAGTGGCGCTGCCGGATTTGCAGAAAAAGACGAGTCTTGCGGCACTGGAGCATTTTCTCAAGGAACCGTCGAAATATCGTCCCGACGGTCGCATGCCGCATCTGCCGCTCGCCGGGCAGGAGGCACTTGATGTCGCGGCGCACCTGCTTGATTTTCAATCGAGCGAACCGCGTGAGGCAGCGGATCTGAAGCCTTGGCCGGAAGAGAGCGCGGAAGTGATTGCCCGAGGGCAAGAACTGGTGACCCAAAAGAACTGCGCGGCGTGTCACGATCTGCCGGGGATTGAGGCTCAGCCGCAAAAGGTAATCAAGGAAACGGGAGGCTGTTTGTCAGGCGATCCCGGAAGCGGGTTGCCGCGATATGATCTTTCTGAAAATCAGCGAAAGTCACTGGAGCTTTTCCTGACGAAAGAGGAGACAGTCGATAGCATCGGTGTTTCTGCCACGCTTGCTGCGCTGAACTGCTACGCGTGTCACGATCGGAACGGGATCGGTGGCCCAACGACAGAAACGAATCCCTTTTTCCACGGTGAGGAAAGCCTCGGCGATTCAGGTCGACTTCCGCCGCCGCTCACCAGCATCGGCAACAAGTTGCAGAAAGAATGGCTGGAAGGTGTTTTGTCAGGAAAGAAGGAAACGATGGTTCGCCCGTATCTGCGAACGAGGATGCCGATATACAAACAGCAGGCGAAGCTATTAACGGGCCTCCTGGAGTCTGCCGACGTAGCAAAGGGAGAGCACGACTTCTCGGGTGATGAGAAACTGGTCGACGCTGGGCGGAAGCTACTCGGAATTCAGGGCGGGGTAAATTGCATCACCTGTCACAACTGGGGTGACCAGCCCTCGCTCGGGATTCCAGCCCTCGATATTTCGAATCTCGACCAGCGTCTGCGCCCGAACTGGTTTCGTTCGTATTTGCTCGATCCAGCTTCCTATCGACCCGGAACCCTGATGCCTCCTTTGTGGCCGGGTGGTCAGTCGACCGTGCCGGACGTTCTCGAGGGAGACAGCGAAAAGCAGATCGCGGCAATATGGGCCTTCATTGAAAAAGGCGAAGGGGTGCCGGAGGGCTTCCCGGATCGAAGCGGAGGTCAGTTCGAATTGAAGCCGACCGACCGGCCTATTATTCAGCGAACCTTTCTTGAGGATGCGGGAAAGAAGGCTATCCTGGTAGGCTTTCCCGGTGAGATTCACATCGCGTATGACGGACTTGGCGCGCGTCCTGCCCTCGTCTGGCGTGGTGCTTTCTTCGATGCCTATTCAACCTGGTATGTGCGGGCGGCACCGATCGAGAAGCCTTTGGGCGAGGAAGTCTTTCCATTTGAAAATGAGGATGGAGATCGACGATTTCGAGGCTACGAAGTGGACCCAGCGGGGAATCCCGAATTTCTTTTTTCTGACAACGGGAGAATGGTGCGTGATAAATTTGAGGTGACCGATGGTGTGCTTGTTAGGACAGTTTCGTGGGAGGAAGGCGAGACTCCTGTAGTAGCTCACCCGAAAGGTGTGGAACGCGAGGAAAAAGCGGACGGGGAAACTCTGACAGTGATTTATTCATGGAAATGAAGTGTGCGCTTGTTCTTTTTCTTCTCACGTTTGGAGTCTGCGTGGTGAATTCTCAGGATGGGTCTTCCTACAAGACTTTCGAAATATTGACGGCCAGCTCTCCCAATCATTCCCGCTCTGCGGAGTGGAAACCGAGCGACGGGATCACGATGGAGGTGAGTGGGATGGAGTGGTTGGGAAATGGTCGGATCGCGGTTTGCGTCCGGAAGGGTGAGGTTTGGTTCGTGGACGGTGCGATGTCGGAAAACGGGGACTCCATTTCCTACAAGCTTTTCGCCTCGGGGCTGCACGAGCCTCTAGGCTTGCTGAAAGACGGGGGTGACCTGCTCGTGATCCAGCGAGCCGAGGTGACTCGGCTGCGGGACACGGATGGCGACGACGTCGCTGACAGTTTTCTCACGGAGTGCGATGGTTGGAATGTGTCAGGGAACTATCATGCCTACGCCTACGGTCCGGAGCGCGATGGGAATGGCAATCTCTGGGTGACTCTCAATCTTGGTATGGGCAAGCTTGCCGACAACGCGAGGGGCTGGCGCGGCTGGGGGGGAGTCATTGGGCCAGATGGATCTTTCGTGCCGAAGGCACTCGGGATGCGCTCGCCCAGCGGGCTGGGGACGAACCGGGAGGGCGATGTTTTCTTCAGCGACCAGCAGGGAACCTGGATTCCGGCGACGCCGATTTATCATCTTCGCCCTGGGGTTTTCTACGGAAATCAGGAATCGCTCGCGTCTCTCAAATCGCCGGATGCGCCGATGGCACTGACCACCGTTCCTAGGCCAGACATTCCTTATCCCAAGGCGCTCGCCATGACGCCGGAGTTTGTCCCGCCCGCGGTCTGGCTTCCCTACAACAAGATGGGGCGCAGTGCGACGGATCTGGAGTTGATCGAGGCAGACGGGAAGTTCGGGCCTTTCGATGGACAGTTTCTCGTTGGGGAATTCACGAATGCTGGCATAAGCCGCGTCTTTCTCGAAAAGGTTGGCGGCGAATACCAGGGAGCCTGTTTTCCCTTTCTGAGCGAATTTCCCTCGGCTGTCTTTCGACTCGAGTTTGCCGATGATGGATCGCTGTTCGTCGGCCTGACAAACCGCGGGTGGTCGTCATTGGGGAACCGGGCGTATGGTTTGGTCAGGGTTAATCACACAGGCGAAACTCCATTTGCGATTCGCGAGATGCGGGCGCGAAGGGATGGGTTTGAGTTGGAGTTCACCGAACCGGTTTCGACTGACGGGTTGGAAAAAGCCTTTGAAATGAGTAGTTATACCTATGAATACTCATCCGCATACGGTGGGGATGAGATCCAGACCAAGGCGCACGAGATTTCGTCGGTCGAACTTCTCAAGGACGGGAAGACCGTTCGACTGCGAGTCGAAAACCTGCGTCCGCTTTATGTGCATGAGCTGCGGACGAGGGGAATTAAATCCACTAGCAGGAGGGTATTGGCCCACCCGAATGCCTACTACACACTGAATAAGATCCCGCAGTAGTGACTTCCAGGTGCCACCCCGGAGCCAATGACTATGGCGACTGAAAGTCACCATTACGATTCAACCAAAATGAAACACCTGCTCACTTTGATCATCTGTTTGTTCTATTTGTCGGCCTTCTCCGCCGATCGGCCAAACTTGCTCTTTATCATGACTGATGATCAGGGCTACTGGGACACGGGGGCGACGGGAAATCCTCATATTGATACACCACACATCGACAGTCTCGCGAAAGACGGCACGCAGTTTCGTCGCTACTACGCGGCGGCAGTTTGTGCACCGACTCGCGCGGGATTGATGACAGGTCGGTATTTTTTGAGAACAGGGCTCTACAACACACGTTTCGGTGGAGACTCGATGGGGAGGGATGAAATCACGGTCGCGCAACTGCTGAAAGAAGCGGGGTATAGGACGGGCTTGTTTGGTAAATGGCACCTTGGAAAGTATCCTGGCTATCAGCCGCAAGAGCGAGGGTTTGATGAATTTTTTGGACACTATCACGGCCACATTGAGCGGTATGAATTTCCCGATCAGGTTTACCACAACGGCACACCCGTGGAAGCTCGCGGCTACGTCACGGACCTGTTTGCTGATGCTGCGATCGATTTTGTCGAGACTGCCACAACCAGAGGCGATGAACCTTTTTTCTGCGCCCTCATGTTTAACGCTCCGCATTCACCTTGGCTACTCGATACCTCCCACTACGGGCAGCCGGAAGGAGACAAGACGCTCGAGAAGTATCTAAAACGCGGTCTACCGATTCGAGAAGCGCGGATCTACGCCCTGATCGAGCGCGTCGACGACAACGTCGGGAAAGTGCTGGCGAAGCTCGATGAACTCGACCTCGCGGAAAACACGCTCGTCATTTTTACCAGCGACAACGGAGGCGTCAGCAAATATTGGAAAGGCGGAATGAACGGCAACAAAGCCGGGGTCTACGAAGGTGGGGTGAGGGCTCCCTTTTTTACTCGTTGGGAGGGAACCGTGCCGGCTGGCGGCGTGGTGGAGGGGCAGGTTTCGCACGTCGATGTGTTGCCGACGTTTTGCGAATTAGCCGGGGTTAAATTGCCATCCGATCTGGTGCTGGATGGGGCAAGCATCGTGCCGCTTCTGAAGGCCGGAAAAGGAGATGCACATCAGGAATACGTGTATCACACGTGGGACCGATATTTCCCGAACCCGGATCGACGCTGGGCAGTGAGCGATCAACGATGGAAACTTATGGCACAGTTTGGCACGAATGCGACGCCGAGCGAGTCGGGTTGGCGCTTGTTCGATCTGGAAAACGATCCGGGCGAGAAAAAAAATCTGATCAAGAAAGAACCAGAAATCGCGGCGAGACTGCGAAAGGAATTTGTGCGGTGGTTTGAAGATGTCACAGACGGAATTGCCTATGCGCCCATCAGGATCCCCGTGGGTCATCCCGGTGAGGACTCAGTGGAGATCGAGCCGAGCTGGGCCACTTGGGAGGGCGAACACATCAACTACACCTTTGACGGCTACGATTGGGACACCATCGATGGTTGGAAAGCGCCCGGTGAATCTGCAACTTGGCGACTCGATGTGAAGGAGCCGGGGACCTACGCGCTGAAGCTAAGCTACGGATGTCGTCCGCTCGATGCGGGCGGCGTTTTGAAAATCTCGTCTCGAGATTCCGCGACCGAGCATACCGTTCAGGCAACCGCGACGGCCGAGCAATTTGAGTTGTTCGAAGCCGGAAAGATTAAACTGGCAAAAGGGGAGGTGGAAATGAAGGCTGAGATCGCTTCTGCTCCCGGACGTGAACTGATGCGATTGAACAAGATTTTTCTGGAACGGGTGAAATGAGAAATATCTTACGTAGCATCCTGCTCGCGTCATGTGTTTGTCAGGTAGTGCTGGCGTCAGAAGGAAAGCCCAACATCGTCTACATCATTTCTGACGATCAGTCGTGGACCGACTTCGGGTTCATGGGAAATGATCGTGTCTACACTCCCAGCCTGGACGAACTCGCCGGGAAGTCCGCGCGATTTCCGAATGGTTACCTGACGACTTCCGTCTGCCGACCATCCCTCGTGACTCTGCTCACTGGGCTGTATCCGCACCAGAGTGGAATCTATTTCAATCACGGTCCTCCGGGCAATTCGGCATATAACCGAATGAATTCGCGCGAGCAATACGAAGAGGTTCGGGGAAAGGAATTTGAGCGGATCGCAAACGTAGAGACGCTCCCGGGAATCCTCGCGAATGAGCTGGGCTACCGCTGCCTGCAGACCGGGAAATTCTGGGAGGGGCACTGGCGAAATGGTGGATTCACAGAGGGGATGACTACTTTCGAGGCACCACCCGCAACGCAGAAGTTTGGGGGGATTCGCAAACTCGCGAGCGGAGAATTGGCTGCCCACGGGAACGGAGACTTCGGTTTGCAGATCGGACGGGAGACGATGGAACCGATTGAGAGTTTCATCAGCAGTTGTGAAAAGGAAGGTTCGCCCTGGATGGTCTGGTATGCGCCGTATTTGCCTCATCAGCCCCACGATTCTCCGGAGCAATTCTACGACATTGCGGAAAGCACGCCGGGAGTGAAGCCGCATGAGATTCCCTACTTTGCTTCCATTGCGCAATTTGATGAAACAGTGGGCCATCTCGTCCGTTTTGTAGAAGAAAAAGCGGATGTCGAAAATACAATTTTTGTATTTGTGTCAGACAACGGTTGGAGTCCCAGTACGAAACCGCAGAAGGGGCGGGAGCAGGAGTTTGCTCATACCAAAACAAGCAAACGTGCCCCTTTCGATGGGGGAATTCGGAGTCCCATATTAATCCGATGGGATGGAAAAGTGGAACCAGGAGACCGGGAGGAACTGGTCAGTAGTGTCGATATTGTTCCCACGGTGCTGAAGATGGCTGGAGCAAAAAAGCGCGACTCAATGTGCGGTGTTGATCTGTTAGGAGAACTCGACCCGGAGCGTGCTGTCTTCGGCGCGATCTATCCCGGTGATGCATCGAAGGCATGGACTCCAGAAGCTGATGTCGCATATCGGTGGGTTCGCCAGGGGGATTGGAAGTTGATTGTTCCACAAGGGGATGATCCGTGGAACGGGTATGTGAAGGAGAAGGTGTTGTTCAACGTCGCAGATGATCCGGGGGAGGTGAGCGATCGGGCGGACGAACCAGATTCCGGGAAAATGATGACAGGGCTGGAGCGTATGCTCGATGCCTGGTGGAATCCGGTGGGATTCTAGGATCAGGCATAAAGCGCTTCCACCAAATCCAGCGATTTGCGATTGGGCAAAACGCCGGTTTCCATCTGGTTCATGACGTAGGCAAATGAAATGCAGTTCTCGGGATCGGCAAAAGCGTGGCTGCCTCCGGCGCCGGGTTGCCCGAATGACTGCAGAGAGGGGCCGAAGAGCGCTCTGCTCTTCGTGCCGTCGCTGCCGAGAGGATCTTTCATGAATCCGGTCGCGAATGTGGTGGGGAAAAGAAAAGTCTGGTCATCCCCCGTAAACTGTTGTGAGCGCGCTGCATCGATGACCGGTCTGGGCAAGTAGCGCACACCATCCAGTTCGCCGCTTTGCGCAAGGATCTGGTAGAATCGCGCGATGCCGCTTGCGCTCCCGACTCCTCCCAATGCGGGAAGTCCGGCCTGGAGGTATTCGAGCTTGTTGACGTCGCTCAGGGCTGACATTCCACCAGGTGATCCAAAGGCCGAGGCAGCGATGGATTCCGGATCGGCAATGGCTCGGTAGAAGGGGAGTTCCTCGGGGTTTGGACGTTGGATTTTTGGCGGAATGATTGCAGCGAGACGACTGAGTTCTGCGTTTGTCAGGTCGCCGATGTAAAAGTCAATTTTTGCTGGCGTCGCAATCATCTCTTTCCAGTAACTTCCGAGCGTTTTGCCGTTGCTGACACGGCGAACGATTTCATCGAGGAGAAAGCCATAGGTCCTGGGGTGATAGCCGTGCGCTTTTCCCGGGGTCCAATTGGGCTCCTGCTTCTCCAGTGCAGCTACGACGGCACGGTGGTTAAGAATATCCGGACGATTGTCTGAATCGAGGGCAGCGAGACCAGCCCCGTGGGCAAGCAGTTTGGAAAAAGTGAGGCGGCTTTCGGTCGCGGCTCGAAGTTCCGGCCAGATTTCGCTGACGCGCGCAGAGGGGGAGATGCCAGCCTCGATGATCGCGTGAAGTGTAGCGATTGCGGCAGGTCCTTTGGTAACAGACCAGACGGGGCAGAGCGTATCACCGGTCCACGGTTCAGACTCTTCGCGGTCACGCCAGCCATAGTGAAGTGTCAGGATTTCCTGCCCATCCTTCCAGACCGAAACGGATGCTCCGACTTCGGCGCGTTCTTCGAAATTGCGTCGAAAGATTTCCTCCAGCTGTTTCATCAGTCCCGATTCAGGATGGCTTCGCGGAGATTGGAAAGGTCCGGATCTTCGAGAGCTTTTGCTCGTGAGGGCGGGTCCATTTCGAAAGATCGCTTGAGCCAGGTCAGTGCAGCTTGTCTTTTTCCAAGTGCGAGTTCGTAGCAGGCAAGATTGTAGAAATAGACAGGCTCTTCTTTCAGGGAAGCCGGACCGCTGTTGAGGTGTTCGATGGCGCGCTCGGTTTCCCCACGGGCATGAAGACACCAGGCCCCCTGGATGAATCCGGCGTTGTTCTCAGGGTGAAGATCGGAGAGAATGGCGCTGAGTTTCCATGCATCGTGAATCCGCCCCTGATCGAGCATGATAATGATGCGGAGTTCCTGAGTATCTGGGCTGGAGCGATCTTCTGGAGGAAGGTCTTCGATAGCGGACCAGGCCTCATCGAACATTTTCAGATCGATGTAGCCGCGAATTTTTTCGTACGAGGGAGACTCTTCCATCAAGTTGGAGTTTGGGAATAGGATTCTCTCCACTTGGTGAGCTGTTTTTGCAAGTTTGTCTCTGTGTCAGGCTCAGTATTTGCGTCAGCGTAACGCACTCGATAGTGATAGGCGACGACCTCTTCAAAGAATTCGGGGATTTGCGCTTCCTTTCGCAGAGCTATCAAAAATTCTCGCCAAGTCTGATTTGGAAGCTTCGTTTCTCCTATGATTTCTCCGCATCCAGCTAGTTCCTTCATCAATGCTGATGACGTTTGGGTGGAATCGGTGCTCCGGTCGTGGAGGGGCTGGATTCCCTGCTTTTGCTTCTTTTTTCTCCGAAAGAAAAGGAATATCGTTACGAGGGTAAACGCCGCTCCAGTGATCGGAATGAAGTGATCGGATAGGAAATAGCTTAGGGAATAAAAGGCATTGGCGAGGGAATTGCCACGTTCGTCGGGATCGAGCTCGGTAGTGGAAAAGTTTTCGTATGAAGCCAGGTCCGATGCGGGAACGGGAGCGAGAGAAGGGTTTCGCGAAGCTGCATCGATAGAGGTGGGTGTCGCATCGAAGATCGCCCACTCGTTGTCTGAAGTCAGGACTTCGGCCCAGGCGTGAAAATCGCGATCGCGAAATGCTATAAGTTGCTGGTCTGGGTCGGCAATTCCACCACTGTAGCCGTATGCAATTCGGCTCGGGATGCGAAGGGCGCGGAGCATCATGACAGAGGCTGCCGCGTAGATTTCGCAGTGGCCCTCCTTGTTTCCGAAAAGGAGATTCTCGACCGGGCTCATGTTCTCCGGCGTTTCAAAGTCGAGTGAGTAGGTCGCGTGATCTGCAAGGTAACCCCGGAGACCTTCGAGGGTGGTGTAGGCTGGCAGTGTCTCTCCGAGATAGGTCACCCGGGCGGCGAGCGGTGAGGGAGGGAGATTCAGATAGATGCCGGGGCCGTCGGGTTGGCGAAGTGAGTTGAGCGTGCCGCCGGGAAGTTTGGCTGAGCTCCCTGGGCCGAGAGACGCATTGTATCGAAGCCTTTCAATTTTTTCATCCGGCGCGAGCTGATACCAGCTATCGGCAAACTCGTAGAGGGCACTGGCGAAAACGCCTGTGGTATTCGTCAATAAGGGCAGTGCGTAGGCAGCTTCCCGCTCAATGAAAAGGGTGTAGTTAGGATTTGGTGAAGGCTGGTTCACGGAAAGGGGGATGATCAAATCGCTTTCGCCGTCGTCTTCATCATAAATCCAGCGAGCATTGCGCACTGGTGCAATCACCTCGTCGCTTTCAAAAACAGTGACAGTCGAGGTCCGAAGGTAGAGCGTTTCCCGCATTTGCTTTTGAAACTGCTCGCGTGTCCTCATTTTCAGATAGATGCGAACACGGTCGTTGAACTGAAGTTTTACGTCACGGGGAAGACGACGGGAGCTTCCGTCGGGTCCTCCGCGTCCGTCGTCTAATTGAGGTGCTTTGGAAGAACCGTAGTCAGCGAGTTGAGTTTCGTCTCGATGAATCCATTCATCGAGACGGTCAGCATATTTTTCCAGGACCATCCCTAATCCTGACAAAACTAAACTTGCGGCCGCACCGGCTATAGCGAGCGGAATGAGTTTTCGAAGGTGAGACAAAGCCAGGAGCAGTAGCAGCACGCAGGGTAGCGCTGCGATCGGATAGACCTGCCACTCGGTGAATACGTACAGCTCCACCTGAAAAACCGAGGCAAAGGCAATGAGGCCTCCGGCGAGTGCGAGCAGAAAAGTGGCATCCCCAATTCGAGAGCCCCTTAGTAGCGCAATCATTGCCGCAGTGGATAGGATACCGGAGCCAATGAGAAACCATGCCGGGAGATCTGCGTTGGTCGCCATCGCTTCTCCCTGTTGAAACAGTCGAAGCAGCAGGAAGACGGAAGCGAGGGCGAGCGTTGGGAAAAAAATGATAAGGAAGTGGTGAATCGTCTCTTTTTTTCCAAACGGTTTACCTAACAGAGCAACAAGCAGTAGCAGGACGGTAAAAACCATCGGCAGCGGCGAACCCGACAGCATCCAGCCGACGAAGCCGCCGATGAAAGGGGACGCGATGATGAGAGAGGGGAGGCGCATGACAGTCAGGACGCGATACGCTTGTGCGTTGTTGAGGATGAGTTCTTGATCAGGCGCGGCATCGCAGGCGTAGCAGTGCCTCGTTTACCAAGAGTCACAGACTTCGCGTCGATGCAGTGAGCAACACGAAGGAGAGGAGTGACTTCGCCCTCCCAAAGTTTACGAGACGCATCGCCAACCACGAAAATCTCATCACAGGATTCGAAAGCATCGAGTGTGGATTGAAATACGCGGGTATGAGAGAAGGGCATTCGAGTCAGAAGCGCTAGTTGGTCGAGTTCACGATCGAAATCTTCTCGATGGCGTAGTTTGGCTTCTTCACGTGGTAGTGATTGAAAAACGATTTCGATTCCCGCGTCGCGAAAGCGGTAGAGTAGTCCGGCTGTGATACGAAGAATGGTTTCGAACGACTCGGGGGTCACTAGTTTGCCAGAGGGGCAAAAGGAGTGCAGTAGAATTCCGTATCGGGCCGGAAGCGGACGTGGAGGTTCGGTTTCACGAACGAGGAGGTCTCCGCTTTTTAAGCTGGCAGGCCAGTGAATCTTTCGCATGGGGTCACCGCCTCGAAACTCGCGAAGAAATCGGAACTCCGATACGGGATCGGGAATTCCAGTCCACGGGGATGTAGAGAGCAGCACGCCTTCAAGATGATCTCGCAGACGAGGTGGGAGCCATGGGTCAGGCAGGACGAGAATGGAATTGTCACTTTCGTTTTTGAACTTTCCAGAACGTCGCGATTCAAACCACCCGAGCGGCCAATCGGATTGGATACTCCAGCTTTCAATCCTTACACGGCCGCGACGTGAAAAGCGTGCCGCGTAAGTTGTTGTTTTTTCCGTACCGCTGATGAGCTCAGAAATCGGCTCACTTTTTCCGATGGCAATGGGATCGTGAACAACAAAGTTGTGGGCTGGATTGCCTTCGTTCTTGATCGAGGCTTCTACTGCGAATCGGCGATTCGTCCAGGTTCGAGCCGGTAGGGTTCGCCGAATTGTGAAGCCGTTCAGTTGCTTCGATGCAAGGTGTCTTCCTGTGAGCCACGCTCCCGCTATGATGAGGCCGATCAGGAATACAGGACCAGAAAGGTTCACCGCGCCGACTGCCAGAAAACCGATCGCGATCCAGAGCGCAATGAACCCGATCGGGGTCTGGCGGACGTCGGTTGATTCGGGCTTCATGACTTGATTGGAGTCTACTCTACAGAAATGCTCTCGCGCAACTCTTCCAGGAGCATGCGCAGTGCGGCAGAGCGTCGATTGGATTCGTCCTGACCGAATTCTCCCTCGTCCCCAAGAAGGCGGTGAAAGACGCATGGCACAAAGGCGCGTTTTACGTCGTCAGGAAATACAGCTTCGTGGTTTTCGATCCGGGCAACGGCCTGGGCGAATCGCATGATTGCGATGGCTCCTCGATTGCTGATCACGGCGTCGATTTCGGAATGGGCACGAATCGCGTCGCAGAGGCGAACGATGTAGTGGGAGATATCCGTTGAGACCGGAATATTTCTCACTTCGTCCTGAAGGGAAAGCAAGGCTGCGAGATCAACGATGCCGGCGCTTTCGTCTCCGGCATCGCCATGGCGCGGTGTCGGATCGTCGGCGTGTTGCTGAAGAATGTCGGCCCTTGTTTCCCGATTGGGGAGTGACATGGAAACGCTGATGAGAAAACGGTCAAGTTGCGGAGCGGGAAGGGGAAATGTTCCGGCTCCATGGCGGAGATTTCGGGTCGCAATGACTTGAAACACATCCGGCAGATCGCGGGTAATCCCGTCGACGCTGACTTGAGATTCATTCATGCACTCCAGAAGAGCACTCTGAATGCGCGGGCTCGTTCGGTTGATCTCGTCGGCAAGAAGGAGGTTGGTGAACACCGGTCCTTCGATGAATTCAAACCTCTCTCTATCCTGTCGATACAACGAGTAGCCCACCAGATCTGCAGGAAGCAGATCGGGAGTGAATTGGACACGGCGAAAGCGGCCCTTTACTGCGGCAGCGAGGGACTTTGCCAAAGTGGTTTTGCCCACACCGGGAGGCCCCTCAATGAGAACGTGTCCGCTGGCGAGTAGGGCAGCTACCAATTCGTAAACGGCTGATTCAGCACCGAGGATGGTGCGGTTCAGAAAGTTCTGCAGGTCTTTGAGTTGGGCGTCCAAGGGTCTGGAAATTACATTTTTTCTGTCGTGCGGATGCCAAGCAAGCCTAATCCGCATCGCAAGATTCTTCCGGTCAGTTCACACAGGGCGAGTCGCGTATCGCGTATCGCACCCTCCGCCTTGAGAACCGGGCAAGCCTCCCAGAATTTGTGATAGGTCGTTGCAACATCGTAGAGATACTGGGCCAGCGCATTCGGGCGAAAGTCGTCGAGAACGATCGGAACGATTTCAGCAAATTGCGCGAGTTTCAGCGTTAGGACTTTCTCGGCGTCCTCGGTCAGCGAAATTTCCGATGCCGGTTCATAGTCGCTGCCAAGCTTTCGGAAGATGGCACGCGTTCGAACGTAGGCGTTCAGTAGATAGGGCGCGGTGTTGCCTTTCAAGGCGAGCATTGTGTCCCAATCGAAAATGTAGTCAGTCATCCGGAACTGGCTCAGCTCGGCATATTTTACGGAGCCAATGCCAATGATCTCCGCGATCTCCGTCTTTTCCTCGTTGCTGAAGTCGGGATTTTTCTCCTCGACGATTTTGCGTGCGCGCTCGACAGCTTCGTCGAGGACATCGGCGAGTTGAACCGTGTCACCGGAGCGGGTTCGGAGCATCTTACGGTCTTTTCCAAGAATCGATCCAAAGGGGATGAACTGCAGATCGGCGTCCTGGCCTCTTCGTTTCGCGACTTGAAAAATCTGGTCGAAGTGGAGCTGTTGCGGAGCTCCCACGATATACCAGATCGCATCTGCGCCGAGTTTCTCGATACGATAGTCGATCGTGGCGAGGTCGGTGGTTGCGTAGAGAAAACCACCGTCCGACTTCCGGATCAAAGCAGGCTGGGGTTTCCACTCGTCGTCTTCGTTTTTGAGAAGCGGATCTTCTTTCTCTGGCAAGCTTCCGTCGGAGAAAACGGCGACGGCGCCATCTGATTCTTCGGCGATCCCCGATTCGAGAAGTTGCTCTACGAGCGGACCAAGCTGGTCATTGTAAAAACTCTCTCCGAGCCAGTGATCGAAATTCACATCAAGCCGGTTGTAGATTTTCTGGAGACCAGTTTTCGAAAGCTCGATGCATCGCTCCCAGATCTGGAGGTTTTCTTCGTCACCACCCTGCAGTTTTACGAGCTCATTTTTGCAGGTTTCCTTGAGTGTCACGTCATCCTTGGTTTTCGCATTCACGTCACGATAGATGCGAAGAAGCTCCTCAATGGGGTTTTCCTCCATCGCCGCCTCGTCGAGGAGGTTTTTCCATCCCCAGAGGATCATTCCAAACTGTGTGCCCCAGTCGCCGATGTGGTTGTCGGAAATGACTTTGTGTCCGAGAAAGCGACCGATCCGAGTCAGGCTGTCGCCAATGATCGTGCTTCGGATGTGGCCTACGTGCATGGGCTTGGCCACATTGGGCGCAGAGAAGTCGGCCACGATTGTCTGAGGTGATTTCGCCTTCGCGACACCGAGTCGAGTATCGTCTGCGAGGAGTTCAGTGAGACGGGTATCGAGAGCCGTTTCGGTGATGCGAAAATTGATGAAGCCCGGCCCAGCGATTTCCGGTGTTTCAATGAGATTGGATTCGGGAATGGCCTCAATGATTTCCGCAGCCAGATCACTAGGGGTTTTCTTCACCTGCTTGGCGAGAATCATCGCCACATTGGACTGGTAGTCACCAAATTGACGATTCTGCGCCTGATCGATTTGGGCAACAAAATTGGATGGGATATCTGCTGCAGAAGCAGTCTCGTGGAGTGCTTCGTTCAGCAATCTGGAAAGTTGGTCAGCAAAGGTTTGAGACATGAGTCGGGGACATAAAAATTCCTGGAGTGGTGAGCAAGAGCAGCAGAACTCTTCGGTTCAGGCTGCCTGACGATTGGCGAGAATGTCGAGGATTTCCTCTTCATTTTTCGCCTCGGCAAGACGGTTTCGCGTGTCGGCACTGTTCAAGATCTTGGCGATCGATGAAAGCGTTTTCAGGTGCATATTGTGTTCCTTCTCTGGCACTAGGGAAAGGACGATAAAGTGGACCGGGGCGCGATCCAATGCGCAAAAATCGACGCCGGGAATGGAGCGTCCGAAAATGGTGACGACGCCATCAAGGTCGGGGAGAAAGGAATGGGGAATGGCGATGCCACCACCAATTCCGGTGCTGCGCTGCTCTTCCCGCTTCTTGAGTTCTGTGAGAGCCAATTTACGATGTTCCGACGGCAAGGCACCGACTTCGACCAAGCGATCGACGAGTTCGACGATGGCAGGCAATTGTTCTTCGGCTTTCAGGTTCGCAAGAACCCGGTCCGGGGTGAGTAGTTCTGCGAGATTCATTCCGAGGCGGAGAGGTCAAGACGCGGATGGCCGAGCATAGACTCGGGCGGGGGAGGATCAAGGCGGATTTTCCGGCATTCCACTTTACAAAATCCGAGATCAGTCTCCATTGATTATTCGTAAATCGGCCCCCTCTATGAAACCTCGCGTCCTATTCCTCTGCACCGGAAACGTCTGTCGTAGCCCGATGGCAGAGGGGTTTCTCCGTGTCATGGCAGAGGAGGCTGATGCCGAAATTGAAGTCGCCTCTGCTGGACTGGTGGCGATGGAAAACATGCCGCCGAGTACCAATTCGGTCACGGCGATGAAAGAAGACGGCATTGATATCTCTGCGCAACGCAGTCAGATGCTGACGCCGGAGATGGTGGAGGAATACACTCACATTTTTGGTTTGGGAGAGGGCCACGCCGAAACGGTTCGCGCCTATTTTCCCGAAGCGCAGGAGAAAACCTTCGTCCTCCGCGAGTTCATCGCTGACGAGGAACTGGACCGGGATGTTCCAGACCCGATCGGGGGAGATCTCGACGAATATAGGCTCACCCGGAATTTGATCAAAGAAGCGATGCTATCGATCCTGCAGTTTGTGACTGCCGACGTGCCGGAACTTGGCGAGGAATGATTGGAGAGCCTTAGGGCAGGGATTGCTGGCCGGAACCCATTGGCTAACCTACTGGCGAACCGGCAAGTTTGCTTTTATGGCGTCCACCTTCTGCATTTTCGCAACGGAATTTCAGCGAATCGCATTTGTTTCCAGGGACATCCGACGAGCACTCCTGCGATTTCGAACATTTAACCGGAAGCGTTAATGGGAACTTCTCCCTCAACTCGCGAGCTCGTCAAAGCCGAATTATTATGCCACGCAACCGCGAATCCAAACTCATCGTTCTGGTCTAAATCAGATGCGAAGATTTGCTGGATTTCTCTCCCTTCAACGAGGTCGAAAAGATAAAGGACAACGCCGGATGATTCGCCGGCAGCATCCAGCGGCGCGCCGATGAGGATAAACTCTTCGTCCATCGCGAGACAGTATCCGAAGAATCCTCCATCCTGTGAATTAGGCGAGGTAAGAACGCTTTGTTCTTCGCCCGTTGCTGGATC
>Ga0181563_10001701_pt1 | contig 21481 bp, 18 predicted proteins | sample 011ome_25_FD_133759 | JGI IMG/M metagenome (GOLD analysis project Ga0181563, IMG submission 133759) | Coastal salt marsh microbial communities from the Groves Creek Marsh, Skidaway Island, Georgia - 011512CT metaG (megahit assembly) | ecosystem: Environmental > Aquatic > Marine > Intertidal...
GGATTTTAAGTCCAACGTGTCTACCAATTCCACCATCCGAGCAAACGACAGAGCGAAAGACGGGATTTGAACCCGCGACCCTCACCTTGGCAAGGTGATGCTCTACCCCTGAGCTACTTTCGCATTCTATTTCAAAACTCTGAATGACCCTCATCCGCCTCTGGTGGATGATGCGCTACCTTGAGCTGCTTCTACATAATGGAATGCAAATGTAAAATAAATTTATTTTCTACTAAATATTGAACTCTGTTTTAAATTAAAAAAAGTAAAAATTCTTTTTAAATTGATGGAACCGTTTAAAAATCAAAAACATGCACACCTTAAGATTTTTCTTTCTCTTTCTTTTTTTTTCAATTTCCAAAAGTCTCACAGCTCAAAATGATGAACAACCCCTAAATATTATTGTCATTTTTGCGGACGACTTGGGCTATGGAGACTTGAGTTCCTTTGGGCATCCCACCATCCAGACCCCAAACCTAGATCAAATGGTGGTAGAAGGACAAAAATGGACACAATTTTATGTTGGAGCCAGTGTATGTACCCCTAGTAGAGCCGCATTATTGACGGGGCGTCTCCCTGTGCGAAGTGGAATGAGCAGCGACAACTATCGCGTTCTCTTCCCAGATTCACATCACGGGCTTCCCAGCAATGAAATTACCCTAGCCGAACAACTTAAAAAAGCAAATTATACTACTGCCTGTATCGGAAAATGGCATTTGGGACATCAAAAAGAATACCTCCCCTTGCAACATGGTTTTGATTATTATTTTGGTATTCCCTATTCCAATGATATGGATGCTCCCCAATCTGTATTAGAAGAAAAGGGAGGTTATTGGGGATTGATTACCGATCCTAAAAACAATCGAATTGAAAATTTTCAAGTTCCCTTAATTCATAACAACACCGTCATCGAACGGCCAGCAAATCAACATACGATTACACGCCGTTATTCAGAAGAAACCATTCGGTTTATCAAAAACAATAAGGATCAGCCTTTCTTTATTTATTTGGCACACAACCTGCCTCATGTTCCACTCTTTGCTTCCAAAGAAGCTTTGGGTAAAAGTGCTCGTGGGTTGTATGGTGATGTGGTAGAAGAAATTGACCAGGGTATTGGTACTATTATAAAAGCGTTAAAAGAAGAAGGTCTGGATAAAAATACCCTCGTCGTATTTACTTCGGACAATGGTCCCTGGACCGTCTTTAAAGAACAAGGCGGAAGCGCAGGACCGCTCTTTGCTGGAAAAGGAACCACTTGGGAAGGAGGCATGCGAGTTCCCACCGTGTTCTGGGCACCAGGAAGAATTGCACCCGGTATTGTAAATCAAATCGGTTCCACCCTAGATTTGTTCCATACCTTTAGTACGATCGCTGGGGTTCCCCTTCCTAAAGATCGTACTCTGGACAGTCACGACTTAGGTCCGCTCCTGTTCGAAAAACAAAAAGCTTCAAGAGACCATTTTTTATATTATCGGGGAACTCAACTCTATGCTGCGCGCTTAGGAGCCTACAAAGCCCACTTTATCACACAGGGAGAATACGGTCAGTTTGGTGACAAAAAAACACACGACCCGCCCTTACTGTACAACTTGAATCACGACCCTTCAGAACAGTTCAATATTGCGGAAACTCATCCCGAAGTGTTAAAGAACATTGAGAGTCTTGTAACTGAGCACAAAAAGAATATGGTCCCGGTTCCCGATCAATTAAAAGATCGAGGGGTGAAGTAATTCAATTTTTCTTTTGAGAGAGCCTACGCTTGATTTGATTCAACTGCATCAAAGCCTCTACAGGTGTTAGGGTATCGATGTCCAAAGCGGTGATTTCCTCACGAATGGCTTCCAACAAAGGGTCGTCTAGATTAAAAAAACTTAGCTGCAGCTCTGTGTCTGTATCTTTTTTATAAGGGCTCTTTTTCAATCCGTGCGAGGCCTCCAACACTTTGAGTTTTTCTTTTGCTGTTGCTAAAACATGCTGAGGCATACCCGCCATTTTAGCTACGTGGATTCCAAAGCTGTGGGCACTCCCTCCCGGAACTAATTTTCTTAAAAACAGAACGTCTTCCTGCGTTTCTTTAATGGAAACATTAAAGTTTTTGATTCGCTCATGGGCGTTGGTCATCTCATTCAATTCGTGGTAATGAGTTGCAAATAAGACACGAGGTCTAAAGGGATGCTCGTGAAGATATTCAGCAATCGCCCAAGCGATGGAAATTCCGTCATAGGTACTAGTCCCTCTCCCAATTTCGTCCAATAACACCAGACTTGCTTCGGATATGTTATTGAGGATAGAAGCGGTTTCATTCATCTCCACCATAAAGGTAGAAGCTCCCATTGATATGTTATCACTAGCCCCTACTCGAGTAAAGATTTTGTCCACAATTCCTAAAGTGGCTTTGGTAGCAGGAACAAAACTTCCCATCTGAGCCAATAACGAGATTAATGCGGTTTGACGAAGCAAAGCCGATTTACCCGACATATTGGGCCCCGTGATCATCATGATTTGCAGTTTCTCCCGATCCAACTGGAGGTCGTTGGCAATGTAGGGAACCCCTAAGGGCAGTTGTTTTTCAATTACGGGATGCCGTGCTCCTTGAATGTCTAAACGGGTAGTAGCGGTCATCGTTGGACAGCAGTAGTTATTCTTTTGCGCCATTTTCGCAAAGCCACAAAGTACATCCCAACGTGCTACGGCAGCTGCATTTTGCTTTAGTACTTCCAAATTCTTTTGCAAATTTTTGATCAAAGCGGCGAACAACTCTTGTTCTAATGCGAGAATACGTTCTCCCGCTTGAAGAATTTCTGTTTCAAAAGTTTTTAATTCTTCCGTGATATAACGCTCGGCATTGACCAAAGTTTGTTTTCGTACCCACTCCTCAGGGACTTTGTCCTTATGGGTATTTCGAACTTCTATGTAATAGCCAAAAACATTGTTGAATGCAATTTTAAGGGACGGAATTTGGGTGTGTTCTGTTTCCCTTTCCAGCATGGCGTCCAAATGAGATTGCGATGTATCTCTTAGACTTCTGAGTTCATCCAGCCGTTCCGAAAACCCTGCTGCGATCACATTGCCTTTTGAAACCACTACAGGGGCTTCAGGGTGCAAGGTATTTTTTAATAAAGAAAGTACTTCCTGGGGGGAGGGAATTTTTTCAAGCTCAACTTTTAAATGTTTCGCCGATCCCTCCATCAAAACCTTTTTAAAATTTTCTAAAACCTCCAGAGAATCTGCCAATTGATTTAAGGCACGAGGACTAATTTTTTCTGTGGCAACCTTTGCCATGACCCGTTCAATATCAATAATTTTTGAAAGCGCTTCTTCCGTATGTTCCAAGAGTGTTGTTTCTTCCAAAAAATCCTGAACGCGCTCTTGACGTTCTTCAATAAGCTTCAATTCTTTAAGCGGAAAAGCCATCCATTGTCTCAACAAACGTGCACCCATAGCGGTTTGTGTCTGATCAATAATCTGAATCAAAGGCACCCCTTCCGGATGGTTGGGGTAGAAGAGTTCTAAGTTTCGTTGGGTAAATCGATCCAACCAAACAAAGCCCTCCTGACGGATAGGTGTAATATGGGTAATGTGTTGCAGCTTGTCGTGTTGCGTATCCGAAAGATAATGCATCACCGCACCTGCCGCACTGATTCCAGCCGTATAATTTTGAATTCCAAAGCCTTCCAGTGAATGGGTTTGAAAATGAGATACTAGTTTTTGTTCCGCTGTGCTCTTCTCAAAGGCCCAATCCTCAATATAAAAACAGGGGTATTGCTCTCCAAACTGTTCCTTAAAAAATTGTTTTTTTGGCTTGGGAACCAACACTTCACTGGGTCCGAAGCTTTGCAACAACTGCTCGATTTGTTCTCCATTTCCCTCCGCTACCCAAAAGTCGCCTGTAGAAATATCCAAAAAAGAAATTCCCCAATGTTTTTCAAAAAATACAGCAGCGAGATAGTTGTTTTTCTTTTGGTCCAAAACATCATCGTGGAGCGATACTCCGGGGGTGATCAACTCGGTAACTCCTCGCTTTACAATTTTTTTTGTCAACTTGGGATCTTCCAATTGATCGCAAATTGCCACCCGACACCCTGCCTTTACTAGTTTGGGCAAATAGGTGTTAATCGAATGATGTGGAAACCCAGCCAATTCGGTTTCACTTGTACTCCCAGCGCCGCGTTTGGTCAAGATAATACCCAAGATTCCTGCGGCCTTTACCGCATCTTGACCAAAGGTTTCGTAAAAGTCCCCCACACGAAACAGCAAGAGCGCATCAGGGTATTTCGCCTTGATGAGGTTGTATTGTTTCATTAGAGGTGTCTCCTTAGCGGCTTTGGGCACGAAAATTGGTTTTTACGAATGTATTTAAAATTTGAAGGTTTCCCCAAAAACAAAGATGCAAATCCCTTCATAAAAATCAGACTGTGTATTTTTGTTTTTTCTAACAAGTTATGCGCAAACTCAAAAACAAAGAATTGATCCGAAAATCGGTGGCGGAATTTAAAGCTGCTGAGAAACTGCCCTTGACATTAATCTTGGATAATATCCGAAGTTTAAATAATATCGGTTCGGTTTTCCGTACTTCAGATGCGTTTTTAGTCAAAAAAATATACCTCTGTGGTATTACCGCTTGTCCGCCACATAAGGACATTCATAAAACAGCCCTTGGAGCTACAGAAAATGTCCATTGGGAATATGCTGAATCTGCACTTAACGTTGTAAAAAAGCTACAAAAGGAGGGAACCTCGGTATGGGCGATCGAACAAACAGAAGCCGCAACACCACTTGACCAATTTCAACCCAACCCAAATCAAGCCCATGCGTTTGTATTGGGCAATGAAGTTCATGGGGTCGCGCAAGAAGTAGTCACCAGGTGTGGGCAAGCGCTTGAAATTCCGCAATTCGGAACGAAACATTCTTTAAACATCAGTGTGGCTACAGGAATTATTGTCTGGGATTTTTTTACGAAAAAGAAGCTCTAAATACCGCTCTTAAAATTTTTTGAAAAGCGTATTCGTTTTTTTCAAAATCAATCCGATCCACATCGATTTCTATAACGGGAAAAGGAAGGTTGCTATTCAACAGTCTGCGGTATCCCGCTTCGATCTGTTCTAGGTAGGACTCCTCAATACCTTGTTCAAAAGAGCGCCCTCTGGTCTGAATTTGCTTTTTTAAATGAACTACCGATGCCTTTAGAAAGAGTAATAAACTCGGCTTTTTTTTCTGTTCAATTTCTAAATCAAACTTTTCTCTATACGTCTCAAACTCGTCTGAGCTCAAATTTTCTGCTGCAAAGACCAAACACTTATGCAAACAAAAATCTGCAATTACAGCCTCGGGCTCTTTTTCCCAAAAAAGTGTGTCTTTTTCAAATCGATCGTTCAAAAAATAGGTCTCTACTTGCAAGGCATGGGCCTCCGGATTTTGATAAAAATCTTCCAAATGTGGATTTTCAGCAAACGCTTCTGTATGTAATACAACCTGATAGTACTTTGCAATCAGACTAGCTAAAGTTGTCTTACCTACACCAATATTCCCCTCGATTGCGATATAAGGAAATACTTTAAGAATGGGGGGAAGACCCAAATTGTATTTCAGAGGAATAACTTCAGCAGGGTCTGGACTTTGCGCTACTAATTGTTCTACCGTTTGAAATAAAATAGGGTGGGTAAGGCTTGGAGCAATCTCGCTCAAAGGCTTTAAAACAAAATTTCGCTGGTGCAATTTGGGATGGGGAACCTTAAGATCACTGGTACAAATAATTTCATTTTTATAAAACAAAAGGTCTAAGTCAATGGTTCTTGCAGCATAACCTGAATCAGGTTCTCTATAACGGCCCAGTTGTTGTTCGATTTCCAAAAAAACCTCCAAAAGAGCCTGAGGGTCCAGGGTTGTATCGAGGCTTGCACAGGCGTTGTAAAAAGGAGTGCTCTCAAATCCCCATGCAGGCGTCTCGTAAACTTGAGACAATTGCTTTACCGAAATGGGATAGGCTTCCAGCAAAGCAAGTGCTTTAAGAAGGAACTCCATACGGTCTCCTAAATTACTCCCAAGGGAAATAATAATTTGATCTTTCAAAACGAAATTCTAAAATAATTGTAAATCTACAAAACCTTATATTTGTAGCACCAAAACATTTTACATGAATTTTCTACGAAGTTTTTTTGCCTCAGTTTTGGGTACGTTAACTGCTATTGGATTCGCTTTTGCAATTCTTCTTTTTATTTTTTCAGCAACAGCAAGCCTACTCAACGCTCCGTCTGCTAACCGGCCCTTAAAATCAAGCAGCATACTTTCCCTAGATTTGAAACTACCACTTGTAGAGCGTCCTCCTGTCTTTGATGAAATTCAACAATTCTTGGGAATTGATGAAGAAGTCATTGCGCTACCCGATGTACTCTCTGCCATTCGAACCGCCAGTACAGATCCTAACGTTGAAGGAATCCGATTGCGTTCCGATTTTGTAACAGCGGGGTGGTCACAGGCGCACAGCATTAGAAAAGCCCTAAAAAAATTCAAATCCGCAGGAAAATTCATTTATGCCTATGGAGATTTTTTTACTCAAAAAGGATATTTTGTTGCTTCTGTAGCAGATTCTATTTTTTTAAATCCAGCAGGAGCTTTTGAATTTAAGGGTTTGGCCTCTGAAGTACTTTATTACAAAAATTTTCAAGACACCTATGGTTTTAAAATGGAAGTGGTACGACACGGAAAGTACAAGAGTGCCGTGGAGCCCTTTTTAGAAAACGAAATGAGTGCAGAAAATGAATACCAAATTAGCAGTCTCCTCAATGATCTTTGGTCAACGGTACGAGAAGAAGTTTCCTCTGACAGAGGGTTTACCGAAGAGGCTTTGGATGCTTTGATCAATGACAACACACCAAGTCTTCCAGAAGAAGCTCTAGAAGCCAAACTCGTTGATGGACTTTACTACGAGGATACATTTGACGAAAAAATTAAGCTTCGATTGGAAATGGATCTCGAAGACGAACTGAAGTTGGTCTCCCAAAACCGTGTCAATGCAAGTAACGCTTCCTATGACAGTGCTATTAAGGATCGCATAGGGGTTGTTTTTGCCAATGGACCCATCTTGTATGGTGAAGGTACCGAGTCCATCATTGCCCAGGGTGTTTTCGTTGAAACGCTAGAAGATTTAGCTCAAGACGATTGGATCAAATCGGTAGTTTTAAGAATTAATTCCCCAGGGGGAAGTGCCTTGATTTCAGAACTGCTATGGCGTGCCATTGAAAAAGTAAAAGAATCCAAACCTGTGATAGTGTCAATCGGAAATACAGCAGCCTCAGGAGGGTATTATATCGCGTCGGGAGCCGATGCTATTTTTGCAGACCCAATGAGTATTACAGGATCCATAGGGGTATTTGCCACCTTGCCCAACGCAACCGATTTTTTAGAGGACATTGGGATACAAGCGCAAACGGTAGAAACCCATCCCAATGCATTGGGCTACAGTCCCTACCAACCGCTAACCCTAGCCTTTAAAAAGCAGTTGGAGAAAGGTATTGAAAAGACCTATACCCAATTTAAACAACGGGTGGAACAAGGGCGTTCTTTAGATCCGGAAGTGGTTGAAAATCTTGCCCAAGGTAGAGTCTGGACAGGAAAACAAGCCTTAGAATTAGGTCTAGTAGACCGTTTGGGAGGCTTGGAAGATGCCATCGCAGAGGCTGCAGTACGTGCAGGAATTGAAACCTACAACACCTTGGAATACCCCAAATTTGAAGAAAGTTTAGAAAGCATGTTGAAAGGAATCAGCCCCTCTATTGAACTACAAAACCCAATTGAAAATTGGATCCCCAAGGACATATTGCTATCATTTAAAAATTTCAAAACTAAAACTCCCTCTCCCTACATCCAAACCCTTATGCCTTTTGAATTAAAAATCCACTAAATGACAGCTCAAAAAAAAGAAATTGCTAAAAATATCTACCTGTTACTCGCAGGATTATTTATTACTTCTTTGGTGGTATCCAATTTGATTTTCCAAAAGTTCTTTTATTGGTATCCCTTTGATTTTAAGCTTTTTGGCAATTCTCTTTTTGAACTCTCCGTAGGGGTCTTACCTTACCCCCTTACCTTTTTAATTACGGACTTGATTTCAGAAATTTACGGCAAAAAGAAAGCCAATCAAGTTGTAGTAACCGGTATTTTTGCTTCTTTTTTTTCTATGGGAATTCTGTTGCTCGCCAATGCAGTTCCTGCCCTAGCCAACTCGCCCATAGACGATTCCACTTTTAATCAGGTTTTTGCGCTTTCTCCTATCGCTGTATTGGCCTCCATGATTGCGTATTTACTGGCTCAATTTGTGGACATTCGTATTTATCACTTTTGGAAAAAACTGACTCAGGGTAAAATGCTTTGGTTGCGAAATAACTTTTCAACCTTTAGCTCACAGCTTATTGATTCGGTTCTCGTAGTTGGGTTATTGAGTGCTTTTGGTGTATTGGATTGGAGTCTTTTTTGGGGACTAGTCCTTTCTAGTTTTCTTTTTAAAGTTTTTGTAGCAGCTCTAGACACACCCCTACTTTATCTTTTTGTAGGTTTATTTAGAAAAACCTTTGATTTAAAGCCTACAGATGAAATTGAAATTTAAACTATGAGCGAAGCATCCGAAGGGACACGACTGAATAAATACCTCAGCGAAATTGGACACTGTTCTCGAAGAGCAGCAGACAAATTGATCGATCAAGGCCGCATCCAAGTCAATGGAAAAGCCGTCGTAATGGGACAAAAAGTAAGTCCCCAGGATCGTATTGAAGTCGATGGAATTTTGGTTGAAAACCATCAGGAAGGATCGGTTTATATCGCCTTTAATAAACCAAAGGGGATCGTTTGTACAACAGATACTCGAGTAGAAAAAGACAACATTATCGACTACATCAATTATCCAAGTCGCATCTTTCCCATTGGTCGTTTGGATAAAATGAGTGAAGGGCTGATCTTATTGACCAATGATGGGGATATTGTCAATAAAATCTTACGCGCTCGGAACAATCACGAAAAAGAATATATCGTAACAGTAAACAAGCCTATAACAGAAGAATTTGTTGAAAAAATGGGAAGTGGAGTCCCCATTTTAGATACGATTACCAAACCCTGTTTTGTAGAACAAATCCACAAAAAACAATTTCGAATTATTTTAACCCAAGGCCTCAATCGCCAGATTCGAAGAATGTGCGAGTTTTTAGAGTATCGGGTAGTTGAGCTAAAACGAGTTCGTATTATGAACCTCAAGTTGGATACTAAAGTGGGGCGCTACAGAGACTTGACCAAAAAAGAAATGACGGAATTGCGTAAGCTTCTAGCCGATTCTAGCAAACATATTTAGGACTGAAAACGCAACTTGACGCGTTGCCCTTCATTGGACCGTACATTAAAAACCGTTTGATCTTCAAAGAGTAAGTATTGCCCTCGAATTCCCATGAGTTTCCCTTCATAAAGCGGTGTTTTAGTCAAATTTAAACTAGCAACTTTTGTAGGATACGACTGTACAGGAAATTCAAATTTTTCAAGCGCTGCAGTAGTTTTCATATAGGGTTTCAAATCCTTGGGTAACTGATCTAAAGCCTTGTGAAACGCTTCCTCCCAAACGATGGGTTCCGATTCATTTTGAAGCATTTTTCTCCAATTGGTTTTATCCGAAAAATGTTCCTTAAGCGCCACTTCTCCCACTCCTGCCAGATAGCGATTAGGAACTTCTAAAAGCACCAGGGCCTCATGTGCACCCTGATCGATCCAACGCGTAGGTACTTGGCTTTTTCTAGTGACACCCACTTTAAGATGACTGCTTAGCGCTAGGTAGAGAATATGAGGCTGGAGTTGCATTTTTTTTTCATATTCCAGATCGCGGTCTGCTTCACCCAAATGTGCCTTACTCAGCTCGGGTCGCATGATCCAATCTCCAGCTGCGGGGGTTTCAAAAAAACAAGATTTGCAAAAACCTTGTCTAAAGATGGGGAGTTCTTGAGAACAGTTTAAACACTGAGAACCTATATGACTTATCGTGATATGCTTTCCAATACATTGGTTGACATGTACATAACCACTCTCCATTTCTAAAAAATAATGGATGGGACTGTTTAACTCCGTGATCATTTTTTTTAAAGTTCCCTTAAACATATACTCGCTTAGAATTAATTACTTTTACGAAAGTAAGATACTAATTATTTTATGCCCATACCCCTATTTAATTCTATAGCTTCCTGGATTCTCAAAAAGAGAATACACCAAATAGAGCTTTTTGTAAGGTACCCTATTGAGGTTCAAAATGAATTACTTCACAACTTGGTCAAAATTGCTGCTCAAACGGAAATTGGTAAAAAATATGAGTTTGAAACAGTAAAAAGTTATAATGTATTCAAAGAACGAGTCCCTGTATGTACGTATGAATCTATAGAATCTGACATTGAACGCTGTCGCCAAGGAGTCCAAAATATTTTTTGGCCTAGCAGCATCAAGTGGTTTGCAAAGTCCAGCGGTACCACCAATGCGAAAAGTAAATTTATCCCTGTGAGTACGGAAGCCCTTGAGGATTGTCATTACAAGGCCGGTAAGGATATGCTCTCCTTATATTTTAACAATAACGAAGATTCCCAATTGCTCACAGGAAAATCGCTGCGTCTAGGTGGAAGCAATGAATTGTACAATAAAAACAACAGTTATTTTGGAGATCTTTCTTCGATCATCATACAAAATCTTCCTTTTTGGGCCGAACTGAGCAGTACCCCTAGCAATAAAACATCACTCCTCCCTGAATGGGAGACAAAAATGAAAGCCATTGTGGCTGAATCCATCCCCGAAAAAGTGACCAGCTTGGCGGGTGTGCCCTCGTGGATGTTAGTTTTGTTGCAAAATGTATTAAAAGAAACAGGAAAGGAAAACATCACTGAAGTCTGGCCAGATGCAGAAGTGTATTTTCACGGAGGCGTGAGCTTCAAGCCTTATAGTACGCTTTACAAAAAATTATTTCCAAAGTCTGATTTTCGTTATTACGAAATTTACAATGCCTCAGAAGGTTTCTTTGGGATTCAAGACCAGAACGATTCGGATGAATTGCTGCTTATGCTGGACTATGGTATTTTTTATGAATTCATTCCGTTTCAAGGTGAAGAAGAAGACGAAAGGAACATCATTCCCCTTTCTGATGTTGAGTTAAATCGGAACTATGCTATGGTTATTACCACCAATGGTGGGCTCTGGCGATATAAAATCGGAGATACCATAAGGTTCACCAGTCTCTCTCCCTATCGCATTCAGGTTACGGGAAGAACGAAGCATTTTATCAATGTATTTGGTGAAGAATTGATTATTGACGATGCAGAAAAAGCACTTGCCAAGGTAAGTAAGCTAACCCAGAGTACCCTGTCTAATTATACCGCTGCTCCAATCTTTATGGAAAAAGACCGTAAGGGAGCCCATGAATGGATTATCGAATTTGAAAAAGAACCTGAGGATTTAAGTTACTTTGGTCATCTCCTAGACGAGGCACTCCAAGAAGAAAATTCCGATTATGAGGCCAAGCGCTATAAAAACATGACATTGCATCCCTTAAAAATTCACAAAGCACAACCCGGCTTATTTTATAGATGGCTTTCCAATAAAGGAAAATTGGGTGGTCAACACAAGGTCCCCCGACTTTCCAATTCAAGAACAATTCTAGAGGAACTTCTAAACTTAAATAACTAGGAAACGACTTTTAATTTGGGAAGTTCAATTTTGGACAACTTTTGATCGGCGTATTGCTTGGTTACTTTGAGTTTTTTAACATCACTATCCGGGAGTTCAAACATGGCGTCGTTTAATACCGCTTCACATAGGGAGCGTAACCCACGTGCACCCAGCTTGTATTGCAATGCTTTTTCTACGATATAATCCAACGCTCCAGGAGTAAATTGGAGTTCAATCCCGTCCATTTGAAACAACTGAATGTATTGCTTTACCAAAGCATTTTTAGGTGTGGTCAAAATCATGCGGAGTGTGGTTTCATCTAAGGGCGTCATATGGGTCAGTACGGGCAATCTTCCTATAATCTCGGGAATCAAACCGAAAGAACGCACATCCCTTGGAGTGATGTACTGTAAAATATTTTCCTTATCTACCTCACGTTGTTCCAAAGCCGTTTTATACCCAATGGCTTGAAGGTTCAATCGTTTGTTGATGTGTGCTTCAATTCCGTCAAAAGCCCCTCCAGCGACGAATAAAATATTTGATGTATCGACCTCAATAAACTTCTGGTCCGGATGTTTCCGTCCCCCTTTTGGTGGAACATTGACTACAGTTCCTTCCAATAATTTTAATAAGGCTTGTTGGACACCTTCCCCAGAAACATCTCTGGTGATGGAGGGATTGTCCCCTTTTCGTGCAATTTTATCAATTTCATCGATAAAGACAATGCCTCTTTCAGCGCGTTCCACATCGTAATCTGCAGCTTGAAGTAAACGGGTCAAAATACTTTCAACATCTTCTCCTACATAGCCTGCCTCAGTCAATACCGTAGCATCAACAATGGCTAAAGGGACTTTTAAAAAACGAGAAATGGTTTGTGCCAGGAGTGTTTTTCCTGTTCCTGTGGGACCGACTAAAAGAATGTTGCTTTTTTGAATTTCTACTTCATCGCCTTTGGTTTTGTCTTGAAGCAACCGCTTGTAATGATTGTAAACTGCCACAGACAATACCCTTTTGGAGGCTTCCTGACCAATAATGTATTCGTCCAAAAAAGCTTTGATTTCTTTTGGAGGTTTTAGCTCTAAGGGGGAACTCCCTGAGACCTCCTCTGTGGTTTCTTCAAGCACAATTCCGTGTGCTTGAACGATACATCGGTCACAAATGTGGGCATCCAAGCCCGCAATCAACAACTGGGTTTCTGGCTTTGGTCTTCCACAAAAAGAACAGTTTAGATCAGGTTTACTCATGGTAAGGGGGTTTTATTTTGGTGCGTTTTGGAGGACTTCATCCACCATTCCGTAGGCTTTCGCTTCTTCTGCTTTCATCCAATAATCCCGATCACTATTTTCTGTGACTTTTTCCATAGATTGTCCAGAATGTTTGGAGATAATTTGATAGAGTTCATCTTTGAGTTTCAGAATTTCTCTAGCTGTAATTTCAATATCCGATGCTTGTCCCTGCGCACCTCCTAAAGGTTGGTGAATCATTACCCGTGCATGGGGTAGCGCAGAACGCTTTCCTTCATGACCCGCACAGAGCAATACAGCACCCATAGAAGCTGCAATTCCAGTACAGATGGTCGCGACATTTGGTGTGATGAACTGCATCGTATCGTAAATCCCAAGACCTGCATAAACCCCTCCTCCAGGAGAGTTGATGTACATCTGGATGTCCCGATTGGAGTCTGTACTCTGAAGAAAAAGCAATTGGGCTTGAATAATATTGGCAACTTGGTCATCAATGGCTGTCCCTAAAAACATGATACGATCCATCATCAAGCGAGAAAAAACATCCATTTGTGCAACATTCAATTGGCGTTCCTCTATAATGTAAGGGGTCATACTACTTACGATTTTATCGTAATACATTGCATTGATTCCGTGATGTTTGGTTGCATATTTTTTAAATTCTTTTCCGTAGTCCATATCTCGCATATTTGGTGTAAAATTAATGAAATTATTACGCTTTGCCGTAGGCTTCTTTAACAAAGGTGTCAAAACCTACTTTCTTGATTTTTAACGGTGCTTTTTCTTTGAAAAAAGTAAGCATCTTTTCTCCCATCAACTGTTCTGAAAGTTTTTTTGTCTCCTCCTGGTTTGACAAAACGTTAGAAACGATTCCATCCAATTGTTCTTGTTCTGGGATTTGGCCGTATTGCATCATTTGATTTTTTACCAAAGTTGCAGCATAGGCTTTGAGCTCTTCAAAAGTCAAAGAGAGTTCGTTCTCATTAATAATTTTTCCTTCAATGAGTTGATAGCGAATTCCCTTTTCTGATTTGTTGTATTCTTCCACAGCTTCTTCCTCGGTCATCGGTTCTTTTCCAGAAGTCTGAATCCATTTTTTTAAGAAATCCCCAGGGAGTTTAAATTTTGTCTTTTCAACAAGGGTTTCTGAAATATCATTCATCAGTTTTTGATTGGCTTGAGGCTCAAATTGGGCTTGTAAACTGGCTTTGATTTTATCTTTTAGTTCTTGTTCTGTGGTTACCGTTCCCGGTTCGTACAATTTATCGAAAAGTTCTTGGTTTAATTCAGCAGGAATACGTTCATTGATTTCTTTAAGTTCCACGGTAATTTCCTTTGAAGCGAGCTCTTCAATTTTCTTATCGTCCACATTCAACAGTCGTTTTCCAGTAGCCTCATCACTAAAAAGTCCTTTCCCTGTAAGATTTAAAACGGCCCCTGTAGTGGACTCTTTCAGTGCTTTGATCGCTTTTTTAGATTTGAGGTCTTCTAAGGTAAAGTTGACCATTGTTTCGAGCTCTGCTTCTTCATTTCTAAATTGAGCGGTGATTTCAAACCCTTTCTGAACTTCCTTTTGGGAAACTAATTTACCATACTGTTTTTGAATATAGGAAAGTTGTTCCTCAATCATTTTAGCTTCGGGTTCTATCTCGTAGCGAATGACCTTTTTCAGCGCCTCCAATTTGACCTCAAACTTGGGTGCAAGTCCCAATTCAAATTCGAAGTCCATTTGATCTGCTTTCCAATCTAAAGCCTCTTCAGATGCTTTGGGAATTGGGTTTCCCAATAATTCAAGTTTTTCCTCTTGAATAAATTTATCCAAATTCTCTCTGAGTAATTTATTTACTTCATCGGCAATAACCGCTTGCTCATATTGCTTTTTAATCATACCTATGGGGACATGTCCTTTTCTGAATCCAGGGACATTTGCATTTTTTCTGTAATCATTTAAAACTGAACTTACTTTACCATCGTAGTCTTTGCGATCTACCGTAATCTGAATTACAGAATTTAAAGCGTCAATATCGGTTTTGCTAATGTTCATTATCATTGAAATTTAGTGCGCAAAAGTACACTTTTTTCTCTCGTCGACCAATTTTTATAAGCCAAGCCACCCTAATATTTTTAGCTGTTTTTGAATTATAAAAAATAAATTCTACTATATTTGCACCCCAGAATTAATAACCAGAGGATCGGGCATCCTCACAAATTAATATGATATGCCAGTAAAACTGAGACTTCAAAGACACGGAAAAAAAGGAAAACCCTTTTATTGGTTAGTCGCCGCTGACTCTCGTGCAAAAAGAGACGGACGTTATCTCGAAAAACTAGGAACGTACAATCCCAACACCAATCCCGCTACAGTAAACATTGACATTGATCGTGCTGTAAATTGGATGGAAAAAGGGGCACAACCCACAGACACAGCTAGAAACTTGTTGTCTTACAAAGGTGCCATGCTTAAGTACCACCTCAATGGAGGTGTTCGCAAAGGAGCATTAACCCAGGAAGCAGCAGATCAAAAGCTAGCGGAATGGTTAAAAGAAAAAGAGGCTAAAATCCAAGCCAAAAAAGAAGGATTAACAAAATCTGAAGCAGAAGCTGCGGCAAAAAGACTCGCTGCAGAAAAAGAAGCCAGTGAAAAACGACTCGCTGCTGCCGCGGCTGAAGAGGCTGAGGCTGTTGCTGAGCAGGAACCTGCTGCAGAAGAAGCTCCAGCAGAAACAGAAGCTGCTCCAGAAGAAGCTCCAGCAGAAACAGAAGCTGCTCCAGAAGAAGCTCCAGCAGAAACAGAAGCTGCTCCAGAAGAAGTAAAAGAAGAAGCCGCCGCTACTACTGAAGAAGCAAAAGAAGAAACTCCAGCTGAAGAAGAGGCTCCCGCTGCAGAAGCAGCTGCTGAAGATACCCCTGCAGAGGAAGGTAAAACAGACGCTGAAGAGAAGGAAGCGGAGTAAGTATACTTTCAACGATGAAAAAGGAGGATTGCTTCTATGTAGGAACCATCGTTGGAAAATATAGTTTTAAAGGAGAATTACTGATCAAAACAGACAGTGACACTCCAGAAACCTACACAGAACTGGAATCAATCTTTGTGGAACTCAACACGGGATTGGTTCCTTTTTTTATTCAAAAATGCCAACTTCACAAATCCGCCTTACTCAGAATACAATTTGAAAATGTAACCGATGAAGCCGCAGCAAAGGGACTTTTAAAAAAAGATTTGTATCTGCCGCTAAGCTTTCTTCCTCCTTTAGAAGGCAATAAATTTTACTATCACGAAGTAATCGAATTTACGGTTGTAGAAGACGAACAAATAATCGGAACCATAGCGCGTATTCAGGACCAGGGGCTTCAGGCGTTGTTTGAAATAAAAAAGAAAGATGGAACTCTGGCTTTAGTTCCAATTCACGATGATTTTATCCTCGAAGTGGATCGAAGTAAAAAAACGATTCGCGTAGAGCTCCCCGAAGGGCTATTGGACCTTCAAAGTTAACAGCTCTCACCAAACTCAAAAGAACAATACAAATCCAAAAGAAGGCAGCGGGGTATTGTTCCCCTCATTGGTCGATACGGGGACTAAACTTTTAGGCAAAATCACGGTACCGTCTTCACTTCTGTTCAAGCCGTATTCTTCGGGGGTGGGATTGGGTTGTGCCAAGAAATTTTGAACTTCAAAGTACAAATTGAAGGAAAGGTCTTTAAAATTCCACTTTTTATCAAATCGAATATCCGCTAGGTTAAAAGCGTTGAGTTTTACTTCTCCTAATCGGTCATAATCTAGAATTATTTCAGGATAAGAAGTCGTACTCGCTTCAATATCAACGGGTACATAAGGATTTTTTCCTGCATACCTCCATCGGGCGCTGATTTCCCAATTCCGCTTGAGTTTATACCCGCCCGAAAAAGAAATCAAATGACGACTGTCCCATACCGAGGGTCTTGAGATTCCATCCAATCCTGTAAAGTCACTAAAAAAGTAAGTGTAAGCAAAAACACCGTAAAAGTTTCTAGATAGTTTTTGCTGGAATAAAAGTTCTGCTCCCGAGCTCTGTCCTTGCCCTTCTGTGAGAATAGCCTCATTTCCCAAGACTTCAAATCCCCCTCCTTTATTGGCCAGAGAAACGCCCTCTGCTACAGAGATGGGGTAGTCTGCATAATTCTTTACAAAGCCTTCTATTGTAAATCGAGATACGGGAGTTAAATTGTATTCTAGACCCGCTACTATATGATCACTTCTTGTGTACCGCGCGTTTTGATTGACAAAAACAGCGCTTTGGTTTTGATAGCCCAGCATGGTATACGTCGGTATTTTAAAATACCTCCCCAAGGACCCATTTAACTTCCATTTTTGGTCTTCGGTCAAGGCGTAGGAAAAGGAAGCTCTGGGAGACAGATTATCGATTAAGTTTGATCCTGTAGAAAAAGAATCGGCATCGGTTCGCAATCCTAATGAAAGATTCAATCGATCGTTCCAAAATTTCCTAGATCCCTTGACAAAAAAGCCGTATTTGGCAAAGTTCAGATCGGTTGTATAGGTTAAATTTTCTCTTAAAAAACGAGTATCGTTTTGGTAACTTGAATTTTGGACGTTAAACCCTGTAGACCACTTCCACTCGTTGATGTATTGAACGGCTTGGAAGCGGAGTTTCGTTTCCCATTCAAAGGAATCGTTTTGAAATAAAATCCCTGTTTTGTTTGTATTGTCTTGATATCGGGAAAAGACGTTTTGCAAACGGTTGGAGCTCACGGCCGTATTGATGAATCCTTTTCCGTTCTTGTAATTCCTTTTCCAAGCCAGTCCTACCGTAGTACTGCGTTGATCGATGATTGCAACTTGTTCCAAAGTGGCTTGCTGTTCTGCGTCAAAGTCATCCGGGGGTTTTACTGAAAAATCATCAATAGAACCAATGCCGATAAATGTAAGTGTATTGTACCGATCGATTTCATGTTTAATTTTCCACTGATAATCCCAATAATCAGGTCGAATAGGAAGTCCGATTAACTCGAAAAGGAATTGCAAATAACTTCTTCGGGCAGAAAACAAAAAGGTGGTTTTTGCGGGTTCCGACTTGTCCTTTCGAAATAAGGGCCCTTCTAAAGTCAGTCCCGCTTCACTGGCACCAAAACGAAAATTCCCACCAAAACCGTTGGGGTCTCCTTCGCGTTGTTCAAAAGAAAGTACACCCGAAAGGGGATTGTCGTATTCGGCACCAAAGGAGGAACTAGAAAGCGTTACCTCTCTGATAAAAGACACATTGATCATCCCCACAGGCCCCCCAGCACTTCCCTGGGTGCTAAAGTGATTGATGTTTGGGATTTCAATTCCATCTAAATAATAAACCGTTTCGTTGGGCGCACCCCCTCGGATAATGATGTCGTTTCGAAAACCACCAATAGAGGGAGAAATCCCAGGCATACTTTGTACCACTTTGGTGATGTCGTTATTCCCTCCGGGATAGGTTTCGATCTCTACCGCAGAAAACGTTTGTGTGGATAGTGGTGTTTCACTTTTGGTCTTAAAGGGACTTCGAATCACAACAACCTCATCCAGATTTTCTGCAACTTCTTCAAGTTCAAAAAGTAAGGGAATGTTTCCAACCGATTTTACAATGATATTGTATTGTGTTGCTGTTTCATAACCCAGATAACTTGCTACCACATTATAGGATTTTGAAGGAATATCGTTGATCGAGAAAAAACCATTCGCATCAGTTACTGTGCCTAGGTTCGTTCCTTCTAGGATAAGAGTTGCTCCCTCTAGGGGCTGTTGACTTTGTATATCTAAAATGCGTCCGCTTAGCCCTCCCGTATTTTGAGAAATAGCAAAACAACTTGATAAAAAAAGAAGAAATGTGATTTTTTTGTGCATGTGCAAAAATAGCCTAAAACAGGAAAGTTATGTCATTTTTGTTTATTAATTTTTTATTATCTTTAAACAAAAATTGCTATGAAAAACAGAAGAGACTTTTTAAAAACTGCTTGCAAGCCTGTTGTGCTTGCGACTTTAGGCATTCCCCTATTGGAAGCATGTAGTTCAGAAGAACTTTCTACCACAGACTCTACTGTTAACTCAAATTCTGGTGCTTCGGAGAGAGCCCCCTTGACTGTCAACATTTCAAGTGGAGACTTTACAGTTCTTCAAGAGGTTGGGGGCTGGGTAAATTACACGGGGGAAAACCTCTTACTTGTCCGTATTAGCGAGGAAGTGATTCGTGTCTTTGACAATAAATGTCCTCATCAGGGGAGTAGAGATCTTTGGGTTTATGACGGAAGTGAATTTACCTGCCAAAACCATAACAATTCATTTACCAACACCTGTAGTGGAGGTCTCCAATGTTACTCAGCCTCACTAAGCGAAAATACTCTCACCATCACATTCGATTAATAGTCAATTCTTTTTATACATCACATGCTCTTTCTTCATATCGTAGTGTTCAATAAAAAAGGTGAGGATGAAAAAATAACCCAACAAGTACGTCAAGGTAATACCGATCTAAAATAAACTTCACTAAAGTAAAATAAGTTATACCCAGTAAAATAATATTGATCCTATCAAGGCAAAACTTCCTTTAACTTTAGGAAATTTCATTTTACAAAAACTTATCTTTTACTTGTTTTTTTTGGACGCTTTTCTCTCAATTTTACGTTGCTCACTTTGAATATCTTTCTTTTCTAGTGCTCGTAAGGCTTCATTTTTTTTTTCTTCCTTTTCGTCATAGGCTTGTCGCAACTCTTCCAGGTCCGCCTTTCCAATCTGCTCTTGATCTGCTGCTTGAAGTGCAGTATCCTCTACACCAAAAGTTGCTTTTTGTGTTTGTTTACGCAGGATCTCTCGTGCTGCTTTTAGGTTGTAGTAAAAACCTGGATCAATCATTTTATTGGCAATAAAATGTTCTTTCTTTTGTTTATCCCAGCGTACAAATAAAAACCCTCCATTTACAGAGTCCAGTGTGACACGATACACATGTGCGTGATTGGGTAGTGTTTGATATACTTGAATTTGTTCGGGGACATATCCCGCGGTATATAAAATTTCTTCAACAAAAGCTCTTTGTGTGAATAAAGAGGGATCGTCATAACGTCCCTCTACATGTTGGGCATCTTGGGACTTAACACTAGTGATGTACAACAAAAAAATTAGACTAAAAGCAAAGTATCTATTCCAGTGCATCAGAATTACTATTTAAGTTTTCCTTGTTAATTTCTTCCAACCACATAAAATTTTTCAAAATCATAAAAAATCCTAAAGGGTGCAAAACATGTATGTGATAGGTAAACACATCTTCCCCAAAGTAACGTTTATTGTAGGTTTTAAGCACATCCCGAACATAAAAAATCAGAAGTCCTAAGGTCAAAAGTGCCTTTGCGTTTGTATACTGTCCTAACAACACCATAATGGTAAAACTACATAAAAGTGAAAGGGTCAGTCCATAAATTACTCCATAAACGCGCATATCTCCAAAGGAATTGTAAATATGACTTAAAAACACCAAAAGATAAAATCCGTAAAAAAAAGCCCTAATAGATGCGCACCCAATACATACTATTAAAATAGTGAAAAAAATGATAACTCAAAAACAAGAGCATCATATAATAACAAAAAACTCCCCATTTCAAAAATAAAGAATTGTTTTCAAATAGAATGAATAGATCCCCCATCCATAGAAAAAGAAATATTCCTATAAAAGTGTGGTTTTTATTTCTGGAGTAGCAAACCAATAATAGATAAATAAAGTAGGGACAATAAGAGGTTCAATAATAAACTTTAGTGTTTTTTGTTGTGATTCAACGAAATAGGAGTTCAAAAAAACAAGCAGTATAAATAAGGCTTGGGGGATTTTTTTTCAAAACAAGTGGGATTTTATAATTCAAATTAATTAGGGAGCCAAAGAAAGTTAAAATTTAAAGATGAATTAAAACACAATTTCAATCTTAGGATATTTGAAGTTTAGATTTTATAATGTCAGAGGATAATGATCGAATATACCTTATTATTATGATCATTACTTTCAAAGATATGAAAAAGATAAGTTGACACTCATAAGGTTCCCTAAAATAGTATTTTAGGGTACTATAGTACTCTTTTTAAGTGTCACTCTTCTGGGCTTAATAATTTAAAGTAAACTGAATTTGAAAATTTCTACCAACCTCTGAAGCATAGAAGCGCATTCTATTTAGATAATTTCTATAATCTACATTTGTTAGATTTTGAGCACTAATTCGGATTTGGCTTTTCAATTTGGTTTTACTTTCTAAGTTTATTGAAAAATATAGATCTAACTTTTGAAAACCTGCAGGTGGGGTACTTATATCTACAATTTCACTAATCAATTTACCTTCTTGTATTAAACTTATAGGAAAATTTGTATTTGGATATCTATTTTGTTTTGAACTAAAATGATTTACAAGCTCTAAATCCCAGGAGCCCTTTCTCGGTTTAAACTTAAATTTTTGAAAAGTATTGAGAGGAGGCATTAATATCAAAGGCTGTTTCTTCAATACATCTTGAGCAAATGTATAGGAAACTCCCAAATCAAGTTTGAAACGGCTATCAATATAAA
>Ga0181563_10001704_pt1 | contig 21464 bp, 16 predicted proteins | sample 011ome_25_FD_133759 | JGI IMG/M metagenome (GOLD analysis project Ga0181563, IMG submission 133759) | Coastal salt marsh microbial communities from the Groves Creek Marsh, Skidaway Island, Georgia - 011512CT metaG (megahit assembly) | ecosystem: Environmental > Aquatic > Marine > Intertidal...
CGGGCTCGTTGCCCTCCATGACGGCGACACAGGAATTCGTGGTTCCGAGGTCTATGCCAATGATCTTGCTCATATGTGGAATTTGTTGGGTTTGCTTAATCGATGGCCTTTCGGCTCGCCGGGCATAGGTCAAATGCAGTGCCAATGGGAAAGGGGCATGTCATGCCTGACAGGTTGGCGGGTGAATGGACCGTCAACGTGACACGGCGTCCTGATTCCCGACAGGGCGGGTGCATCTTTGTCAGTTCATGATGACAGTCGATGACAGGGGAATTCCCTTAGCGCTCTCAGAAGCACCGCAGCGCATTGTCAGTCTGGTTCCGTCCCTCACCGAAACGCTGGTTGATTTGGGTGCAGAGGACCGAATTGTTGGACTCACCAAGTTTTGTGTCCATCCCGAGCATTTGAGAAGAGAGCGCAAGCGCATCGGAGGAACAAAAGGAGTCCATATAGGGGACATTATGGATTTGCAACCCGATGTCGTGATTGCCAACCTGGAAGAGAACGAGGCCCAGGATGTGATGGCCTTGGAAATTGCGGGCATTCCTTGTTGGGTTTGCGACGTACGAAGTGTGGAGCGCGCTTTTCGCTTGTTGTCCGATTTGGGCCGGCTGGTGGGATGTGAGCAGGAGGGTGGAGCCCTTGAGCGAGAAGTGAGAGAATCTTGGCTTCAGCATAGGGAAGATGTTCGAATCGATGCGCACAAAGTGGCCTATGCTGTTTGGCGCAATCCATGGATGTGGGCGGGAAGTGATGCTTACATACAGGATGTCCTGCGCTGGTGGGGATGGTCACCTTGGCCTGATGAACCGCGCTATCCGAAATATGACCTCGATGACCTGATCCGGGCATCGATTGAGGAGGTGTTCCTTCCTTCTGAGCCTTTCCCGTTCAAGGCGGAGCACGCGAAGGAATGCGGTCCATTGTCCACCCGCCTGGTCGACGGTGAGATGTTCAGTTGGTATGGAAGTCGCATGCGTCGCGTTCCTGCCTATCTGAAGGAGACTTTTCTGGCATAGCCCAAGTGAGTCGAAATGCCGACTTTTGTCGTGATGGGGTCATACCCCCGTGCTTACATGAAATGAATGCATCGCCATTGAGGTTTGCGGTCGTTGGACTTGGCCACATCGGAAAGCGTCATGCGGAAATGATCCGCAGACAACCAGATTGCCAGTTGGTGGCGGGTTGCGATGTGCGGTCGAAGGAGGATTTGGGGCTTGCAGATGACTTTGCTTTTCATTTGAGCATGGAGGCCATGCTGGAGCAGCATCCTGACCTCGATGTGATTTGTGTCTGCACTCCCAATGGATTGCACGCTGCCCAGGCCCTTGTCGCTTTGGAGGCAGGACACCACGTGCTCATAGAGAAACCCATGGCGCTGAACCGGGCAGAGGGTGAAGCGGTGCTGCACAAAGCACTGGAGGTGGGAAAGCAGGTCTTTTGTGTCATGCAGAACCGATACAGTCCACCGAGTATATGGCTCAAAGAGTTGGTGGATTCAGGCAAGCTCGGTCGAATTCACATGGTCCAGGTCAACTGTTTCTGGAACAGGGATGATCGGTATTACGGGAAGATTCCATGGAAGGGTACCCTTGATTTGGATGGAGGCACCTTGTTTACGCAGTTCAGTCATTTTATAGACATTGTTTACTGGCTGTTCGGCGATATGCATTCCTTTCATGCCCGATATGCTGATTTCGCCCATGCCCACAATACAGCTTTTGAAGATTCCGGCTTGGTGACATTTGAGTTTGTTCAAGGGGGGATGGGGTCGTTTCAATTTTCAACGGCTGTGGCCGAGACCAACTTCGAAAGTTCCTTGACGATCGTTGCAGAAAATGGGACCGTGAAAGTGGGAGGACAATACATGAATGAGGTGGAGTATTGCGAAGTCCGCGACTGTGAGTTTCCCAAACTCGCACCGTCCAATCCAGCCAATGATTACGGCCATTACAAGGGAAGTGCGGCCAATCACGGCTATGTGTTTGAGAACGTTTACGACACCTTGCGGGGCAAAGGAAGAATCACCACCAATGCCTTGGAGGGCTTAAAAGTGGTTGACATCATCGAGCGAATGTATGCCGCGGCGGATCGGGGAATCAAGCCGCTGGTGGTCCCTAGAGAGCGGTCTGCGGTGTAGTCGGAAACTCTATTCCGACCAAGGTGGCATCATCCACTTTGGCATTGGGGCCCTTCCATAGCAGCAGGGCCTGCTGTATGGCTTTTTCGCGGTTGACCAATCCCAGGTGACTGTATTGGGCCAGGATATCGGCCAACCGTTTTCGCCCAAGCTTGCGGTTGCGCTCACCACCAAATTGGTCTCGAATTCCATCTGTTACCATGTAGAGTTGGTCTCCGGGTTCCAATTGGGCAGAGTGCAGGTTGTAGTGCAGCTCTTTCGAATCGGCATAATTGTTCAACTCAATGCTGCTTCTGGTTCCCCTGAAGATTTGAACCATGCCCTGTCGAACCAGATAAAGATCTCCCCTTGCACCAGCAAATGAAATCAACCGTTCGGACTCATCAATCATGATGATTCCCGCGTCGAAACCAAACAAATTGGGGTTGCCTTTATTGGTGTTCACCTTCTGGAGGAATTCGTTGTGGAATTGCTCAAGCAGGTTGCTCGGATTGGGACTGAGGAGCGTTGCAAAAGAACGATTGATCAAGCTGGATCCCATCATGGAAACCATGGCTCCGGGAATCCCATGTCCTGTGCTGTCTATGAGTGAAAGGAGTTTTTTGCCGTCTTTCTCAGCTGTGAAAATGAAATCACCACCCATGATGTCGCGTGGGCGTGAAATGAGCATGGACTGAGGGAAGGTTGCTCGAATTTCGTTTACACTTGGCAGTGCGATGTCGAGGATGCTCTTTGCAGTGATGATGCCTTGGGTAATGTTCACCAGATTCTCCCTGACTTGCATGGCCAGCCTTTTTCGCTGTTTGCTTTCCTCAGCGAGCTGTTTGTTGGCCCTTTGAATGGTATGCGTTCTGCTTTGTACCATCGATTCGAGCTCCATCAAGTGGTTGCGCATTTGAGTTTCCAGTTCCACCCTTGCAGTGATGTCGGTGATCGTGACAAGTATGATGTCCTCCAGATTGTCTGGAATCTTGAAGGTCAAGGTGAGCCTTCTGTGGAAGCCCTGGTTTGTTGTGAATTCGAAGTCTCCCTCAATGTTGTTTGTCTCTGAAGAACCGAGTTTGCGCAAGTCTTCTCCAAACTGGAGTGGGTTCATCGCTTCCAGTTTTGAAATGAAAGCAATCGAGACCGATACTGGCTCATTCAAGTCAAGCAGTTCAGCAGCTTTTCGGTTGTTGATTTCCCACTCTATCTGCAGAAGGGAGTGCCGAATGAATGCATTCCAATGTTCAGATGAAGGATCCTCTGTGTCCTGGAAAAATGAGGGCTCATTGTCCAGGAATTTGTGCGGATTTCCAGTCAGCATCCCGGCTCCAGCCAGTTCAAACAGTGTTCGCCAAATGGCGGTTTCATCCTGTAAGAGTTCAGTCCGGAGTGATGTGTTTGTGGTGGATGGACGCCATTTTTTGACGCGTGCTTCGAGCATTTTGACGCCACTCACGAAGTCATGAAAATCATCTGCCTCAAGGCTTAAGGTGTCTTCGAGGTTCTCAATGATAGGGGTGTCGAGAAGCAATATGATGGGAACAGAAGGGTACAATTGTCTCAAATGAGTCAAATGCTGTTCGGTGATCCTGGCGCTTGGTGAGGCCATGAGGAGGAGTACTTCTGGAGCATGGTTGGGGGTCAATGCGCTCCATTCGCCAGGCTTCAAAAGAGAGAATGACTCTAGATTCAGGCGACAGGGAATCTCCTTCGCTGAAAAGGAATCCTCTGGATGAACCAAAAGTTGCGAGGAAATCCCATCAATCAGGAATTCCATGCTACAGAAGGAAGGATTTGCAGCGAGCACACTGCAATTTGCGAAGTGGGTTCGGGCCGAGGTGTCGGTGCGATGGGACGCGCTGAGGTGGGAATGCTCCTATTGCGCGTTCAAGCGTCCGACTTTGTGGGGTCAGCCCCCCCCGGTGACAAATCGTGGAGGAGGATGTATTTCACCAGGTCCGAATTGCTCTTCAAGCGCATTTTTTCCAAAATCCGGCTCCTGTAGGTACTCACTGTTTTGATGCTCAGGCTCAGTTGGCTGGCGATTTCGGTCATGGTCTTGCCTTCGCCAATGAAGAGCAGCACTTCGTATTCTCTGTCGGAAAGGCTTTTGTGCGGCAGCTCACTGTCGTCCTTGGCCATTTCTTCAATCATCAACCGCGTCAAATCCGCGCTGATGTATTGCTTTCCAGATACAACGGTCCTCATGGCTTCTTCCAAAACATGCGGGGCGCTGTCCTTGTGCAAATAACCCCGGGCTCCTGCCTTGATCATTCGAATCGCGAACTGGTCCTCCGGATACATGCTCAACGCCAGAACAGCAACTTCGGGATACATGGATTGGATTTGCTTGAGGACCTCAAGGCCACTTCTACCGGGTAGACTGATGTCGAGAAGTAGAATGTCCGGTGATTGGGTCCTGAACAATGGGAAAAGTGCTTCTCCGCTGGCCACGTCGTCCAGAACCTCGAAGTCACCAAAAGATTCTACAATCTGCCTCAATCCTGCGCGCACAATATTGTGATCGTCACAAAGAACCACTGTTTTCTTATTCATTGCTTTGATTTAATCCAAGGTGATGGTCGGGAAATACACGGAAATGGATGTCCCTTTGTTCGGTTGTGAGTCTACGGAGATTGCGCCTTGATGGTTTCTCGCGCGTTCTCTCATGCCCACCATGCCGAGTCCTGTGATTTCATCATCGCCATGTTTTGCCATCAACATCCCTTTCCCATTGTCTCCCACTTCGAGCAGGAGTCCATCCTTTTCAGGTTGCAGACGAACATAGGCGATTGAGGCATCGGCATGCCGGGCAATGTTGGTCAAGGCTTCTTGGACGATTCGAAAGACATCGGTGCGCATGCCTTCGGAAAGTTGAGGCAACTCGGAACAATGCAATCCACAGAAACAGAGCCTCCTCCGGTTGAAGTCCCGAACCAGACTTTCCAAACCTGCTGAAAGCCCAACATGGTCGAGAATCACAGGTCGGAGGGAATGTGCGAGGTTTCGAACAGATTGGATGGTTCCAGTATTCAATTCGACCAGGTCGTCGATTTTTGCATGCAATTCTTGAAGCGCAGCGGGGTTTTCGACCTCATTGAGCTTCTTTTGGATCCAAAACAACCCCAGCTTTAAAGCAGTGAGCTCCTGTCCCAATTGGTCATGGATGTCGCGGGACAAGGCTCGTTTCTCATCGTCCCTTTCTTCTTCCACATGGCGAACGAGTGCGAGCAATTCCTTGTTGATTCGCAAGGTTTCCTTTTCGGCTTTTTCCCGGAGAATTTTATTTTTAAACCGCTCCAAGACGTCGTCGAGGGCCATGGGGAACAGATCCAGCCTTCGCTTCGATAGGTAATCGGCCGCTCCTTCTCTCAGGTATTCTGCGGCAAGTTCTTCTTCACCTGCACCGGTAATGACGATGAAGGGTACTTCTGGACATTGCTTTTTGACATAGGATATGGCCTCCAATGCCACCCCATCCGGAAGGATGTGGTCCGCACAGATTAGGTGGGGAACTTCCTCATGAAGGGTAGCCTTGAATTGTGCCAATGTCTCAACAGTGGTCACGACGAGTGGACGTGAACATTGTGTGGCTGCTTTCTTGAAGATGAAGGCGTCGAGTTCGTTGTCCTCGAGAAGAAGCACATGCAAGGGGTGGTTGCCCTCGTTGTCTAAAAGGAGTTGGGATAAGTCGATCGGAGAGAAATCCTGGCGGTCCGGTTTCATCCTACGATTTGACCGTAAGTCACCATGAAACTTCGATCTCCTTCGAAAATGGGCAATCCTGCCTCCAGGAGTTCTACGGCTTTGGTTCTTAACCCGTCTGCATCGAGCTGTTCCGCCACCCGAATCAATCCAGTTTTCAGAAGGGCATCCATGGATTCCGTGAGGGGTTCGTCCCTGTACAGTTCAGATTCTTCGGATGCGGCAATGCGGCCTGTCATGCTTCCCATCAATTGAGTAGCGGTACTCCAGTTTTCTTCTGCGTCCCGCGTAGCACGCGCATAGTAATTGGCCAGGCCCAGCATGACATAGGCGGATGGATCGGTTGGATCCAGTTTGGATATGTAGGCATAAAGACTCTTGGCACGCGTGTACTTCTCAGCGTCCATCTCTGTATCTGCCGCAGCGATGGTTTCGGCCCTGAGGTCCTCGATGAAGTCCAGCAGATCCGGGACGTACTCCAATTCTTTGTCCTTCTTGATGAACTTGGTGCAGTATTTGAGGCTCTCTTTCAAGGCTTTTGGGTAGCTCTCTTTAAGCCCTGGGTCATCACTCTGGTGGATTTTGAGATACGCTTGGGCCATGTAGGCGTATGGCTCTGGATGCTTTTTCGTTTTTTCCTGCTCTGTGAACTTGATGGCCCGAAAGAGCACCCTTTCATATTTGCCATCCACCAGATCCTCCAGCATGACACTGTATTTGGGGTCTTGAGCCTGCATGGTTCCCAAGGACAAGAACAAGAAGCAGGCGCACGAGAAAATTCCAAAAGCGTTTTGATGTCCACTCATGGACCCTAAGGTAGGAACACTGGCATCATTCAGGGATTATTGCACTGTGGATGAGCCGCCAATTTTTCCAATGATGAATGCTGATTCTGATTCGCGTCAACATGTGTTGGATGCGGCGGGGCAGTTTTTTGAATCCCGTGGATGGTCTCCCTTTCCATTCCAATTGGATGCTTGGAAGTGTTTTGCTGGAGGTGGTGACGCTTTGGTCAACGCGCCTACGGGAAGTGGGAAGACATACAGTGTCTTGGCACCTGCGGTGATGGGAGGAGGGAAGCCCGGTGGATTGCGGGTTTTGTGGATCACACCGATACGTGCATTGGCCAAAGAGATCCAGGGTTCGGCGCAGCGGATCCTTGAATTCGCGGACAATGGATGGGAATGTGGAGTGCGCACGGGAGATACTCCGTCATCTGAAAAACAGAGACAGGACCGTCGGTTGCCCGAAATTCTCATTACAACGCCTGAAAGTCTCCATGTTTTGCTTGCCAAGAAGGGAGGGGTGAAACGCTTTGGTGGTTTGCAAGCGCTTGTCGTGGACGAATGGCATGATTTGCTCGGCACCAAGCGGGGTGTTCAAATGGAGCTCGCGGCGTCCGTGCTGAAGACATGGGCCTCGGGATTGAAAATCTGGGGCATCTCGGCGACCATAGGGAACCTTGAAGAGGCCATGGAGACCTTGCTGGGAGAGGATCGGAAGTGGAAGGGTCGGGTCATTCGAGCAGACATTGAGAAACGGATTCAAATTCAAAGTGTCATGCCCGCTCAATTTGAGAAGCTTCCTTGGGCAGGGCACCTTGGGGTTCAGTTGCTGGACCGTGTGGTGGAAGTGGTGAGAAGCCACGAGAGCACGCTGATCTTCACCAACACGCGTTCACAAAGTGAGATTTGGTACCAGAAAATCCTCGATGCCCATCCCGACCTCGCAGGTGCCATCGCATTGCACCATGGCAGCATCAGCAAGGAATTGCGCTTCTGGGTGGAGGATGCCCTTCACGACGGTCTTCTGAAAGCGGTGGTCTGCACCAGTTCACTGGACCTCGGGGTGGATTTTCGACCGGTCCAGGCCATCGTGCAGATTGGCGGGCCCAAAGGAGTGGCCCGATTTGTTCAACGCGCCGGTCGCAGCGGTCATCAGCCGGGGGCAGAGAGTCGAATCCACTTCCTTCCCACGTTTGGATTGGAATTGCTCGAGGCGGCAGCGCTGCGCTCGGCTGTTGAGGCAGGGGAGATTGAACCCCGTCGTCCCATGGTACGCGTGTTTGATGTGCTCATCCAGTTCCTGTGTACCCTGGCGGTGGGTGACGGGTTTCGCAAGGAAGAGCTGGAAAAGCGAGTGCTTACCACCCATGCTTTTTCCTCCATGAATGAGGCGGAATGGGCCGATGTGATCGCCATGGTGACCACGGGCGGAAGGGCTTTTGCGGCATATGACGAGTTTCGAAGGGTGCAGCGCGACAGCGACGGGGTCTTCCGCATCGTCGATCGCAGGGCAGCCCGGCGACACCGCATGTCCATCGGTACCATCGTCGGGGATACCATGATGGCTGTGAAATGGCGCGCTGGAGGTCTTGTGGGGCACGTGGAAGAGTATTTCGTGGGAGGGATGTCTCCGGGGGATGTGTTTTGGTTCGGTGGTCGTTGCCTGGAGTTGATCCGCGTCAAAGGGTTTGTAGCCACTGTCAAGCCGTCAAAGTCGCCCAAGGGCAGAATTCCCACCTGGCAAGGAGGCAGGCTGCCCTGGACCTCCATGGTCAGTCAGACCTTGCGCAGGACGTTGGATGATTACGCACACGGTCGGGCGCATTCTCCTGAATTGGAGCGCATTTCACCCATGTTGGACCTGCAGGTGGAAAGGAGCCATTTGCCGGTTTCTGGAGAAGTCCTCATGGAGGTTATGGAGACCCGTGAAGGCCATCACCTTTTTGTCTATCCCATGGAGGGCAGGCTCGTTCATGAAGGCGTAGCGGCATTGATGGCATATCGCATGAGCCTGATCCGGCCGATGACCTTTTCCATGGCCTACAACGATTATGGATTTGAATTGCTGAGCGATCAGCCCATACCGATTGAGGAGGCATTCGACAGTGACCTGTTCAGCACCGCGCATCTCATGGACGATCTAGAGGCCACGGTCAATGGTGCTGAACTGGCGAAGCGGCAGTTTCGGGACATCGCCGTGATTGCGGGGCTGGTTTTCCGAGGATTCCCGGGGCAGCCTGTTCCCGATCGGCATCTTCAGGGGTCCAGTTCGCTTCTTTTTGATGTGTTGGCGGACCACGACCCGGTCAATTTGCTGTATCGGCAGTCATTTGATGAGATGACCCATCACTTGATAGAGTTGGACCGATTGCGCGCTGTTCTCGATCGTTTGAATGCCGGAAAATGGGTCATCACACATCCAGAGGCCCCGACACCGTTTGCTTTTCCCATTCTTGTGGACCGACTGAGGTCCAGTCTGACCAGTGAGGCGCTGGAGTCCCGGATCCGAAAGATGTCGAGGGCAGGCAATTGAGGAGGGGGCAGTGCTAACTTGCAACCATGCAAGGATGTGGTTTCCGCCGACGGAAGTTGGTGTGGACAAGGGCGTTTGTATGCGCGGTTTGTTGCCTTCAGGGAGTATGTGCTCTTTCTCAGGGTACGGTGAAGGGTTTTGTGCGGTCGGAGGAAGATGGCAGTCCGGTTTTGTTTGCGGCTGTGGTACTTGAGGGGACCACTTACGGTGTGTCCACTGATATTGAGGGGTACTACAGTTTGTCAAAAGTGCCGGCGGGTACCTACACGCTCATCGTGTCCAGCGTGGAATACAAGCCTTTCCGGACGGAGGTGGAGGTCCGGGATGACAGGGTCTTGACCCAGAACGTGACCCTGCAGGCCGGTCTGATTGAGCTGGAAAGTGCCATCATCTCAACGGAAAGGGGCGAACAACTCAACACTGTGCGCATGTCTGTCGAGTCGATTCAGCCCGCGGATATCAAGCGAATACCGAGTCTGGGGGGGACGCCTGACCTGGTTCAGGTGTTGCAGACACTTCCCGGCTTTGTTTCGACGGGAGACCAGGGAGGACAGCTGTACATCCGGGGAGGATCCCCGGTGCAGAACAAGGTGCTGTTGGATGGCATGATCATCTATAATGCGTTCCACAGCATTGGACTTTTCAGCGTCTTCGACACGGACATCATTTCCAATGCGGACATCTACACGGGAGGTTTCAGCGGGAGATATGGAGGGCGCATCAGTTCCATTATGGACATTTCGACCCGGGACGGAAGTCTTGCGGGATTGAGCGGGCGTATCGGGGCCAGTCCCTTTGGAAGCAAACTCCTCATCGAAGGTCCCTTGGGAAAGCGCAATGAACGCGGTGGTGGAACCTCCTTCTTGCTTTCGGGCAAGCGCAGCTACCTCGAGCAGAGTTCCAAGCTTCTCTACAGTTACATCGACGAGGATGGTTTGCCTTTCAACTTCACCGATCTTTATGGGAAGCTGACGTTCTCGGGAGGGGCGGGGTCTCGCCTGAGCTTGTTTGGGTTCTCGTTCAACGACGATGTGAGTTACCAGGCACTCAGCAACCTCGATTGGTCCAACGTGGGTGGGGGAGGTCAATTCATAGTGGTGCCCACCGGCAGCGCGGTGCTGATCAAAGGAAATTTTGCCAGTTCCCGGTATCGAATTGACCTTGAAGAGGAGGGACTGGCCGACCGTTACAGCCAGGTCAATGGTTTCAATTTCGGCTTGAACTTCAAGTACGTGCTGGGGGATGACGAGGCACGCTACGGAATCCAGGCAGTCGGTCTCAGAACGGATTTCCGGACTTTCAACGCTTTGGGGGTGACCGTAGAGCAGACCGAGAATACCACCGAGCTGGCCGGTTACTTTGACTACAAGCACCAGCGCGGACCATGGATTTTCAACCCGTCCATGCGCATTCAGTACTACAGTTCGTTGGCGAAGTTCAGTCCGGAGCCGCGTTTGGGTATCAAATACAAGGCTTCTGAACGGTTGCGCCTGAAGGCGGCAGGCGGTCTGTACAGCCAGAATTTGATTTCGGCCAATTCGGACCGGGACGTGGTCAACCTATTCTATGGCTTCCTTTCGGGGCCTTCCAATCTGCAGGATGAGCTGATCGGTCCCGATGGAGAAATCCAGGAGGTGACCCACAGCTTGCAGACAGCGGCCCATGCCGTAGGTGGATTCGAGTTTGATTTGACAGAGCGCATCAACGTGAATGTGGAAGCCTACACCAAGTGGTTCACCCAGCTCACCAACTCGAACCGGAACAAGCTTTTTCCCGATACTTATGAGTTTGCTTCTGTGCCGGAGAGTCAGCGAAAGGACTTCATTGTGGAAACGGGCAGGGCAGAAGGAGTGGACTTGGTGGTGAAATACGAGGACAAGCTGAACTATCTCTGGATTGTCTACTCGCTGGGCAATGTGGACCGATGGGACGGTTTCCGGTGGTATGATCCGGTTTTCGACCGCCGCCACAATGTCAACCTCCTTGCCTCCCGAAAAGTGGGGGTCAAGGCCAAGACTGAGGTTTCAGCGCGTTGGAACCTGGGCTCGGGCCTTCCCTTCACGCAGACGCAGGGCTACTACCAACCGGTGGGCATTTCGGAGGGGATTGACGACAACTATGTCAATGCCAACCCCCTTGATTTGGGCATCGTGTATGCCGAGTTGAATGCCGGCCGACTGCCCGTTTACCACCGAATGGACCTCAGCGTAAGGCGAACCTGGAAAGTGGGGGAGAAGATTGAGTTGGATGCCAATGCGTCCATTACCAATGTCTACTCCCGGGCGAACATCTTTTACATCAACCGGGTCACGGGTGAACGTGTGGACCAGCTGCCTTTCCTGCCGTCAATCGGTGTGGATATGAAGTTCTAAGCGGTTGAATCAGCCCATGAGCGAGCGGGCCTGTGCACGGGCTGCTTCGCCGATTTTTTCGCCGCTGAGCATGGCGGCCAGTTCCTCGACCCTTTCTTCTGGCCCCAACGAGGCCATGCCGGTGTGGGCGCGACCCTCCCTTTCTTCCTTGTAGACTTTGAAATGGTGGTCTGCTTTGCCGGCCACCTGTGGGAGATGGCTGATGGTTATCACCTGTGCCCCCTTTGAGATGGTGGCGATGAGGTCTGCCATGCGGGCGGCTACATCCCCACTCACACCTGCATCGATTTCGTCGAGGATCAAGGTGGGAACTTCGAGGTGTTCTGTCAGTGCCGCTTTTAGAGCCAGCATGACCCGGCTGCGTTCTCCTCCTGAGGCTACTTTGGTCAAGGGCTGCATGGATTGTCCCGGGTTGGCGCTGAATGCCATGGTCACCCTGGCTGGCCCCGACGGTTCTGGATGCTCTGAGACAGACCAAGTAAAAGCCAGCTGGGCGGCTGGGAGTTTGAGGTGCTGAAGGTGGGAAAGAATGGATGTGGCGAGGGCATCTGCGCTCGCGGTTCTGGCCACTTGAAGTTGCGTCCCTATTCTGTTCAGTTCTCCTGCAAGACGGACTGTCTCCTGCTTCAGCTCTTCGAGTTTGGCTGAACGCCCTTGGGCTTCCTCCAATTGGCTGCGCATGGTTTCCTCACGGCGTGCCAAGCCATCGAGATCCACTGCCCGATGCTTGTCCAGCAGTCGGTTGATGCGGTTGCGTTCAGCTTCGGCGTCGGCCAAGGCAGCCGGATCCAGCTCCACGGCATCGGCGGCGCGTTCGCTTTCCGAGGCGGCATCATCGAGTTCGATGCGACAGGAGCGGATGCGCTCCAAGAGCTGTGCAGCATCGGTGTTCAGGTCCATCACCTTTTCCAAGGTCTGTTCGATGCGTCGAAGTTGGGTAAGTACATCTGCACCCTCGCTGTTTAGCACCTGTCCCACCGACTCCAAGGCGTGGCGTATGTCATGCGCGTGGGCCAATTGTTCCAGCCGGGCATCCAAATTGCGCAATTGGGGGTTGGCGAAGTCAATTTCCTGGAGTTCCTCAAGTTGGAATCGGAGGTAGTCTGCATCGGCCTCAGGCATTCCATCCCGGGTGGCCAATTGTTCCCATGTTTTTCGCGCTGTACTCCACAATGTGTGGGTTCTTCGCCATTCGACGGCCAATGTGCCCGCTTCAGGGGAGTGACTGTCGATGGCATGCAAGAGTCCTTCAGAGGCATGCAGCCGCTGGCCGTCTTGCTGTCCATGCAGGTCGACGAGCAGAGGTGCCAGGGATTTGAGGGTGTGAAGTTTGACCGGTTCGTCATTGATGTAGGCCCTGGACCTGCCTCCCGGAGCAATGCTGCGTCGTATGATGCAGTCTCCGCCGTCATCCCAATCGCCCAGCAGTTTCCTTGCTGCGGGACTGGGGCTGAATTCAGCTTCGACGATGCATTTTTCCTGTCGAAAGGGATCGATGCCCTCCGCGCGATCTCCCAGGACCAGGCCAAGGGCCCCCAGCAGGATGGACTTGCCGCTGCCGGTTTCTCCGGTCAGTACGGTCCAGCCTTCCCGGCAATCCCAATCGATGGCGTCGATGAGGGCATAGTTGCGAATGGAGAGCCGACGCAGCATCAGCCCAGTCCCTGGTCGTATACGGGGATGTTGCCCGGATCGATCAGTTTGAGTACCGGAAGCAAGCGCGCCCGTTCGCCCTCTGCTGCCGGACTGAACATTTTGACGATCTCATCTTTTTTCGCTTGGAAAAAAGTCTGCAGGTTGTAGTTCGCCGGGCGAATCCTGTGCACGTTGCGAAGGGCAATCAACGCATCTGACATGGTTTGTCGGGCGGCGGATGGGTCATCATATGCAGCGTCGAGCCCCAGTCTGTGATACTCGTAGTAACAGCGTCGCAAGGGGCGGAAGGTTTGAGACAGAATGTTGTCGATCAGGGCATACCGAGACTGTTTGCCGTCTGAAGCACTCCAGCCAGCTGGAGGGGAGGAGAGACCCTGTGCATTGGTAACCACCGTCTGCGCCTGTGTGTAGAGGTTGGTTCCACCTTCCAATGAGAAGGTGTCGTAGTCCATGCCGAGGATGAGATACGCGTAAAAGGCCAGAACGCTCGTGAGGTTGTCCCGGAATTGGTCCTGGCTGTATTGAAGCAGGGTACCCGGCGCATAGGAGAAGTCAAAGTCGTTGTCGTTGACCATCAGCACCGGTGAATTGTAGTCGCTGTTGTAGGTGGGACGGCTGCTCTGTACCTGGATGGTGCCCTCGAAGTTGGTTTGGGAATTGGCCTTGTTGATCGTGATCTGCATGGTGCAGGTAATCCGCTCTTCCAGGGTGAACTCGTCTGTGGTCCACCGGCGACCGCTCATGAATTCAGTAATGGCGGTCTCCAGTTGCTCGAAGACCGAAGCTTCCACATTGTTGATGGTGGGGGCAATTACGCTCACCTGGCAATCCAATTCCTGGGCCCGTGATTCCGAACCGAGAATCAAGAGGAACACGAGGATTCCGATGGTCCGCATCCGGGGTGCTAGGGGCATTCTTCGGTTTCTCTGCATGGGTAGGGTCATTCGGAGTGAGAAGCGGGGGTGGATTCCCTTGGGGACAATGTTTGCTGCACGATGTCCGCAAGGTCTTCTGCCACGGCTTCTTTGGTCTTCAATTCAAAGCTATCAATCCTCTCCGGTCCATGAACGAAGTCAACCCGGTTTGTCGTGTGTCCGAACCCCGCTCCTTTGTCGGTGATGGAATTGAGAACGACCATGTCACAGCCTTTCGCCTCGCGTTTTCTCAATGCCGCTTCTTTTCCGTCCCCATGGGCCAAGGCAAATCCGATTTTGAAGCAGCCTTTGGGTGCCAAACGGTTCAGGCCGGCCAGAATGTCGGGATTGGCGACGAACCGAAGGGATTCCGGAAGTTCCGATTTGGGTGTTTTTCCCTCGAAGTGTTTCGAAGGCCGGATGTCCGCGACTGCGGCTGCACCAATGATCACGTCGGGTGGGGTATTCTTGAGCGCCTCTTTAGCTGCGGCGTCCATTTCCAAAGCCGTCTGCACATTGATTCGACGGATGCCGGGATGATCCGTTGGGATGGTGGACGGGCCGCTGACGAAATCGACGGTCATGCCGCGTTGGGCCAATTCCAGGGCGATGGCAGCTCCTTGCCGTCCTGTAGACCGATTTCCAATGTACCTGACCGCATCGATGGGCTCATGGGTGGGACCCGATGTGATGAGTGCGTGAAACCCCATCAGAGGTGCCCTCTCCTTGAACCAGGAAGTCAATTCCTCGCGAATCCGTTCTGGTTCTGCCATGCGCCCCTTTCCGGACAAACCGCTGGCCAATTCTCCGCTGTCGGGCTCGATGATGTGGACGCCCCTTTGCTCGAGTTTTGCGAGATTCTCTGTCGTGGCGGGATGGGTGAACATATCACGGTCCATGGCCGGGGCAACCACTACGGGACATTTGGCACTGAGCAGCACCGTCAGCAGCAAACTGTCTCCGCGTCCTTCCACCATGCCCGCCAGCGTGTGCGCAGTGGCGGGGGCGACCAGGACAACGTCTCCCCACAAACCCAATTCCACGTGGTCCGTCCAGGTGCCGGCATCCCGGTCTTCTGTCAATTCACTGTGAACAGGATGCTTGCTGAGCGTTCCGAGGGTCAAAGGCGTGATGAACTCCCTGGCACCCGGTGTCATGACGACGCGGACATCTGCGCCTTCTTTGACCAGTTCACGAACAGTATGCGCCGCTTTGTATGCAGCGATGCTCCCGGTGACGCCCAGGACGATGCGGCGGCCCGAGAGGCTTCCCATGGGGGAATCAGTTGTCGCGTTGGAAGCGGCGGTTGCGGCGCTCCTCGCGCTCGCGGCGGATTTCCTCCTGGCGGGCGGCTTCAGCGGCAATTTCCTCTTCGGTAGGCATGCGGAAGTACACTTTGCCCTCTTCGAGTTCCTTCATTGCCACGCTGTGGGCCTTGGGTTGGCGCTCGTAATGCTTGGAGATCTCAATCTGTTCCCGGTTTTCGAAAACTTCCTCGAGACTGTCCGATACCGTAATGAATTCCTCCAGTTTAGAATTCAACTCCTCCTTGATCTCCTGTCCGAGCTGCGTGCTGCGCTTGGAAAGGACGACGATGGCTTCGAACAGATTACCATTGACCTGCTGGTCGATGGCGTGCGTGTCCCGGGTTACGGTATTCCGGGCAGCCTGGAGGGGTTTGTTGGCGCTCATATTGGGGATCGTCTATTGTGCTTCCTGACTGGCTTTGTCCAATCCCGTTCGGCTTCTCCGATGGAATTGCTCGGCCTCTTTGAGAAGAGGGCTGTCAGGAAAGCGGGCCGCAAAGGTAAAGTAGGATTCAATGGCATCCGCATAACGCTCGGCTTGCCTTCTCAGCGTACTCTGCTCGGCGTAAAGGAATTGACTTTTCAGGACGAGGAATTGGGCTTCTTCCCCGTACTCGCTGCCGGGCCAATCGTCCATGAAGTGCTGAAGTGCCTTGGATGCGCTTTGGTATTTCCCAGTGGTAAAATATAGCCGGGCGCTGTTCCATGCCTTCGTCTCCAATTTGCCGCGAAGCCGGGCGATCATCCGGTTGCAACTGTCGCGCATCTCGGTTGTGGGATATCGGTCCAGAAAGAGTTGGAGCTCGTCCATGGCCACCCGGGTTTCGCTTTGGTCCAACTCCGGACCAGGAGAAAGGCGGTAGCTGCACAGCGCTGCTTGGAATTCAGCGCCTTCGGTCCGTTCCGAATTGGGAAAGGTCTTCGCGAAGTTCCTCATGGAATATCGCCCCATGTACCAGTCCTGCACACACAGATGGGCTTCTGCGTACATGAAGTACACATCTTCCATTCGTTCCGTTCCCCGAAACAAACCGATCAGCTCTTGAAGCAGGGGGAGGGACTGCATGCACCGTTGGTCTGCGAAGTACTCCTGTGCCCGGGTCCATTTGAGTTCCGGGTCTGTGCTTTTCAAGACTTTCTGGTAATCTCCACATCCGGATTGGACCCAAGACAGACCCAAAAACGCCGACAGAATGATAGCGGTGCGAAGAGACATGGCGGCGAAAATAGCCGGAACCGGCCTTCATGAGAGAACCCATGTGGGTGCGATATGCCAACACTTGTTGCACAATGCATAGGGTTCACATTCAGGTTCAGTACCTTCGCCGCTTCGATTTATTCAACCAGACCCAACGTTTTGGACATTTTCGATCGCATCCGCAATGACCGCGGACCGCTTGGCCAGCATGCCAAGGACACACACGGATACTTCACCTTTCCCAAGCTCGAAGGGGACATCTCCAATCGGATGATGTTTCGGGGCAAAGAGGTCTTGGTTTGGAGCATCAACAATTATCTCGGATTGGCCAATCACCCTGAGGTGAGAAAGGTCGATGGGGAAGCTGCCGTTGAATGGGGCATGGGATATCCAATGGGAGCCCGGATGATGAGCGGCCAGACCAGCCAGCACGAGTTGCTGGAGGAACGCCTCGCCGACTTCATGCAAAAGGAGGATGCCTTCCTTTTGAACTACGGCTACCAAGGTTGCCAAAGTGCCATCGAGGCATTGGTGAATCGGCACGATGTGATTGTGTATGACAGCGAGAGTCACGCTTGCATGATTGATGGAGTAAGACTTCATCAAGGAAAGCGCTTTGTGTTCACGCACAATGACATGGAGAGTTTCGAAAAGCAGTTGGAGCGCGCCAAGAATTTGACAGAACAAACCGGTGGAGGCATCTTGGTGGTGACCGAAGGTGTCTTTGGAATGGCCGGTGACCAGGGCAAGCTCAAGGAGATTGTGAGCTACAAGGAGAAGTATGGATTCCGGTTGTTTGTAGACGACGCCCACGGTTTTGGTACGGTGGGTGAAAACGGACGAGGCGCGGGCGATGAACAAGGTTGTCACGCCGAGATTGACGTCTACTTCGGAACCTTTGCAAAAGCCATGGCAACGGTGGGTGCTTTCGTGGCTGGGCAAAAGGATGTCATCGACTACCTGCGCTACAACATGCGTTCGCAGACCTTCGCCAAGTCCCTGCCCATGCCGATCGTGATCGGGGCCCTCAAGCGCCTGGAAATGATGACGACACAGCCCGAACACAAGGAGAGGCTCTGGACGGTGGCGTCGGCATTGCAGTCAGGCCTTCGCGACGCAGGATTCAACATCGGGGATACCAACAGCTGTGTGACGCCTGTTTTCTTGCAGGGAGGGCTGGGTGAAGCCACGAACTTGACCCTGGATTTGCGCGAGAACCACGGGATTTTCTGTTCCATCGTGGTCTATCCGGTTGTTCCGAAGGACGTGATCATGTTGCGCTTGATCCCTACGGCAGTGCACACCTTGGAAGACGTGGCGTACACCATTGATACCTTCAAGAAGGTCAAGGACAAGCTGTCGGCGGGCGAATACCAGCACGAGGGCATCGTCAACTGGGCTTGACCCCCGAGGCGCTGAGCCGTGCGCTGTTTCCTGGACCTTTCGTATGACGGAACTGCCTACCATGGGTGGCAGCGTCAGCCGTCCTCCATTTCAGTGCAGCAGGTGCTCGAGGAGAGGTTGTCGGACCTGTTGGGGGTCCACACCGTGGTGGTGGGATGTGGGCGCACCGATACAGGGGTACATGCTTCTGCCTTTTATGCCCATTTCGATTGGCATGGAGAATTTGGGCCGCGCTTCTCTGATTGGAAGCAGGCGGCCTGGAAGCTCAATGGCATGCTCCCCCCAGACATCGGGGTCCGCAGGATTTTCGAGGTAGAAGAGCGGTCTCATGCTCGTTTTGATGCGCGGGAGCGGGCCTATACTTACCGCGTCCACACATACAAGGATCCCTTCCTGGAAGGCCGGAGCGCTCGGGTATACCAAGCTTTGGATGTCGCTGCCATGAATCAGGCTGCAGCGCATCTCGTGTTTCAGGGCGATTTTGCTGCGTTCTGTAAGGCGGGAGGGGGGCAAAAGACGACCCTTTGTGATGTGCGTCGGGCGGAGTGGATCGAGACGGGAGCGCATACGCTGGAATTCCATGTGGTGGCCGATCGATTTTTGCGCAACATGGTTCGAGCGGTGGTGGGGACCCTGCTGGATGTGGGCAAAGGGCGCTTGTCTGCTGCAGAGGTCAAGAGGATTGTGGGTTCTTTGGACCGCAACGAGGCAAGTGGGTCTGCGCCGGCTTGTGGGCTCTACCTTTCCCGTGTGGAATACCCCTTTCTTTCGGCATGAGCGCACCTGAGACCACAGGTAGGATTTTTGATGCCCGTGTATTGCGACGCATTTTGGATCGGGTGCAACCTTATCGCAGGCGTTTCCTGATGACAGGTGGGCTGGTGGTCATCCTTGCCGGAATGAGTTGGATCCGTCCTTACCTCATTCGCATCGCTTTGGATGACCACATTGCGAAGGGGGATGAGAAAGGGCTGTGGGTGGTCTTCCTGATGGTGGTGGGATTGATTGTCGTCGAGGCGCTGATCCAGTTCTGGCAGACGTATTGGGCGAACTGGGTGGCGCAGAGTGTCACGCTGGACTTGCGCTCGGAATTGTACGACCACGTGCTAAAGTTCCGCTTGAAGTATTTTGACCAAACTCCTGTTGGTCAATTGGTTACTCGTCATGTTGGTGATGTGGATGGCATTGCGGATGTGTTTTCGAATGGCCTTCTGAATGCCATTGGTGACATCCTCAAATTGGCCGTCATCATAGGGGCGATGTTGTGGGTCGATGTGCCACTGACGGCAGTCGTGCTGCTTCCCATACCCATATTGTTTTTGGCCACACGGGTGTTTCAAAAGGCGATCAAGAAGGCTTTTGTCGCGGTCAGGAATGAGGTGTCCAGGATCAACGTTTTTGTGCAGGAGCACGTCACGGGAATGGGTGTGATTCAGGCGTTTGGTCGGGAGGATGCTGAGCGCGAAAAGTTCGCCAAGCACAATGCGGCTCACCGGGCCGCCAACATCCGCTCCATTTGGGCGTTTTCCATCTTTTTTCCGATTGTGGAGATGCTGTCTGCCACCAGCGTGGCGCTGCTGCTCTGGTTCGGTGTGGACGGTGTGGCGCAGGGCCAGATGACCTTGGGGCTTGTGCTTCAGTTCATTCTCTACGTGTTCATGCTGTATCGGCCCATTCGTCAATTGGCGGATCGGTTCAATGTCCTTCAGATGGGCATCGTCAATGCGAGCCGGGTCTTCCATCTGCTTGACTTGGACGAGACGCTGCCTGAGCCCCCGTCAACTGAGGGGGCTGAGGTGCTGGACCTGCAGGGGCATATTGTGTTTGAAGATGTCTGGTTTGCATACCGCGGTGAGGAGTGGGTGTTGAAGGGGGTGAGTTTCGAAGTCCAGGCAGGGGAATGCGTGGCCTTTGTTGGGGCGACAGGGGCAGGAAAGAGCAGCATCATCAACCTTCTGAGTAGATTCTATGAGTACCAGAAAGGGCGGATTACAATCGACGGAATAGACCTGAGGGCCATTCCATTGGATGTCTTGAGGAAGTCACTCGGTGTGGTGCTTCAGGATGTGTTCTTGTTTACTGGTTCTCTGTTGGATAACATCACGTTGTTCGAGTCGGATGTACCCCTCTCGACGGTGGAGGAAGCTGTGGATGCTGTGGGTGTGCGGCCGTGGGTTGAGCGGCTTCCTGGGGGGCTTCAATACGATGTGAAGGAGCGGGGTGTTCGTTTGTCTACCGGTCAGCGACAGCTCATTGCCTTCGTTCGCGCCTATGCCCAGCGTCCCGGCATTTTGGTGCTGGATGAGGCGACGAGTTCTATTGATCCCGAAAGCGAGCAATTGATCCAAGAGGCCACAGCTCGGTTGCGGCAAAATAGAACGAGTGTGATTGTGGCACACAGGCTGTCAACCATCCGTGATGCGGACCGCATTTTTGTTCTGGATTCTGGGTGCATCATGGAGTCAGGGCCTCACGATGAATTGTTATCACGTAACGGCCTGTACAGCAGGTTATTTGAAATGCAGTTTGCCTGAGGTCACTTGTGAACGGGGGATTCGTCGAATTATGCTGTGCGATTGACCGATTATATCGATTTTCTGTATAATCAAATGGCAGAGAGGTGGTTTCGGCACCCCTAAACTTGGTTGATAATGGCGCCCGGCAAAATAGCTTTGGTGTGGACCGATTTATTGCCAAATGCCCGTGCCGCGCCAGAAACTTTCCTCGCTGTACCCCGTCCTTTTGGGACTGGGTTTTCTACTTGCCCTTCCTCCATTCTTCTCCACCCTTTCAGCCCAGGTCCAACTCTACGAAGCGAATTTCAATGCGGATTTGGGCAGTGACGGAACGTCAGGTGCAAGCCCCGATGGATGGACAGCCGCGGAAACAGGCACCGGATCGCTGTCTGTCGTTGCCCCAGGTGAACTGCAGTTTGCCATCCCGAATGACAACACTCCCCAAAGTTGGTCAATGACCTGGACGAGTGATGTAGTTGACATCACGAATGCTGGAAACCTCGTTCTGAGTATTGCTGGATACAGATCAGGTGCAAACAACGCCTGGGTTAACGGCATTTATTTTAACGGGTTTTTGGTCTCTGCAGGAGGCATGCCAATGGGCACTTGGGTGACGACCAATTCTTGGACCATTCCATCTACCCATTACCTTAACGGGACATCGGGCGTCATTTCGATTGAAATGACGACCACAGTTAAGAACATTGATTATTTCATTGACTCCGTCATTTTGAATGGTGTCATTGTTTGTTCGGATACAGATTCTGATGGCATTTGTGATGATGTCGACCCTTGTATCGGAGTGTATGATGCGTGCAACGTGTGTAACGGTCCTGGGGCCATTTACGAATGTGGTTGCAATGACATTCCCGCCGGGGACTGCGATTGTAACGGCAATCAGCTCGATGCCCTTGGAGTTTGTGGAGGCAGCTGCTCCGCTGATGTAAAC
>Ga0181563_10001706_pt1 | contig 21448 bp, 11 predicted proteins | sample 011ome_25_FD_133759 | JGI IMG/M metagenome (GOLD analysis project Ga0181563, IMG submission 133759) | Coastal salt marsh microbial communities from the Groves Creek Marsh, Skidaway Island, Georgia - 011512CT metaG (megahit assembly) | ecosystem: Environmental > Aquatic > Marine > Intertidal...
AGTACCCTTAGCAATCTTCCACGTTGTCCTGTCATCAGTAGATACGCAGTAGTAGATAGCGCCATCACCAGCAGCTTCATCTGCTGTCATAGAATTAATGTCAGTCCAGTATGTTGAGTCTGTGGAGGTTGTGGTGTGGGCTGCGTGGTAGCCTGATGGGATATTAGAGGATGCGCATGAATACTCATAGACTGTGCTTGCAGCATTTTCACCAGATATAAAGCTCTGGTCATCAGGTAATATAAAAAGATGCGCACTTGAACTCATCTGCCCAGACATCGCATACGACCTACCTGTATAACTAGCTGTGGCAATGTCAAAGCCTGTTGTCAGCTCATATTCAAAGACCGTTTCGCTAGAAAAATCATTTACGAATATTTTTTTCCCGTCTGAGCTAATGCCCATTGATGCTGCAGAGCTTATCTGACTGCTTACGCTAAAAGACTTGTTTGCATAACTTGCGCTGCTGACGGTAAAAGCTGTAGACAATGTGTATTGGTACAATGCGTTATCTGTATCATCTACGATAATCATTGTTGTGCCAGCAGGATTGAAAACGACTCCTTTTGCATCAGTAGATTGCGAACTAATATTAAAACTGCCGTCAAATGAATATTGATCTATTTCAAACTCATTTCCTGACGAGGCGCTAAACTGCAAAAGATTGTTGCCGTTTTTGCCCGCAATAAACATTCTGTGTCCAGTAGGGCTAAACCATAGTCCACTAGGGTTTGAGTCCCTGTTCCCGACTCCAAGATATTTACTTGCGTAACTTCCAGTTGTTATGTCAAAAGCAGTGCTAAGATTTAGCTGTATTACGTCATTTGGCCCATCATCAGTAACAAATAACCTAGTTCCCGCAGAGTTAATGAATATTCCGGTAGGTGCGCTTATGTTTGCGCCACCTGTAGCTAGATTTAAGGTAGCAACTTGAGAAGGGCTAGAAAGGTTTGCCAATTTCACCTGACCACTTAGCTCCAAGTCACCATCAGTCGTGTTAAATACAACGCCATACATCTGCCAAGAGCCTGAAGCTACTTGATCGTATGATGTAGGTGCTGTGGTTTGAGATACAGCGCCAGCAGTAGAAGTAAGGATAAACACACCACTGTTAGCCTCAATGGTCTTGCCTAAGTCAGCAGATGCGAAGGAGCCTGAGCCTAAAATGACCTTACCCAGTGATAACGTATATTCATATATGCCATCGTTTGTATCACCAAGAATGAACATCTTTGTGCCATCATTATTGAATCTTACCGATTTAGGTGCTGTGTCTTGCCCCGACACGCTAAAATTTTGCGTATAGGAAGCAGTAGAAACATCAAATCCAGTTGTCAGGGCATATTCATTCACATCCTGTCCAGTGGTTCCAACCATAAACATTTTTGTACCATCTAAATTGAATGCTAAACCTCTTGGAGCACTTTCTTGACTACCAAAATCAAAACTCTGAGTGAATGATGCGGTTGATATATCAAACCCTGTGGTTAGGGCATATTGATGAACAAAGTCAGAACTATTTCCAGTGATAAACATTTTTGTGCCATCACTATTAAAAACAACATCTTGCGGGCTTGTTTCCTTAGAGCTTACTGAAAAGTTTTGAGTATAGGAAGCTGTGCTAATATCAAACCCTGTACTCAATGCATATTCATTGACATCATCACCGTCAAAATCCACGATAAACATTTTTGTGCCGTTTGCATTAAACGCCAACCCAGAGGGATTTCCTGCTTGAGATGAAACACTAAAATTTTGCGTATACGATGCAGTACTCACATCAAATGCTGTGCTTAGAGCGTATTGAAATATTGCATCGGATGACCTTCCTGTTATGTACATTTTCGTGCCATCATCATTGAACGCCAATCCATTAGGATTACCATCTTGTGAAGCAACAGAAAAGCTGTCTACAAAAGAGCCTGTGCTAACATCATAAGTATCAAAGTCTAGCGTAGTCGCAGGAGCAGAGTTATATCTCGTGTAGTTCTCCGAGGATGAATTTACATCCCACGCATTATTACTTACACCTGTCTGAGACACTTCTTTAGTAACTGATACTACAGGAACAAGTACATTGTCTGATAAAGTCATTATATACGATTCACCAGCAGTAAAGGTCTTAGTTAAAGTAGTTCCTGCACTAGACCCTAAACTGTCGATCTGTGTTTGTATACTAGATGTGACACCATCAACGTAGCCGAGTTCGGTTGCCGTGAGAGTAGCAGGAATGCCAGTCAGTGTATTAAGTTCAGATGTAGAAGCGGTGATACCAGTCAGTGTATTGAGTTCAGATGTAGAAGCTGTGATGCCTGTTAGAGTATTCAGCTCAGCAGCAGATGCGGTAACACCCAAGTCAACAAGAGTTACTGATCCTGCTCTAACTGTAACTTCGCCTCCCATGCCCGCATGATTGACACAGTAGTAATAAAGAGTATCCGGAGCATCTTGCTCTAATTTTACTTCAGTATAAGCACCAGCAGTTCCTGGTGTCCCTACAGCAGTAACTCCTACAGTATAAGAAGAGCCTCCACCATGTGTACCATCTGCTGTTGTACTTAAAAGTAAGGGATGGCCTGAGTTTGAACTGTCTGATTGATCGAACTTATAAGTTACTGAAGGAATAAGGCGAGCTATTTGTTGCTCAGTGCCATCTAAATAAAACTTATTTCCCGATCCAGAATCTGCTACAGTAACCGCTATAGAAGGTTGCTGCAAGGCATCAATTTGAGTTTGAATTGCTGAAGTAACACCGGCAGTGTAATTGATTTCTGCTGCGGTAGCGGTAAGACCAAGATTAGTCAATGCAGTTGAAGCACTAGCTAAGTCAGAAAGATTATTTGAAATTTCTAACTTATCGTCATTAATATTGGTAAAGTTAGCATCAACTTCATTGTTAGTTAATGGACTTCCTTTCGCTGACCTTAATGTAATAGTTGACATCTACTTACCTTATTTGTTTATTTTATCAAAAATTAATTTCAACATATCTTTGACTTCTGTTACTTCTTCTTTCAGACTATTTATATCGTCTTCATATTGGCGTATTTTTTTAGTATTTTCGTTTCTTAATGTTCTAGAATTTTTGTAATCTCTTAAAGCGGCATTGTCTGTATTGACAATGCCTTTTGAATTGCTCTCACGATAAAGATTTCGTTCATCTTTCACTTTTAGGTATTTAGTCATTTTGTTATACCTGAAGTGCGTATGCTCTAAGACTTGAAGTTTTAGGTATCACTGCTGTATTATTGCTTAGGTGAACCACTTTGATTGCAAAATACTTAAATCCAGTGTGAATAACAGTTGACTTGGTAACACTACCGAGAACTGCTGCTACTGAAGGACTTCCTCCAGATAAAGTAGCAGTAACAGTTCCTGTATAGTCTCGCCCTGGATTAACTATACGAATTTCAGTTACTACATCACCGGTCAATATTGCCTCAGCAGTTGCACCAAATCCAGTACCAGCATCGTCAGTTAGGGTTACAGAAGGTGCGCTTGTGTAACCCGAGCCGCCGGAAGTAATCGCTACCGCAGATATCCTAGTCACATCATATTCTAATACTCCGGATCCGTTAACACCCCAACCAGACGCCTTTGCAGGAATCTTATAGGAATATTCTGCCGTTGATTCAGTAGCGACAAAGGGAGATTCGTCTATAGACAACTGTTTCCAAACTATTTCACTCAAGAAATCTGCATCATCTTCAGCATTCATTGCTTTAGCATATACTTCAACAGAAGTGCCAGAAGGGATAGCATTATCTAAGTAGACTTTAAGGTCTTCTGCATCCTGTCCTTCAGCTAGAACTACTTGCCTTGTGATATATTTAGAACTAGCATCTCCCCCTACTGCGGTTTCTTCTGTTGTGCTTGTGTTGTTTATGTCGTTAATAAGCGCCAACATATCTAAAGAGGACATATCTATCATAGGTCCGACATTGTTTGATGTGGTAGAAAGAGTAAATTTCAGCCTACCAGTTTTCTCGCCTGAGTAATTAGCCTGTTCGTTTGAATAGCTATAGATAGTTTTTTCTTCAGATAGCTCCTCAGTTGAATTTACTCTAGCATTTCCATAAACAGTATTTGCACTTGCAGCGCCTGTCTTAGTTAATGCAGATTCAACAGCAATAGAGCCTCTAGAATCAGGATTTATAGTTGCAGCTTGTATAGCATGTGCGCTCACTGCCCTATTGTTGATAGATTCGATGTCAACAAATGTTGTGCCGTTTCCTATCATATCGCCTACAGCAAAATGCCCATCAGTAACATCTAATTCGTATGTAGAGTATCCTCTATCAAAAAACTTGTTGATTGCACGATTCAATCTTGCAGTCACTGCTGCGTTGGTAGTTGGTGTTCCGCCACCGGTAAAAGCTATAGTTGGGGCTGAAGTATAACCAGAGCCAGGATTTGTCAAAGTAATAGCTGTTACTGCTCCCCCTGCTTCAGTTGCAGTTGCAGTAGCACCTGTGCCGCCGCCACCTGAGATTGTTACTGTAGGAGCAGATGTGTAACCTGCGCCGGCTTCATCAATGGTAAAAGTAAATCCATGAATCACATCTTCTCGGCTAAACTTAGGTGTTGGAATATTTCCGCTACCATCTTGAGTATCATCCCAAGTGTTGCCATCTACTTTAATCCAATCAGTGTTTTTATTTGTAACATTGAGAATATAATCAGTATTAGCTTCAAACTTAGCCCTTCTCAAAACGAACATCAAATCTTCAGATTGATGTGCTGACCAGCTTCTATTGTTAGCAGAAGTAAATAGTACGCCGCCGTGAGCTTGTTTAGTAATTCTAGTAGTTGTTCCGACCTCAAGCTCTCCCAATTCTCCTATCCAAACTTCATATCCAGGATCATCTGCATCCGGAATGAGAACCATACAGTATTCTGTGTCATTGTCTAGGTGAACTGGGTTTTTGAATTTGAAGTTAGTACTTGCATACTTTACTGTGCCATCGCTTTCAATGGTTGAAGTATAACAATGAGACCTTCTCATATGAACTTGTCCGTTCGGAACTATAGTAGTTCCTGGAACACCATTCACAACTTCTCTTATTTGTAAAGTAATACCGTTGTTATTTTCTTCTGCTGAAATTGATCTAAAGAAAATGTCTGCTGAAGTAATAAACATTCCGCCGGGCATTCCTTCAACAAAAAATGTTTGTGCTAATGGGTCTTTGCCTCTAAATGAAGTACCAGACTCAGAACAAAACAGGTCAAATTCGTTGAAATCAAAATCAAATGCAGAAGCAGAAACGGAAACTAATGAAGGATCAGTAGTTGCATCGTTTAACGAATCAGTAAAAGGTGTTGTTATTACTGGTATATTAGCTGTAGACGCTCCGCCTGATAAATTGCCCACAGTAATTGAATGATTATCAAAAATATTCCAATCGTCTTGGAGGTTGTCATAAATTACTAAATCATTTTCATCAGAATAATTAGCAACAGTTACAACATGTACACCGCCAGTATTGGAGTCAATATTATTATTTTCATCATTAATAATCACTTCATTTACTGCTGCTTGTTTTGGCACAGTAGTTTTAGTACTAGGGTTGTAAGTAGTTCCAAGTTCTGCTAAAACACTCTTATTTTGAACAGTTATGTTGTCATTATAGAGAAATGCTTCCCTGTCATCCATTTCATCTAAATAAGTTTCTCCTCTCCAATCTCTAAATTCATTGACAGTTACACCGTTTGACTGAGTAGTGGAAATCAAAACATCTGCAGGATCTAATTCGTCTGGAATTGCACCTGTACCGACTACTTGTCCATTTACAGTAATTACTTCATTAGGAACTGAAGTATCTGTAACTTGAATAGTTTGTTCAGTATCATTACTATTAACTGTATTACTAAGAACATTTTCAGTAGTTATACTCCGAACTTGTGGAGTGATTGGAGTTGACGGCATTGGAGGTTTAGTTGCTTCGTATTCTTTAGAAACATAGGAAGCACTAAAAATTGCTTGAGCATAAGAAGATGCACTATTAATAGATTCTGTATTAGAAACTTGTACTACAATATCACCTGTTCTAAATTCGCTGCTGTGAATATCGATACTAAAAGTTGCTCTTCCATTAGAGTTTGTTGTAACATTGCCTTTTCTGACTCCCCCCATGACAACCATATGAGCCGAGTTAGGCAATAATCCTTCAACTGTGCCTGATATAGTAAGTGGGCGAACAAATGTGTCTACTGTAAGCGTAGTATTCTCTACTGTTTGTATCTGTGAACCTTCCCAGACCCAATCTCCGCCTCTTTGTTGCCAAACAGTGGTAGAATTAGCAGGAATAGTTGTTTCATTTATCCAATCAACACCGTATTCTTCTTCTGTTTCAAAAACTCCGTAACCAAAATCAGGATGTTCTGTGCCAATGCTTGTACCTACTTGCTCCCAGGCTCCCCAATGTATAGACCAGCCCGAAGTAACACCTCCGTTTGAGGTTAAATTTCCTTGACTTAGGTTATCATATTGTCCATTGTCATTTTCATAAGGCTCTGGCGCAGCATGTTGGTCATAGAAAGAATCTGAGGATGGATTAAGAGACATACTACCATTATATTTACCAACAGGAACTGCGGGAGGCGTAATAGAAGCTCCAGAATCATTTATAGTTACTGAAGTCGAAACTCCTTTTCCATCAAGAGTCAGGGTCAATGTTTCCGCAGATTCAGTCACCCCATCAGAAGCGATGACCAAAGAAAGAAAGCTGTCTCCTGCAGAATCTATTGTAAAGTTGCCCGTAAGAGCAGCACCATTTATGTCTGCTGAAGAAACCCCTGTAATAGTATAAGGAACCAGTGTTCCTGAAGAAACATTATCTGTCTCTAAAGTTATAGTAAGAGAATTTCCCTCATTGATAGAAGTACTGGACCTAACTAAAGCATAAGAAGGCTGACCAATTGCAACTGGTACTGGAGGTGCTGGCACTACAACAGGAGTAGATATTGAAGCTGGTGTATCAAATAATAATTCACCTACGACATTTCTATATTTGCTTGCCTGCATTTGTTTCGCATAGATAGATTCAAAATAGGGAACATGAAACATGTCTCCTGTTTGACCTACAGTTGTTCCTGTAGAATCTGCTTTAAATCCAACAACACTCGACTTAAACGCTGCCCTAAGTTCACGGTTTTTAGTGTCTATAGAACAATTATTATCTTGATGTGTTACATTATTAACACTAAAACCTGTAAACGAATCTACAACAAACCCATTCTTGAATCTATCAACTCCATTAGCATCTAATATTTTAACTTCTCCGGCTTGTTTTTCTAGCAGAGTAAGTGTGGTATAGTATTCAAGATTTGAAATTCTTTGTTCAAGCCCTCCAATATCACTCATCGTGTATCTTTTATTCTTTTCTAAGCGAATAGATACTGCTAAATCAGGGCGACCGTAAAAGGTTGCTGCTTGCTTAGATAGACAAGGATACGGTGGAAGAAATCCTTTAGCTAAAGTCATTGACCTATTAGGGGCTTCAGGTGTTTTAGGATTCAGTTCGGGTATGCTCTTAACTACCTTAATTTTACTATCTTCTGTAATAACAACTCTATACGCTTCAGCTAAATAATATTCTAAATCTGTTGTGAAAGTTAGAACTGGAACTGGATTGGTTAGGCCATTTGAAGGTCTGTCAATAGATTCTAAGATACTCGGATTTTCAGTCGCACCTGCTAAAGTAGTAGAATCTGCTGCTGTGTTTGACATGTAAGGTCTAAAATCAATAGCATTTTTTAAATCAAAAACGCCGCCTGTAGAAGAACTATACAAAGGAATTTCTTCTGTCTTAATTCCGGTTGATCCAGTATCGTCAACCGGATATGAGTCTACACAAGCAAAAGTAGGACCAGAAACAGTTCTGCTAAAGTAATCGACTTTTACCGTGATGTATCTGTAAGTTGTTTCATCAAAAGTACTAGTGGCTCGTTTTTGAATTGACCCCAAACCATAGAAATTGTCACGCTGTCCGTTATCTACAATGAATTCACGGGTGACATCTCTGACATTAGTTTCATAATCAGATTGATCTGTTGCAAGAATTTGCTTTACTTTAAATATGTCACTTATACCAATAGAATATTTTCCGCTTGCTGAGTTTGTATTGGTAGTGGCATCTATTTTAACTAATCTATCTTTGTTTAGAACTTTCGCAAGAGGAGATGTATCAGATGATTGCATATTTACAAAAAGTCTAACATTTCGATTTGCGTCTAGGATAGTAGTTCCTAAATCAATAGTCAACGCAGTTTCACTTGTTTGAGATACTGTCCCTGTAAGTGGAATTACTTCTCCCTCTGCATAGGCCGTAGAATCAACAGTAAATGAATCAGTAGCAACAAGAATCATGTTAGCTTCAACAACTGAGTCTGAAACTGAACCATTTCCAAAGAAAAAAGTCTCGTTTGCTATGCTTGAACTTACATTTATTACAGCATTGGTATCAGCAGATATGTCAAATTCTTTAGTAAATTTAAAGTTATAATCATATGCAGAAGAATCTGCTTGTAAAGTTTTGATGTGAGAATACGGAAGGTTCCATATAAGTTTATTGAAATTTGTTTCGTAAACTTGTGCATCTCCAGCAGAATTCAATACGATGTCAGCAAAACCATTTGCGGCTGTGCTTGGGTAATATATACCTCGTACTTCAGTGAAGTCTCCAACAGACATTTTGATATCATATAGATACAATTTGTATTGGGCTGCTGATGTGCCTGCTGTACCAGAGTCTAATACGATGTGTCTAGTTTTAGCAGTTCCAACTTTATTTCCTGTTACACTAGTCGCAGAAAAATTGCCGCCAGATACACCGTTCTGAACTGTGTCATATAAATCTACAACACCTGTTCCTACAGAAAGATCGCCACCGTCAACATCCCATGCACCACATACATCGTCTACTAATACATAATTACCGAAAGAAGTTGACTGTGATACAGTTTCTTCAATTCTAGTAGCAGAAGGCTTATCAAAAGGAATAACCTTTTCTGCTAATAATTCAATAGGATAGCCTGCAACATTAGCTTTACCTGGACGAATAGTCGCAACTAATTTAGTAGCAAGTCCACCTTGACCTGAAGGCAGTTGACCATTATTTTTTCCGTCATCTAGATGTTCTCTAAAAAAGCACTGCAAGCCTTCAATCGTATAATTACCATTCGCATTATACGCTCTTTCAGCCATCACGGAGCCTAGTTGTCCGAGTTGGTCTGTTTTAATATTTGATCTTATAATTTGACCAAACTGCCAAGTGGCATATCGATAGAAGTTTTCAGGAATAGTATCTGTATTAGTGTATGACTTTAGTGATACTGTAAACTGTAGTCTATCGGCTCCGGGTGCATTGTAATTATATGAACCATTTGCAGGATCTAAGAGTGTATTATCATCTGTTGACTCAACGACCTGCTCTGTAACTAGAAACCCGATTTTTTTGTCAACTAAGGGAGTATAAGCATCAACAAAAGTAGATATTTCAGTAGTTCGTATAAAAGCTCCACGGGCATAGATAATACCAGGAGACAAAGTTACATGTGAAGCAAGACCAGAATATCTTTCTCGTGATCCTATTGCAGCAGACGCAGAATTAAATGTAACAAATGTATCTCCGCTGAGAGTAGTATCTAAAGACTCAACAGTAAGGGTTTCTCCCATTGAAAATTCTTGAACGCCAGCAGTATTTGTACCTGCTCCTTGATCTATATAAGAAATATACAGAGTTTTTGTATCAGGACTGTCACCTTGTGTACCAGTTTTGGTATGAACTACTTTAGCCTTCAGACCAGTTGTACCACCAACTAGGGTAGCACCCACATAATTAGCGAGTGTTGAATTTACTATTGTTGTGCCGCCGAAGTCACTATCGTTTACTTTGATGTATGAAAGTCTTGTAATTTTTTCTTCGCAGCCGCTAATTATTGCGCCTGCTTTGAGATTATAACTTCCTAGTTGACCTAATTGATCCGATAGCGCACTTTGAAGCTGGGTAAGCTCTCTAGCTTGAACAGCGACACCAGGCTTAAACAATACCCGGTTGTAATTTTTTGTGCCGTCAAAATCGTCAAAGTACGGAGATGCATTTAAATTGAGAGCCATTTATCTTTCCTAAAAATTAAGTACTGTTTTAATTGTTTCAACTTGGTCTGATGATCTATTGATCGGTGACTTATTTTCAACATAAACAATATCACCTGAAGTTACATCTATTTCTGGGGATGTAACACTATTTATACTCAAACCAGTAAGACTTTTCGTAGTATTCGCCAAAGTACTTGAAGCAGTTATTAGACCAATAATTGGTTGTAAATATATGCTATAGGTACCAGAATCAGTTTCTGCTATGTGACTGACTGTAAACTGTCCACCATCGTCGGTAGTAATATTATCATCAACTGCATAGTTAGAGTTATCAGCCACATCAATTACATAAGAAGCAGTGGCTGTATTATTAGTCCATATTGCTTCGCTTGAGTCTCTAAGATTTTTGATTAATCCTATTTGTCTAAAATCGTTATCAAGTATCAAATCTTCATTAGTATTTTCTGAAATAGAAACTACAACTCCAATAGAACTTGCAAAAAGTTCTTTTACTGGATTTGATCCGTGACCATTTATTGGAGAAACTATAGCTCTCGCAACAGCATTTGTGCCAGATCCTACGGCTTGAGTAAATGACACATTAGCAAATGTATATCCAGTTCCTCTATCCGTAACCTCGATTGCTGTAATAGCTCCAGTGTCAGGAGCTATTGTTGCTGTAGCTACAGCCCCTGTACCATCACCAGTTATAGTAACAGTAACATCATCTGGGGTGTATCCTTGCCCAGCATTAGTAATTTCTATCTTATCTACAGTTCCTTTAACAGCAGCAGTTTCTACTGCTTGCTGCAAAGCAGGCAGTGCATCTGCATCACCTAAAGCAATTGTTGCTTCAGCGCCTGTTCCGCCGCCGCCTGAAATTCTAGCAAGTGCAAAAGTATAACCAGACCCTTGAGTATCTAGTGTAATACTAGTCACTGCATCTCCAGTTATTGTTGCAGTTGCAGAGGCTCCTTTACCATCACCAATAATATTTACTGTGGGAGCACTAGTATAACCACTTCCGCCTGCGGTTACAGTAACACTATCTAGCTCGCCATTAACATCGTGTGTTGGATTGCCCGTGAGTTTTCTTACAGGAATGTGTTCTGAGTCTAAGAAAGCGGTTTCATCAGCAGCAGATACTTGAAACAAAAACTTCCAAGTATAACCATCAGTAGTTGAAAAAGTATTAGTACTAGTATCAGTAGGCTTTTGAGAAACTGTTGCATTGCTATTATTATCAATACACTTGTAAACTTTATTTTCGTCAGTAATCACATAAAAGTTAGCATCTGCTAAAGTAGTAGCTTCTGAGTTAGAAGGTCTTGTTGAAGAATAATCATCGTCATATGAATCATAGACAGTACCAGACACCCAGTCTATCCTTCTAGCTAGATGACAAACATTAGCAGAAGTAATTAACTGAGTGAAAAGTATGTTTCTTCTATAATCTCTAGTGAAAGTCTCGGAATCTACAGGAGTCGGCGGTGCTTCGTCATCATCCCAAGCACCAGTTTTTCCTAGAGAAAAATGAAAATAATCATTTTCACTATTCACATCTCTGTAAAATGACCGAGCGATTTCAACCCGTCCTAACTTTGTAAGTAAAAGAGCCACTATTTTCTACCTATTAAGAAATTGTGATGGTCCAAGTAACTGTCATAGTATCGGCAGCACCTTTATTAATTACTGAAAATAAAGTACGACAAAGAAGTGTGCCCGCAGATGAAGCATTGAGAATACCAGCTTCAGTCAAAGCACCTGTTCCAGTTCCTGCAGGGTATGTAGCAACATAAGAAATTGAAGCACCTGTTACAGTAGAAGAATCTAGTGCAACACGAGCAGATTCGGTCTCAAGTGCAGTATCGCCTGAAGCGGCTGCTGTAGTTCCTGTACCAACTGCCATATGACTCATAGCAGTTGCAGTAGCATCCTTCATACGAGAAGAAATATAGTTAAGTCCAGTATCAACTACTAGATTTGGAACAGTAAAGTTTTGAGAAACTCTACCGTCTTCGCCACGGACAACGACATTAACGCTGCCAGTAGCTTTCAATTTATCTTTTTTAATCATTTTATCCGTCTCCGGTAATTTTGTTTTATAAAAAATTCATTACAATATATATAATAAATTTTAAAGTATTTTATGGGTTTAAGACTGCTGAAAACACTTCAGAAGTCGCTGCTGTTTCAGTAAAAACTTTTCCTATTGATTTAAACAATCCTGATCCAGTGTAACCTGGTGGCAAGTATTCACCTTCAACATACTCTTGTGCTAAGCCATCTTCTATAGTAACTACGTCTGTAGTCATTTCTCTATTAAGGGCTACGCTAAAGTTAGAAACAGTATTTAATGTTTCGTTTATTGTCCTATCCCATTGCACTACTATTGTAACAGCATCAGTTTGTGCAACAAGGTCTTCAAACTTAAATATTTGTAAATTGATACCATCTGTTTCAACACTTATGAATGGAGCAAAATTTACGTTATTACTAATAATCAAATCACCAAATACTTCCATTCCAGCTGGGTGAAGTAATTTCTTATAATTAGTAACCCATTCTTTTTGTGGTCTTGATGATTTAACAATATACGAATATTTTTGAAACTTAAAATTATCTTGAAGTCTATTTACATCAGATAGTTTACCTCTATCATCTTTGTATTTTCCTTCATTATTATATAAGTAACCAGTAGTAAGTACTACGTCTAAAGATTCCCCTGTTTTGGAAATAATCTGTATTGTAGATACTTCATTAGTATAACCAGAGCCAGAGTTTACAATAACCCATTTGGTTGGTTTATTAGTAGAATCTACTGCTTCTACACGAATGACTGCACCATTTGATGATGCTGCATTAAAGTCTTCGCCAAAATAACCAGGCAAAGCATAAGGCTCTCCATCGGATCCATCTTCATTGATTGTGAATACGTCACCTACAGAAAACCCTGCATCTGTCCCAGAGTAAGTGCCAGAAACTACTGAAGTTAGAGTTCTTCCTAAGTAAGCCTTTGCATTAGCTGTAGTTCCTGCTTCATCTCTAAGAACAATAAATGTTCTAATATCAGATACATCAAAAGAAACATTGACAGTACCAGAATATCCAGAACCACCATCTGTAACAGTGATTGCTGTTATTTCTCCGTCTTCTACTGTTGCTGTAGCAGTAGCGCCTGCTCCGCCGCCTGTGTCAGTGATGACAACATTCGGTGCAGCATAATAACTATAGCCCCCCGAGGTAACTGCAATACTTGACACTTCTCCGCTAGTTATAGTAGCAGTTGCGGCTGCCTGAGCACCGGGGCCAATTATATCTGTAACATTTGAAGGAACTTCTAGTACAATTTCGTATTCTTGTGGTGCAGAGTATGCAATTTTCAACACTCTTGTGACTGAAATTGGTATTGTTTTTGCTACAGTAATAGAGCCTGTCGTTTCGTAGTAAATTACATCTGCTAATAATCCTGAAAGATTTGCTACTTCATAACCATTGGCAGCGGTGGCTCTTACTGATTTTTCTTCTACCCAAACACCATCAGATGCTCTAAGTATATTTTTACTGGGATAGAATACATCAATCTCTTCATTATATACTAGTTTGAAAAAGGCTCTTATTGATCTTTCAGACCCCTTTGATTCAAATATAGATTTTATGTTTTTATATAAGTGTTTCCTGTCCGCCTGTACTGCTTGAGGGAAATCTACAGCTAATTCTTTTGCCCACTTATTAAGTTCTGCATCATTTGCATCATCAATATCAAAATAGTTTTTATTCAGAAGCAAATTTATAGGATTATCTGCTTGATCCATGTATTCATAATACTTTTCAATGAAAGTTACGAATTGAGAATGATCTTCTCTTATGAATTCTGGCAAAGAGTATTTTATATTTAAACTGCTCTTTTCGTCATACTCTTGTGGTATACCAGCAGCAGTTGAAACGATTGCAGTAAGCTCTGCTCCAGATCCTCCGCCGCCGGTTACAGTCACTGTAGGAGCAGATGTATAGCCAGATCCAGAATTTAATACAGTGACAGTTTGTACGGTACCATTGAAGATTGCAACTTGAGCAGTGGCACCTGTACCTCCGCCACCAGTGATAGTAACAGTAGGCACAGTAGTGTATCCACTACCAGCAGCGGTAATTTCTATGGAAGAGATATACCTATAAAAAGATGGAATTTGATCCGACATTAATAGCCTGCATTATCTTCTGTTACTGTAATATCCAGACCTTTTCTTGATCCAACTTCTACGTTATAAGAACTATCGTCAATGGTTAAAATTGTGTTGTTTGACGGTCTAGCCACTACTGCACTGGTAGAAACTTCAGAGTTCCTAGAAAGAATATTAGTTTTAATGTCGTTAGAGTCATCATGTGGGCGAGTACTTACTCTAATCGAAGTTTCTGTGCCAAATAATGATGCCACTGTCATAGAAGGAATTGTAAGTTTTCCTGTCGTATAATCTATCGTACCGATAGAAGCAAGCTGTGTTCCTGCGGTGTCTACTAGAAATAAAGAACCAGTACCGTTGTATTCTGGTGGCACAACTGTAGAAGCAGGTACGTCTTTTATTTTTACTTTATTTGTAGTAGTACCAATAATTGCATTGAACCAAGTGCTATGCAATTCTCTTGGCTGAATTCTACTATTGAAAGTAAATGTATAATTGTCTGTTGTTCCAAGAACAGTGGGGGTCAATCTTTTTTGTATAGTTGGTGTGATATTGACAGAAACAATAGAAGGCGATACTGCTTTAATATCATCATGTACTTTAGAATAGTAAAAATTCTTATTCAACTGATTCAAATTTTCAGTGAAAAAAGTATTGACTGCCGCGGATACTGCATCACTTATTTGACCTGAAGTCAAGGTAGTCAAATCGCTATTAAAAGTCACACCAATTTTAAGTCCAATAAATTGATATATTGGATCAACAAATTCTGGTAAAATAGCAACTGGAGCTTTTGGATTTACTATCTCAGTAACAATTCTATCTTTATCTGCTTGTGTTACTACTTGTCCTTCAACGGGGTCAAGTGATATAAAAACTTTTCCGTATATCGGAGGATCATTATTTTCTCCTCCCCAAACCGAAACAGATTGAATGTTGGGATTACTAGCTAATATTAGACTTTTATAATCTCCTGAAGAAACTGCACGTTCTTTAGTTGCATTATATAAAGGTGCAGTTTTTCTTATACTATCAATGCTTTCTCTAGATGCACCGCCTGAAGCCACCGCAGTTTTTGTAGAATCAAATGTCTTTACTTCATTTGAACCAGTCAAAGAAGCCGCACAGGTAAATGTTTTACATAAATTGGCATCTTCTCCATTTGAAACAATATAATCTATCAGAACTATATTACCGTCAACTAGCTTTTCGCCAAGAACCCCATCACCAAATCTAATGACATATTTACCATCTACGCCTTCTTCCAGAAAATATACTTTAGTGGTACTTGTCAAATCCAACAAAGAAGATTTAGCCGTGAATGTATTTAAAGTCAACTCAGTAGTTGAAGTTTGTACTCTAACTCTGAGAGTAGTAGTATCAATGTTCTCGTTAGGTATTGTAATAGGACCTGAAAGATTAGAAGAGTCAATCAAGAAACTATTGTCTACTCGTGTTCCTTCTTTGAGTACTAATCCGGAAAACTTGAATCCGTCCGTTCCATTTATGTCTTCTAGAGTAGCTGTTTGTGTCTGATTTGGATAGAAATTAAAGCTAGTATTATTAACAGTAGACGTAAAAATAGTGTCTCTTGTCAGAGAATACGTTGTACCAACATACGCTGGATCTGGAGTTATTACAAAATCAACACTAGCAGTAGCTGCTCTCCTCGATCTTGGGGTGTAACCAATAGCCTTTGCTAGAGATACAACAGAACTTCTTTTAATTGCAGAATCTAAAAAAGATTCATTGGCTAACATGTGAGCCATAACAGCATTATAATGTGTATTATAGGCAAGGGTATCTAAAAGAACAGATAGAGCTGAACCTTCAAAATCATAATCACTAAACTCACTCTGCGATTGCATAAAGGTTTTGAGAGATTGTTTTATATTATCAAAATCTAATTCTGTTACGTTTAACTGTGCCATTGTCTTACCTTAACCTTTTTAGATTAGCTGTTAGTGTTTGCGGTTTATCTGTACCAACAACAAAATATCTCAGTGTAATATCATATGAATTATCATCATAATTAGCAACCACTAATAATGATTCTATTTTTGCTCTGGGTTCATACGTTTCTATTAGGTTTTTTATTGTGTTTTTGATTACCCCTGCCAATATATTTGACATAGGTTCAAACAAATATCCCCTAAGATTCGCTCCCTTTTCAGGTTCAAATGGTCTCTCATAAAAGTTAGTTCTCATAAGAATATTCAAAGACTGTTTAACAGCATTGACATCTAATTTTTTAGATACATCGCCTGTCACAGGATTCGCAGTAAAATTCAAATCCAAATCTTTGTATATTCTTGATACTTTTAATGATTCTGTTGCCATAATCGTATTTATAACAGTTTTAGTTATATTCCTATTAAATCTGGTATATTGACATTTACAAAATTGCCAGACGCATTAGCACTCTTTTTAACTGCATCAATTCTATAAGGAAAATCAACTATATTAGGAATGTTTATACCTAATATATTAGCAATAGGACTATCTGTCGGAGTTGAAATTGGGGCTCCTTTTAAAACAAACCCAGCGCCATCTTCTTCAAAGTTAGGTATTTTTTGACAAAGGTTATTTAAGTCCAATGCTCCTGTTTTTAATAAATCAGGAATGTCTTCTATTGCAATATCGCCTAAATCCAACCCACTATACTTTGTCTGTAAGTTATTGATTTCATTGGTAATATCGTCTACTGATAATTTTGCTGCCAGAAAACTAGAAGCAAAACTTTCAATATCAGCTTGCAATCCTTTTATTTCTTCTGGCACTTCAATCTCAGGTACATATTGTTTTAATTTTGATGTAACAAGTTCTTGTATAGCCTGTGCATCAGTAGCCATATCTATTATAGCAGCAGCGTCGGTAACTGCCTGACTTACTGTAGGTGATATTGGTATTTTATCAAACAAAGTGCCAACTAGCTCATCAGTTGAACCTATTGACTGAGTTAGTTCTACTAAATTTTCAGTTGCGCCACATAAACTCATTCATGTCTCCTTAAGGTGTAGGTGTACCTGAGATGCCGCCGCCAGGAGTAACACCCAAGTGCTTATGTGTGCCAAGAACAATAGTACCTTGTTGAACTATTGATCCCGATACTGTTCCTGTTACTGTCAATGCACCTGTTATGTTATATGCCCCAGTATGCGTTGTGACGCCTGTTATAGTTCTAACTGGAGCAACTACTGTCTGTGAAGTAATCGCTGACAGAGTTTGTGTAGTACTCGCCTCTACAAGCTGTACTGAGGCAGTTAGTGTTTGATTCAAAGCAGCAGACAATGACATATTCAAACCAATAGCTTTGAAGTTGCCTGTAGGCGCACTTAAATTTACATTACCAGTAGTACTCATCAAAGAGTAACCGAGTATTGCAGTACTTGAAGTTGAACCAACTGAAACTGAACTAAAATTACCACCAACGGTAGAAACTTTATCGCCGCCTACAGTTTCAGTTCTATTGCCTATAACGGTGTCTGTTTGATTGCCGCCTGTGCGAAAAGAATGATCTCTTGAGACATTAGTACTTTGCCCTGAAAGAACTTCAGTAAAATCATTACCTACTACTTTAGTAACACGATTGCCTGCAACTGTAGTAAACAAGTTTCCACCTATCTCTTGATACATATCTCCTGTCACTAAAACTCTTGCATCACCGCCTATTGTGACATCGCACGAACCCTTGACAAAAACTTTTTTGTCTTTCAGTGTTATTTCGTATTCGTCACCGACTACCTTTGTGATCTTTGAACCATCTGCTTGCACTTCATAAAAGGTTCCTGCAGAATGATATTCGTGTATTCTTTCATTATTGGGCGTGTCATCTATTTCAAAAACATGTCCGCTTTCTGTTTCGTTTACTTTGTTATATGGATAGACTGAACAATTATTATCAAAATTAGGTTCTTCGTTTGAAGCATTGTATGTATAACTATTTTCTCCAAATCTTGGATGTGGTTCTTCCCAGATCTCTCTGTCATAAGTCGCACCAGAAATGTCAGAAGAAACTGATTCTACATGGGGTGCAACTGCTCTCGGTATTGCTTCTTGTCTGGCTGCTCTCTTGTTTAACAGACTGGCATGTGTTTCAGCATCAGCATTTCTTGCTAATCTTGATAGATCAGATTCTTGTAGTTCATTTAGACCCACATCCGGCTCACTTCTTGGAAATATACCGTCAGGGTCAGAGAAGCCTACATTCTCATCAACATTTTTGTTTCTTGGTTTGCCTCCTAAAGTACCTACAATAACAGGCTGCTGCCCCTCTTCCCCGTCAGCAAAGAAGCCTAGCACAGTTGATCCCTGAACATAGGCAGGAGTATCACCTACTCCAGATATGCTCGGAGAAGTCGTAGGAGAGACAGGAACAGCCCATGGCAGATCAACAGTTGGTAAGTCTTGTTTAGACGAGGTGTGATATCCGATAATTCTCACTCGGCACCGGCCGAGCATTGCAGGATCCACCCTGTCTTCTACGACACCTATCCACCAATTAAAATTAGGATACATCTGAGGTATCTCCTTCAAGAGCAACCTTTTCTGGAGAATCTTCGTATCCGTTTTTAATAAGTTCGGTAATCATGCTGTGCCTAGTTGAATCAAATTTATGGTGAATAGCTGATATAATGTAAAATCCAGAGAGAAGAGGATCTAATACTGTAGATAAATCTTCTCCGGGTGCTTCAGCAGAAGGATACAACAGACTTATTACATTTCCCACCTGTATATCTGTTCTACCTGGAAGAACCGCTTCAAATTTATTATTATCAAAAGAATTTAAATAGCCTTTTCTGTTTAATTTATTGGTAGATATATTTGAAGCAGCAGAACCAGAGGGCAATTCTTTTTCTTCAGTAATACCAAAATCACTAAACAATCCAGTATTATGTGATTGAAAAGTCTTATGCGCCCTAGGGTCTTTTAGCAATGTGCTAGGTATAATACTTTTGCTTCCAGTTTTCACAAAATCAGGAAAATCAAAATCTGAAGATACATTAATAACTTTTTTGGTATAAAAGTCGTACCCGTCTATAGAGGCTGAAAAGGCTCCTTTATTGTTTCCATCAAGAACATCTATAGTAGTCAACATTTTCAAGTCTTCTATTGCTGTAACTGAATCCGGCAATCTGTTTCCAGTATAACCAACATCAGTTATTCTTCTTGGCATATTAGCACCATTTCTTTCTAATACATATTCGTCAAATACTCCGTTCAACTGAGATTGTATTAGTCCTTCAATACTGGCGAAATAAAATGATTGATTTGATTCAAAGAATAGATAATCCGATCCTTTCAATTTGCTGCCCTTTGCAGTCTTTGATATAAAATTCATATTTCTGAAAGGAGACCAATGATTTGAAGTATATTTTATTCTACTTGTATGTGGAGTATCTAAGATAACTAATGGTCTATCATATTCAATATAGTCTTCGTATATTTTTTGTGCTATTTCATCAGTTGGTCCGCTGAATGCTTTTGTCACTACTGATGTTGTGTTCTCATACCCCTCAATTGACATAAAAGAAATATTGTAATATTGTGATCTATCATCGTTCAAAACTCTATCATATATCGCATATATTTGAAATGTTTTTTCAATTACATTTCCGGGAATGTCTTCTAAGGTGGGTGTCCTAACTTTTATAGTAATATATTCATTACCAAGAATAGGAAAATTACTAATCAAATTAGCAGCATCAGCTACGATGAGATTCCCTGTCATGCAAAAGGAAAATATATCTTCATATATATTAAGCTCCAACATAAATTCAGTTATGTCGGCACTAGCACCACTATTTTGACTAGTAAGATTTAGTGACTCTAGTTTATATTCACCTGCATGAATTAGAGTCTCACTTGAAAAATCCATAATTTAGACGACCATCAATTTTTTGTAATTGGCAATAAATCTAGAAATATATTCAGGTTTTAGTAAGAAAATTTGCCTCTTGCTTTGATTTATGTCTAACTCATAGTTGTAGTTAGTCACCGGCTCTATTTCGCTTATTTTACTAGGATCATAATCAACTGTTATGTCTTTATTTGCAATAAGACGATAATGATGTGTAAAGTTTGCATTGCCTGTGCCGTATTTTGATTCAACAAAATCAAGTAGTTCTTCATCTCTTTTAGGCCATTCTTCATATGTATCTACAATATCATTAACAACCAATATGATCCAATGATATTTAGAAGAACCATACACGTTATTAGAAATTATATCAGGAGTTTCTCCATTTTTAATATAATGTGATTCTAACGCTAGTCTGTTGTTGATTTGTCTATCTAACCCAACACGCCTGAAGATGTCTTTGGTTACAATAGTTTTTTCATCTACTTTATAAGTTATTTTAGGCATAGCTTTAAAAAACATTAGTAACCGTCCGCTATTCTTTCGTTAGTTAGTGTTTCAAGTTCAGTAAATGCTAGTTGCATGTTTATCTCAGCTGGAGCGCCGTTTTCACCTTTAATTGTAGTAAAAGCATCTTGATTTCCATATGTGATTTTAACATCAGTCAATGCACAAGAAGATATCTTACTTACATGAGGATTTTCTTTTCCTTTGTAATGATATTCTATTTCAAACTCGGATGGATATTCTAAGAATAGTTTACTAGGAGAAACCTCAGGGTGCATATGATATTTAAATAATTGAATTATTCTCTGTACATTGCTGTATTCTTGTTTATTTCTCGGGTTGAATTTATAATTAAAAGCAAACTGTCTGAATCCCATGTTAGAAAATAGTTGTTCTTTATATGGATTGGCTACTTTGCTTGATGCTAAATCAATAGATGTTCCGAGTTCTCCGCCGATTCCTAGGGAGCCTGGTAAATTTGCAGCAGCTTTAATTGCTGACCTAGCTGCTAGAGGCCCAGCTGTTTCAAGTATATTACTGAAATTGATTCCCTCGTTAAAAACAGGATTGCCAGCAAGACCTGCTAGAGGCCCCAATTCTTTGTTTTCCCAATTTGCAGAATATTGAGAGACAGGAGGAGCTGAAACATAAAGTTCAATAGCACCTAATGTTCTAACTTTAGATATAGTTTCTATTATATTTTCTATATTTTCTGTCCCTTCTGCGGCAAGATATACACCGCCTGCTGCGGCAATTGATGCTGCAAAAGGACTAGTTTTGCCGCCGACGAGTCTACCAAAA
>Ga0181563_10001712_pt1 | contig 21382 bp, 16 predicted proteins | sample 011ome_25_FD_133759 | JGI IMG/M metagenome (GOLD analysis project Ga0181563, IMG submission 133759) | Coastal salt marsh microbial communities from the Groves Creek Marsh, Skidaway Island, Georgia - 011512CT metaG (megahit assembly) | ecosystem: Environmental > Aquatic > Marine > Intertidal...
GATCTGCCAGCACCTTGGGTCACCACGCCCGCTGGCTGCCGAATTCTAAAGCGCATTTCATAGGACCTCCTCATCGTCCTCGGACACAGGGGAGGAATTGATTTAGTGTATTGTAATTTGGTTTACAAGACTTTGTAATAAACGGACAGATCAACAAGCGAGTGACTTCTTCACGCACCAGCGTTCTCCACGATGACATCAACCGCTTCGAAATATAATTCGCCGAGTCGACGAACGATTGGCATAGACTGTTCGCCTTCGCGCATCAAACTGACGCGAAGATTAATGATGCTGTCGATAAATCTACCCGGCCGCAAGTCCTTGACGTCAAATCCGCGCGAGTTGTTACCGCTACTTTCCATGCGTGGTTGGAATCCGCGCGTAGTGGGTTTGAGTTTAAGCTTTCCAGACGTATCTAATTCTTTATCGAGCTCTTCGCGTGTGCTATCGAATGTTTTCGCAATCAGTGCACGACGCCGAGCGACTTCATTCACGACGACGAGCTCTTTAATAAGCGCCGCCTCCGCCTTTGGAAGCTCAGAAGGCGCGAAAGATCCAGAAACTACAGTCTCGCTGTACACCCCATTCGCGTCGGCTAATTTAGACAACTGTCGCGCGGTCTCACGCACGACGATCACTTGATACAACAAATCCCAATTTGGAATCTGCTCTTGGAGCTCCAACTCGTCGATGAGTTGCGCCGCGGCGCGTTCTACGTTCTCCACGCTCGCCGCCGGAACATCTATATCTCCAAGCACTCGCCCACCACCACTATGTGCCACACGAATAACCTCAAAGCGTTCTTCATTACTCGATAATCGCGCCACGAGCTGCACGACTTGCATCTCATCCGTCAACGCGTCGGTTACCGTCGCCAACGTTTCCTCCTTAATCGCGTTGAGCAACGACACCAGTTGTAGATCTCCACTCGTCTCCGACGCCCGCACGTACGCCCCAAGCGCGGCCAAAAACGTCCCATCAAGTTTCTCAAAGTGCCCACGAACGACGCCTCGCAATATCTTACGCTTATCCACCTCCATCGGCTCGCGCGCATCCGCGTCGCTCGCCTCGTTGAACACCTCCGTCGCCGCCTCTTCGATGAATATCGCCTCCACCGTCTCTCGTATGATGGTATCCAACACCGCCGCCGCCGCATCAATCCTCGCATTCGTGTCATCCGCCTCGCCGTCGTCCTCGCCGCCAACCGCGCGCCGAGACCGTCGTCGTCCTCGCGCAACGCTCGCCGCCGCCGGTCCGCGTCCTCGCGCATCGAACGCCCCAGCCCTCGCACGAAACGCCCTCGCGCGAGACGCCACTGACGCCGAACGCAATGAACACGATGACGACATCATTGTCGCTCACGCACGCGCGTCCTAGTCGTCACGTCGCGTCGCACAGTGTCGCCACCGCGGATTTGCCAACAATTTCCTTGGACAAATGACTTTGACCAATCGTGACTCAGCACTCTAGTCCCCACGCACACCACGAGTCCATGATTGGTGAATCCAAAACTTTTGGAAGCAAAAGCGGAAAGGAGTGCGCTCGCCAGACCCCGGCGCGGGTGGGTAGCGTTCGACGCGACGCCGACGCGGCTCACGTCGCGCGCGCAGCGTAGTTCATTTTTTGTCCCTCATTTTTTCACCCGCGAATCAGCGGTGCGCGACGCGGCGTCGCTCGCGCGGGGCATCTAACTGGCGAGAATTCGCATCTATCGCAACCGCTGGCGTTTGCGTCGATCGATCGCGTTCCATTCGTCGTTCGCTGACGACGGCGTCGACGAGGGCGTGAAGACCTTCGCGCGCGGGTTGATTCGCGTGCGTAACACGCGGTCGCGTACGCTCGCGCGCGATCGCGGGCGAGGCGGAGGCGGCGACGCGGCGCGCGCGCACGCAGAGGCGTCGAGGCGGGGTGTGGGTGCCTAGTCAGCCTCGAGGCACGCGAGAGAGACGCGGGACAGCGCGGTGACGAGCGCGGACGACGCGGTTCGACGCGAACGCATTCGCTAGAGTAAATAGAGAGTAAGGGTTTGGTGATGATGAAAGGGGACGGGGTTTTGGCGATCGCGACGCCGGCGCAAAATACGCCGGCGAAGGTCGCGCTCGGGTTTAATGTCGCGCGAACGTCTGACGGGAAGAGCGCGGTTGGCGCGCAGTCGTCGCCGACGGCGTTGGTGAACGCAGCGAGAGATGTGTTTCGAGATGTTGGGGGGGAGGAGGATGGATCGGGGTCGTCGACGAGTTTGCTGAATGCGAATGAGTTGACGGTGCCGAACCACGATATTCGCGTCATGCTCGCAAACGGGGCGTCGAAACCCGTGGAGGTTTTGCGCTCGCACGTGGTGACGTCGTTGACGTTGAGCATGAAGCCAGAATGGTTTACGAAGAATCGACACGTTTTTACGCGATCGTCGCGTTTGTTGCTCGGTGAGTCTTCGCTTCCAGACCACGTCACGCGCGAAGAGGTGCACAGCAAGTTGGATGACCCAGACGAGTATCGCGAAGTCGTAATGCGACTCGCCGACTTGCAATACATCCGCGTCAAGGCGGTGGTGAACGTGAATGAATCTGGGGATATCGATGAACGCGAGTATTGGTTGCCTTTGAATAAATCGCAAACTATCGGAGAGATTAAGCGCTTGGTGGCGACCGCCGATGACTTGGAATCAACTAAGGAGCGACTGTTGAGCGACGTGGACACCGCATCAGGGATGAGTATGGTTTTGCGCGGCAAGGAGTTATCGAACTCATCGACGATTGAAAGCGAGGGGTTAGAGCACAATGCGCTCGTGCACTTGTACGTGAAGCGCGATGCCAATGTAAATGTGGCGTTGAGAAGCAATAGCGAATTGGAGATTCGCCTCAACGTCGATCAAACCGCCGATAGCTTCCGCAGCAAACTCAACGTCGTCAAGGCGGGATCGTTAGATAGTTCACGATTTCACACTCGCAGTGGAAGCATGAGCATGTATAATGCCACTGGGAGTCTACGAAGCGGGCCTTTGAGCTCGTACGGAGGGCGAGGCGATGGCGGGGCGCTGGAGTTACGCCCTCACGTGCCGCGCTCGTCTCCTCGAGCAGGCTCGAATTCTATGGCGATACCGTCGCCACATGCGCATTCATTTGGGGCGAGTTCATTTGGTGGTCGAAGCTTGATGCACTCGTCATGGGCTGCTCGCGCATCGCTCAACTCTTACAAATCACAACGTAGCGGCACGAGCAACGATTCAGTCTCGCCGCCGAGCGCGCCTATCACGCCTTTTGGCAGTCCTGGAACGCTAGCCCACTCGTTTGATTTGGCTCGTGAAGGTTTGCTCATGGGCAACGCCCCGCAGCTTTCGCAAGGCGGTAACGGTGGAGCGTACTTTTTGAAGGGAGTGGATGGAAAGACGGCGGCTGTGTTCAAGCCGGCGGATGAAGAGCCTTTTGCCCCAAACAACCCTCGTGGTCATCGAACGAGCCACAACGGTGAGGGGATGCGTAAAGGTACAAAAGCGGGTGAAGGTGCGGCGCGTGAGGTCGCGGCTTACCTGCTCGACCATGGAGGCTTCGCAGGTGTTCCCGCGACGTCCCTGGCAAATTTGACGGATTCCGTGGAAGATGACGGTAAACTCGGCTCACTTCAAGAGTACGTCGAGAATACCGCTGAAGCTGAAGAATTCGGACCCAGTATGTTTCCATGCGAAGAAGTACATAAGATCACCATTCTTGACATTCGATTGGCTAACACCGATCGTAACGCTGGGAACATCCTCGTACAAAGCGACGAAGATGGCAAAATTGTACGTTTGATTCCAATTGATCATGGATATGCGCTTCCGCATACGCTCGAGGATGTATGCTTTGAGTGGGAATTCTGGCCGCAAGCTAACATGCCGTACAGTGATGATGTTAAAGAGTACGTCGCCATGCTTGATGCGGATGAAGACATTGCATACTTGCGCGAAAACGACATTGAACTCGACGCGGCACCCGAGCGAGTGCTTCGCGTGTGCACGGCTCTGTTAAAGGAGGCTGTTCCGCGAAACTTTCGTGCGGCTGATATCGCTTCGATGTTGAACCGTAAGATGCCAAACAGAAAATCGGACATTGAAAAGATTGCGGCGCAAGCGGCGTCCACCGCCATCGCTGAAGGTCGCTCTGAGCGTGGTCTCCTGGTGCACAAATCACCAGAGAATGGCTCGTTCTGGAACGATTTAGCAGGCGATGAAGTCGCCGAGAAACGATTCATGTCACGATTCACAAAGCTTTTGATTGACTACCTAGACAACATGGTCCCCGAGCACGAACTTGCTGCCAAGTGACCGAGACAAGTCGACTGACGAACGCCTTTGTGTGTACCAACGATAACGATACCGGTACCAACCAACTTTTTCATCACGCGTCCACATCGGTCGCCGATGAAATACTAAAATCGTGTAATTATATTGTATGATGCCCTATGTTATTCATTCATCATTGTCACCGTCAAACGTCCGCGTGATATCGCGCCACCAACGTGCAGAAGAGTATATCCCTCATTAAGCGACCCCAACGCGCGCGCGCAACGCGCCTGCATCGCGCCTGCGTCACGTCGCCATCCCACGATGGCGCCATCATTCGATGATATGTTCACCGCATCTCCCGCGAGCTTATCCAAGCTTCGTACCGCGCGCGACGGCGTGTCCCCGGTGAAGTTTTCGTCGTTTGGCTCACCCGCCGCGGACGCCGTCACCGATGCGTTCGCGGACATGTTCACCGCGTCACCCATGGCGCTAAAGAAGCTCCGCGTGGGTAATGCGGGTGCGAGTACGCACAAATCATCCCCGAGCGCGGCGACGATGGCGCACCATGTCGCGAGCGGCGGGGACGGGAGCGATCGCGGCGCTGCGTTTGCAGCCATGTTCTCGGCGTCCCCGGGTGAGTTGGCAAAGATGCGTGCGCAGTCGACGACTACGACGAGCGGGATACGTTATGCGAATAAGGGCCAAGAGACGCGCACGTTAGCGGTGCCGGATTTCTCTGCGATGTTCTCGAGTTCGCCGGCGGATTTGAAAAAGATGGCGAGCGCAACGAAGCGGGCCACGCTCGGGAAAGAGACGGATAGGTTCGAGGTGACGTACCTCTTGCTCGCCGCGAACGAGTCCGCGGCGAGAGAAAAAGTTTTAGAAATTTGTTTGGAGCAGACTGTGGAGTTACCGGCGAGTTTGGTGCCGGAAGGTACCTGGATTCGCGAACACGTCGTCGGACGTTTGGAAAGTCTGCGTCATCCGCAAAGCGGACCGCACGCGCACAAATCGGATGCGTGGCACGCGGTGGTGAGTTATCACGCCGATACCGCAGGGGGCGAATTGACGCAATTGGTGAATGTCATTTTCGGTAACACGAGCATGAAGGAAAATGTCATGGTGGTGGATGTTGATTTACCAGAGTGCGTGCTTCGCGACTACCCTGGGCCTCGTTTCGGCGTCGCAGGTCTCAGACGTTTACTCCGCGTTCCGGAAGGACCGCTCGTGATGACGGCGCTCAAACCCATGGGATTATCGAGCGAAGAGCTAGCTGAGATCGCCTACGGCTTCGCCAAGGGTGGAATCGACATCATTAAAGACGACCACGGTCTTGCAGATCAACCGTACGCGCCGTTTGACGAACGCGTGCAACTGTGCGCCGCCGCGGTGGCCCGTGCCAACGCAGAAACCGGGCGAAACGTTTTGTATGCGCCATGCTTGAACGCCCCTGCGCATCTTATAATTTCACGTGCGCATACCGCACGTCAAGCCGGTGCGGGAGCGGTATTAATGATTCCCGGCATTACGGGCTTGGACGCGATGCGAGAGCTTGCAGGCGATGGTTCGTTCAACCTTCCCATCATCGCTCATCCCGCGTTGATTGGGTGCATGCTTGGCGGTGGGAGCACGAATAGAATAGCAGGGTTTAGTCACGAAGTATTACTCGGCATCTTGCCCCGACTCGCGGGTGCAGACGCCACGGTGTTCCCTTCGTTTGGTGGTCGATTTGGATTTAGCGTGGAGGAGTGCCAAGCGATTAACGCCGGGTGTACGCGACCGATGGGTAATTATCCCGCGATTTTGCCATCGCCAGGCGGCGGAATGACACTCGAACGCATCGCGCAAATGCGTGAGGTATATGGTCCGGATTTGTTGCTCCTCATTGGAGGTTCGTTGTACGCGCACAGCGAGAACTTGGTCGACGGCGCTCGACACTTCATGAAACTTGCGGGACGCAAAGCGCTCTACGGCCCGCTCGAGCACGCGCCGCATGGTTATAGATCGCACCACATGTGATGATGTAACACTGCTCTTATATTATCTGTCGTGTCTAAATAAATTCATTGCCAAACGTCGTCGCTCAGCAATTGCTTCTTTTTCGCCCAACCGATAGCGGGCGAAACCAACGTCGCCAACATGTGCACCCCTAACAACGGCTGAAACAAAAACGGCCACAAAAACAACCACGTTCCTAAAAACGGTTCATCAAACGATAACCCATTACCCTTACTCAACCTCACGCACACGCCGACGATTAACCACGCCAATATGAACAAAATCACAAAAAAGTCATACAACAAAAACGTATCAATCGCCTCCTTCACCCCGCCCATGGCTTTCTCCCCGGTGCTCTCCACGACCACGCTCGATGCGGCGTCATCTTCCGCCTTTTTCGCCGCGTATTTCGCGATATCCGCCTCGAGCTCGTCGTTCAAGTTGAACTCTAAGCGCTTGCTCAAATCATCGTCATCGTCACCTCTCGCGCTCGCGCGTCGGCGCGCGTCGCGTACAAGACGCCCCGTCGCGACGAGCGGCGTGGAGTTCGAACGCGAACGCGATCGCGCGCCACTCGATGGCGTCCGCGCGCGCGCGCGGGTAATGACGTTCGGTTTCACGAGCGACATGATGTGAAGGATATCGTTACTTCCACGCGCGTCGTCGTCGTCGCACGCGATGTTGACGACGACGACGACGGCGGTGGCGGCGGCCAGACTGAGGTCGAGGGCGAAACCCACGACGCCGGGTCGCACCATCGCATCACCACGGGCGTCGTCGTCGTCCGTCATCGCGCGGGGCGCGCGTCGCGGGGCACGCGCGAACGCCATCCGCAGCACCGAACGCATCGACATCGCCCTCGGTGGACGCCGCGCCGCGCGATATCCAGCGCGCGCGCCGCGCGCGATAGACCCAGCATTCGTAGACGCGTTTGGCGTGCGCGCGTCCGAGTGGGAACAAATCGAAGGCGCGCTGTTCGGCGCGTCGTTGGCGCCGTATTTGGTGTTTCTTTACTTTTTGCAAAAGGATGCGAGCGCGGCGCCTCGAGGCGTGGTGTTCGGCTTTAAATTTCTATTGGCGTTTGTTTTTGGCACGATACCGTTTGCGATATATGCAAAAGTGGAGTATGATGAGATATTAGCGAATTGTGACGTGATACATGGGGTGGCGGAGAGTTTGTTGACGCTGACGAATGTGTTCATCGTGCTCGGATTTCGACAAGGCTTGCGGGAGGCGCACGGCGATTCTGGGCGGAAAATGAAGACTTCGATGGGGGATATTGGTGCGGCGTTGTTTTGTGCGCTCATGGTGTCGAATGCGGTGTTTGGAGGTGCGAGTGAGGTGATGGCGGCGAACCCAGACGGCGTCGTCGCGGCGTGGGATTCGCAGTGGCCGCGTCTGGAGCCGGCGAATGCGCTCAGTCTGCCGACGTGGGTGATTCACGTCTCGAGCTTGGTTGAATGGCTCATTGCTATGGGATTAGCGTGGGAGTACGCCGAGGTAGTCAAGCGCCCGGCGTGGAAGGGGCTCACCTGGGGTATGGTTCCGTGCCACGCATCTGGCATCGCGGCTTGTACATTTCACTTATTCTACAACGCTCCGGCGTTGAACAGCGTCGTCGCCATGCAAGCGCTGTTAACAGTCATAGGCAACTCAACGTGTGCGATCGCAGCCTATCGCATCTGCAAGGAGGGAGAGCGCTTGCAAGGTGAAGTTGTGGCCGTCGACGAAGCCGACGACATCCAGTCCGCGCTAGACGAAACGTTGGAAATCTCCATGGGCTCAGAGTCCATGAAAGGTTGGGAAGACTTATCAGCCACGTGGGCATCAGATTCAGACGCCGTGCTCTTACTCAAGCTCGCGCTCGTGTCCACGGCGGTTTCGGCATTTGTAAAGTGGGGCTCGCTCGCCGTCGATTTCCCGTTCGAGCCAAACGTAGCGCTCGCGTTTGGCATCATTTTCATCCCGACATTATTGAATTGCGCCAAATGGGCCGAACTTTCGAAGAATGAGTCTGCGTAGCGCGAGTGATGTAGAGCCACCGCGCGCGTGCGCACGCGCGCGCATTGTAATATAAGCAGACGCATCACACGTCGACGCGCGTTGAATGTCACCAGAAGCTCGATCCACGAGCGCTATCGCTGATGAGCGATCGATCGACACTTTACTAGAATCCATAGGTGATGAATCACTCGATGCCGAAGAAGACTCCGTTGTCATTGCCCTTCGTTCGGCGCTCGGGGCTTGCGCGAACGATGCTCGACTGTCGCGCTGGCTCAACCTCATCGGCATTAACGACGTCGATTTCTCGAGCGCGAGCGATAGAAAACGATTCGAGCCGAACACCGAGTACGTCAATTACCGCCAGCACGGCGTGAGCTTGTGCTTTGAAGCTGGCGTGTTGGACACGGTGCACTTTTACGGCTCTGGCGTGGACGGTTACCAGAAGACATTCGCGAGCCCTCTGCCGCTCAAGTTATCCATGTCGCACAAAGGTGTGGACATCGTGCGCGCGCTCGGCGAGCCCACGTCTAAGGGTGGCGCTGGGCGCATGATTTGGTTGTCGTACGACCATCTCGGGTTGAAATTCGACTTGGCGAGCGCCACGTTTGACGAACCAGACTCATCCATCACGTGCGTCGCAGTTTGGAACGCCGGCGATTAGCCCGCTGTCGTTCGAATGATGCATAGTCTTGGTGTTGTACTAATATATCTACGTGTAGTCTTTACAATGTCCTCATCATTTCTTACGACGCTTACGCCCACCTTCAGAACGTTTGCGTTGCGGGAGGTTGTTACCATCCTTGTCCTTTTTCGGCTCCTCTTTTCGCTGCGCTCGCTCGACGAGCTTTTGCGCGTGATTCTTGATGTAAATTGGATCTTTCGATACGGGCATTTCTTTTTTGGGAATGTACACCGGCTCGCGCTCTTCGGACTCGGAATCATCGGAACTACTGCTACTGGAACTACTGCTGCTGGAATTCGACGACGAGCCGCCGTCGCCGTCTTTATCGTTGTCATCGAGGAAGAAGTCGTCGTCGTCGTCGCCTGCGCCATCTTCTGCACCAGCTGCGACGGCAGCGCCGCCTTCATTCTCATCGCCGAGCGCCGCCGCCGCGGCCAAGTTGGCCTTGACTAACTTGCGCAGTCGCGCGCGTTCCTTGGTCGCGTGCTCGGTATCGCCCTCCTTCACCAACACGCTCACATACTTTTCTCCACGCGGGAAGTTCATGACGTACTCTAAATCCTCCTTCAACGACGCCAATTCGTCTTGTTCTACGCCCGATAAATTGTCTGCATTCTTCTCCAACTGTTCGATGCGTCGCGTCAACTTGACCCGCTCGAAAAACTTCACCTTGTGATACTTTGTAGACAACCTTTTCTCGCGCTCGATGCGCTTGTTTTCCTTGCCCGCATCGGTGAGTTTTTCCAACTCGCGTTCTTTCTCTTCGCGTAACTTTGGCGGGATGTTCTCGCGCTTCAGTAACCGTTCGATGCTCCGTATTTGATTCTTTACGCTTTGCTTCTTGGCGCCGACAGGTTTGGCGTGCTTACCGCCTTGACGCTTGACCCATTTGCGTTTGATCCCACCCTCGGTGCGCGGATGTTCGGGTTTCATCGCCGTCGATCACTGTGTGGCGGCGTATGGCGGCGTGCGCGCGAGAGGGTCGAACGAGCGCGCGTGCGCGATTGTGTGGGAGCTTGCTTCTTCAGGCGGCGACGGCTGCTGCGTTGGCGAGGCGGCGAGTTCATATTGACAATCAAGGGTCTGTGAGGGAACTGGGGATGTGCTAAGTAATGTATAATACTATGTGTACTCGCGATGCGTGGTGTGTGCCACCGCGCACGCGTACGGGCGCGCGTACGTCGTTTATGTGTCTCAATCGAACAACGCTTGCGGCTTTAAGATTTGCGACGACTGCCGACTGCCCCGGGACATACGCGGCGAAGCGTTCATTTCCATGTGTAATCGCAACGCCAATGCCTCGTCGGACAACTCTTTGGGTTCACCTCGCGTGGAGTCATCGTCGTCATCGCTCGAGCGCGCATGCGACGTCTTTTTCTTCTTCTTATCCGTCGTTTGCGTCGTCAAGTCGCTCGCGCTCGCGTTGGAGTGCGTCCGCTTCTTCTTCTTCGCGTCGTCACCAGTGCCAGCGGTGGTGGTGTCATCGTACGAACCCGACCGACCAGACGTCGTCAGCCCCTCACTCACCGCGGTCGACCTTTCAGAAATCACGAGCGCCTTCCCGAGCAACCGCGGGTCCCGAAGCGCCAAGCGCACGTACGCCTCACCCGCGATGCGTCCCTTCTTACTCCCTAAATCCGTCGGCGAATGCGCCACGTCACGCATTATTGCCGCCAACCGCTTCCGCGGCGGAAGCGTGTGCACCTCTGCCGACGCATAATACATGAAATCCGTCATATTCACGATGTGTCCACGATGCGCACGCGCGTGAATCAATCAATCAATCGAACAATTCGAGAGAATTCTTCCCTCTGCAATGCGTCGATCGCGACACGCGCGCACGACGACGACGACGACGACGCTCGCGTGTGGGTACCCGTCGTCGAACGCGCGAAAACGTCGATGGTTGACGAATTCGAGATGCGAGATCTTCGATGCGAGATGTTCGACGCGCGACGCGGTGTGCCGCCGACTGCGCGCGCGCGCGATCGTCGGGGTGACGTCGCGCGCCGCCACGCGTCCGTGGATACCATTTCTACCCGTAACTTTTCACAAGTCACTCAGTCGCGTCGCAAGGCCATCAAGATTTACGCCCATCGGTATAATGCTCGATGCAACGCTATCACGCGGCACACGCGCCTATGGTTTAGTGGTAAAATATTCGTTTCCCATATATTATGATCATGCCCGTCCATGTAAGCGGCACTAACGAAAGTCCCGGGTTCGATTCCCGGTGGGCGCATATTTTACCTTTTTGAAGCGAATCATTTGTCTTTTTATTTTTCTATATAGTAATTCGAATATCTTCACTATGCGACCTTTCGCACCCGCGACCTTTTATGGGCCTTTTTTTTTCGTCCCGGAGGGAGACGCTTGAGGTCGCGCGACACTTTTTCGCGGTCGTCAAACGACGACGACGACGACGACGACGATGATGATGACGACGACGACGACGACGATGAAAGGTGCGATGATGATGAAATCGCCGACCGTGCGCGCCCGCGCGCCGCGCGCGACGGCAGTGGCGGCAGCGACGACGACGACGACGACGGCGTCGCCGGTGACCCCGAGACCTTTTGCCGCGACGCGAGGAGGCGCGCGGCGCGGCGCGATGTGCGTTCCGCGCTCGACCGCGGGCGATGCGTTGCCGCCGCCCGCGGTGTTCGATGCGGCGTGCGCGGCGAGCGAGAAGAAGAGCGCGCAGGCGCCGGTGACGACGCTTACGCTGTCGTTCACCGCGGGCGCGCTCATCGGGTTGGGCGCGATGCTCATGACGGCGGTCGGCGGGTCGTCGCCCGCGCTCGCGAGCGCCAATCCTGGGTTGAGTGCTTTTTTGAAGGGGGCTATTGGTTTACCTGCTGGATTGACGATGGTGATTCTCACCGGCGCGGAGTTGTTTACGGGGAACGTCTTCGTGATGACGAGCGGGTTGTTGAAGGGGGCGGTGGACGCGTCGGCGCTCGCGCGGTCGTGGGCGTTGTCATACGTGGGGAATTTTGCTGGTTCGGTGTTCATGGCGTGGTTGGCGTATACGGCGTTGACGGCGGCGGCACCGGCGACGACGGCGGCGGCGATTGGGATCGCCACGGCCAAGGCATCCTTGCCGTTTAGCGCGGCGTTCGCCAAGGGCGTGTTGTGCAACTGGCTCGTGTGCCTCGCCGTGTGGGGCACGATGGCGACGACGTCGGTGGCGGGGAAGATACTCGCCATCTTCTGGCCGATTACAATGTTTGTCACGCTCGGCTTTGAGCACAGCGTGGCGAACATGTTCTTGATTCCGCATGGGATGATGCTCGGTGCAAACGTCACGTGGGCGCAAATGATGACTGGGAACATCATCCCGGTGACGCTCGGGAACATTGTCGGCGCCGCGGTGTTCGTCGCCGGCGCGCACTACATCGCGTACGGGAAGAAGTAAAAGTGTTGTGTGTTTTGGCGTATTCGATGCATGCGTCGGGTGCCGGGTGTGAGCACCGTACTATTTGTCATTTTATTTATCAATATCAACTTGAGTTTCGCGCGTTCTTCGCCGGCGTCAACCCCACACCTTCACGCACGCATTCGTTCAATCCGTTACGACGAAACCACGCATACTCAGCTATGACATTCATCGACAAAATCGTGCAATTTTTCAAAACAGTGCACGAAGAGGCGCTCGTGACGGTACAAAAGCCCATCGGCGTCCTCGCCATGGTATTCAACTTTTTCGTCCCAGGAACGGGGACCCTCGTGGCTAGCGTCGTCGCCGGAAAAATCAAAGAGGGTATCGTGTGCTTTGCCATGATGTGGCTCATGACATTCGTCTTCCTAGTCGGCTGGGTGTGGTCCGTCGTTCACGGCGTCATGATTTTCCTGAAGTCAAATTCCACCGACTAATGATTTGACTCTACGATGTTTACGAAACGTGTTCACCGAAGTGTGTAATGAGGACAGTGATTAATTTACACTTGTTGTAGCTAGTTGTTAAGTGTGATGATTCGCGTTGTCGCGCTAAATTAATCTAGTATCGGATAATAGACTCTTTCGGATACCCGAGCTTTTCCAACGCTGGAATGCACGTGTCCTCCTCAAACGCGGGAGGACCGCACATGACGGCGACGTGAGATGAGCCATTGGACGCGAAACCATGCTTTTCGATGATGGGCAAGCTAATGCGCCCATATGTAATTCTATCCGAGCTCCATTCCGCGCCCGTTTTCTTCTCGGCTGGCCAAGTCTCTTTGGAAATCATGTAGTGCACCTTGAATCGTCCCGCGTGCTCGCGCTCGAGCCGATCGAGCGTGTATTTCAATAGCACATCATCCTCCGTTTTATTTGCATAAATGAATGAAAGCTCCGTGTCGTCCTTTTCATCGGCAAGAACAGCGACGATCAATTGCAGCATCGGTGCGACGCCGGTACCACCACCGAGAAGCGTCATCTTCTTGACGGGTGGCAAATCCCTCTTGTCGATGCTAAAGTTACCGCGGCCTAAATATTTTATGTGACCAACTGGACCCTTGACGTCAATCGCGTCGCCTTCGTTCAGGTGATGAAGGAATTGTGTCAACGATCCGCCTTCTGGGTACGCCTCATGAACATCGGAGTAGTAAATCTTGATGACGAGCTCCACCGCGCCGAGCGTGCCGTTTAAGCTCGAAGGCGTGTACGCGCGCATCACCTTTTTGCCATTCCATTCACCACGCAAATATACATGGTAACCCACGGGCATGCTGCATTGATGTTCATCGCTTTCGAGCTTCAAGCGAAGAAGAACGCTGTCGTGCGACAATGGAATTTTTTTCTCAATCTTCAGAGGCAACCACTTTTTGGGATTCAGACCCATCGGTGCATTTTCAGCGACGACATTCTTTGCGCCCGCCCACATGCGATCAAACGCCGCGGCTTCGGCGGCTTCGCCCACGAGAATATCACCATACGCTTCTTTGTGCTCTTGGTAAAACTTGACCAAATCCACTGCACCACGCTTAGGCATCGCCGGGAACTCGCGCTTTGGCTCGGCGTCCGCGGCGGTGGAAGCGGCAACATCTGCCGTCGCCGTGCTCGCCGCAGCTTGATCAGCGCTACCCAACTCTCCAATATAAAACGGTTCGAGTTGTTTCCACGCTTTGGAACTGTGCACGGCTTCGAAATCTTCAGTCGTGTCTTCACCGGCATTCATGGTGATGGACGCGTTGCCGCCGGGATGCGAGCCCGCCTTCAAGTACGCGTTGACGTCGTACACTTTACCCTTGATGATAATCCAGCAATCATCTTCAGTGTTGTGCTTTTCAACTTCCTCAGCGGTGATGTATCGCACGTTCGCCTTGGGCGCTTCGGGCGCGATATCGACTGCGACAATCTTGTCGTCTGCCGGCTCTTTCTTTGCCTTTTCGGCGACGATGGCGTCAGTCGCCAAGATGGACACCGATACCTCAGACACGTGCTCCTCGCGCGTTACGCCCGCGCGCGCGGCTTCGAGGCTTTCAATGATGGGCTTCCATCCGCCAGATTCGTTGCCCATCCAACCACCCTTGAGTGCGCCGGGCTCGGTCGGGTGCTCGCATTGAATGTACGTCGGCGACGTAGCGCTCATCGCCGTGGGGACGAGCTTGACGCGGAAGTAACAGTTGTTACCCATACCCATCAAATTCCACGTGAAATCACGCGGTTGTGTATTGTTCGCTTCATCCCATGCGCGGCACATCACCTCCTTTGCCCGCGCAAGCTGGCTCGTCTCGACGTCGAGCTCCCAAAACGACCAGCACCAATGCTTCCCGTACATCGTTGGCTTGCACGGCCGTTTCACGGTTGCCAGTCTCCACACGTACCCACCATCTAAGCTCACCTCCACGCGCGTAATAGCGCGCCCGCCACCAGTGTACGCATAGCCTTTCACCGTGTACGTCGGACTGTCCATCGGAATGCACTCGTCGTGCGCCGGGGACGAAATGGCGCTGTTAATGTTCAACTCGTTGAAAATGTACTCGGGTTTCTCCCACCAGTTCTCCTTATCCGCCATCGCAGCATCGACGCCCGGCGGCATGATGCGGTTATCACGGAAGTGATAGAAATTATCGCTCGGTTCCTTCGTGACGCGAATCGTGGTCAAATATTTGATCATTCGACCGCCGATGTACCCTGGAATCAACAAGCGCACGGGAAACCCGTGATCCGGCCGCAACGCCTCTCCGTTCTGCGCGTAGCACACCATAACGTCCTCCGCCGGATCAAGCGCTTTACTCAACGGAATAGACGTGCCGTACGTCCCGTGTTCGCCCTTGGGAAGCTCTCCTTTCGGCCCTTCAAAGCACACGAACCGACGATTCTCCGTGACTTCGCGCACGCCGCATTCGCGCAACAACACCCGCAGCGGCACGCCAGTCCACAACGAGTTACTTAATCCCGCCGCACCCCACCCAAAACCAATCGTCTTCTCATACATATTTTGCTCCTTACGACGATTCCCCGCGCACACCAACAAACACGGCATCGTCATCGCGGGCTTTCGCAACAACTCATCCATCGTATACGCTCGGGACGCCCTCGGCGCGTCCTCGCAGCTCACCGTCACCCTATGCGCATCCCACGAAATCTCCTGCGCCGCGCCATGATTCCTCACAAAATGCAACTCGGCTGGCGTTATCGCCCCGCACTTCATCAGCATCGACAGTGGCGGCTCGACGTTAAACGGATGCGTCCCCGTGAGCCGCACGAGCGCCTCGTGTCGCGGCACCCAGTGGTCCGGCGTGTTCAAGTCCCGTCGGTCCACGCTCGCCCCCTCGCGCTTCGCCCGCTCCAGCGCCCCGCGCTCGCCTCGGCACTCAAGCAACGCGCGTTCGACGACGTCCATGGCCATCGGAAGCGCGCGCGTCACGCCACCTTCGACGCATCGCCCGTCGTCGTTCCCAGCGCTCATCGTCCCGGACGACCCGCCCCAGCGCATCGCGAAGAATCCCATTCGCTGTACGCGTCGCCGTCGACGTCGGTCCCAGTCCGTCGATGCGATATCGATGCGCGCGCGCACGACTGGCGCACCGCACCGCGAAAGACGACCGACAGACGTCGTCGTCCGTCGACGCGCAACCTGAAGCGCCGCTCGACGTGAAGCGTCGCGCGCGCCATAAAACACCCGCGCATGGCACGAAACCATACTCGTATACGACGTCGATGCGCGCATACGTAGTGTATAAATCAATCGTCTATGCACCACGCACTCCCTCCCGCGACCTTTTGATGTGTCCGTGCCATACACACGTGACCATGCATAAACAATCGCACATGGACGTTCGCGGCGGTAGAGTACGGGCGTGGCCCGCTCGAGGCGGTTCGCATCGCCGAGTCGCGCCTTTTCGGTCTTTGAGCGTCGACCCGTCGATGGATGGCGCGATGGATGTCGCGCGCAGCACATCGCGACGCGACGTGCGTTGGTGATCAAAGGTGGTGTGTATTCGTATTCGTCGTTGGATATGGACGTCGGGACGACGGCGATGAAGGCGGCGGCGGCGCGCGGCGCGCAGACGACCGGGGCTGGGGCGAGCGGCGCGCGCGGCTTGGCGCCGGGGCGTGGGGCGAGCGCGACGGTGCAGGCGCGCGTCGTGGCGCAGACCGCGCGCGCGGGGGATCCCGGCCAGGGGATGATGCCGCGCGCGGGGAATGGGGCGTCGGTGGCGATCGTGGCTGGTGCGGTGGTGTTCGCGGCGGCGGCGAGGCAGACGCGGGCGATGACGACGCGCGCGGAGGCGAGCGCGACGGGGGCGGATGCGCGGACGTCGTCGGGCGTGAAGTGGAGCGTGGATGATCGCGAGAAGCTGCGAGCGCATAATGAGGAGACGTTGGCGCAGTACGCGCCGTTTCCGAGCGAGGAAAAGGCGGATGCGCACGTGTATAAGGATGCGGACGGATACTACGTGGTGAAGGAGGAGTGGCAAAAGCCGACGAATCCGTTTGAGAAGCTCAAGCTCGCGAAAGATCCCATGAAGGAGCTCATCGGGATGAATGGCATCGAAGCCATGGCGAAGGCGTCGGCGGCGGATTTTAAAGCATGGGACGAGTCGTTGAACGATCCGGATGAGACGGACCAGCGACCGAAGTGGGCGGGCCTTTTCCACCGACGCAAGGGCCATTACGGGAGATACATGATGCGTCTCAAGTTGCCGAATGGTCTCATCAACTCTACGCAGATGCGATACCTCGCGAGTGTGATTGAAAAGTACGGCGAGGATGGCTGCTGCGACATCACGACGAGACAGAATATTCAGCTTCGCGGCGTCGAGTTGAAGGACGCGCCTGAAATTCTCAGAAAGCTCGAAGAACTTGGTTTGTGCTCGTTGCAAAGCGGGTTGGACAACGTGCGTAACGCCACGGGTAACCCGCTCGCTGGTTTCGATCCGATGGAAATCGTTGACACGCGCCCGTACACGTTGGCAATTCAAGACTACGTCACGGGTGGCGGTCGCGGAAATCCAGCCATTGCAAACTTGGGACGTAAGTGGAACGTGTGTGTCGTCGGAAGCAGCGACTTTTTCGAGCATCCAGACATTAACGACTTGGCGTTTATCCCTGCGATGAAAAATGGTCAGCTCGGCTTCAACATGATTGTTGGTGGTTTCATCTCATCACAGCGCGCGGCGGAATCCGTCGAGCTTGGCGCGTGGGTTCCCGAAGGTGAGCTCGTCGCCGCCACGCATGCGGTGCTCACCACTTTCCGTGACTATGGTCACCGTGGCAACCGTCAAAAGTGCCGCATGATGTGGCTCATTGATGAAATGGGTTTGGACAACTTCCGCGCGGAAGTCGCGTCGCGCATGCCATCTGGAACGATGGAGAGCGCGGCGGAGGTTGACCTCATCGACAGAGAAGCACCCCGACGTAGCTACATCGGTGTGCACAAGCAGAAGCAAGAAGGTTTCAGCTGGGTCGCCGCTGCCGTGCCTGGCGGTCGCATGCAACCGGAAGATCTCGCTGAAATTGCTGACCTCGCAGACGTCTACGGCAACGGCGAAATTCGCCTCACCGTCGAACAAAACTTCATTATCCCACACGTACCCGATGACAAGATTCCGGCAATCCTTCAAGAGCGCGTGTTCCAAGAGTACACGCCATTCCCTGGTAAGTTGGTTTCCAACATGGTAGCGTGTACCGGTAACCAGTTTTGTGGCTTTGCGCAAATCGAAACCAAGCGCCAAGCGTTGGAGATGGCGGAGCATTTGGAAAGCTGCTTGGAGCTGTCCAAAGATGTGCGTATGATTTGGACGGGTTGCCCGAACTCGTGCGCCCCCGTGCAAGTGGCGGACATCGGTCTCATGGGCGCGCAAGTGAAGAATCCCACCGGCGAGAAAGGCATGGTTCCGGGCGTGAACATTTTCATCGGCGGCACCGTCGGGCCGAATGGCCACCTCAAGGAGAACCCGGAGATCGAGAAGGTTCCGTGCTCCGAGCTCAAGCCAGTTCTAGAGCAAATCATGATTGAGAAGTTTGGTGCTACTCGCAAGGCTGTGCCGACGCCCAACCCTGGACGTGCTTCGCGCTGGAAGATTAACAAGTCTGCGCAATACACAAAGGGCGTGCCAAAGGCGATGGGCAAGGCGACGCACATTTGCACCGGCTGCGGATACATCTATCAAGAAACAAAGCCATTCGCGGAATTGCCGGACGACTACGTATGCCCGTCATGCAGCGCACCAAAGTCCAAGTTTGAAGCCATGAAGGCAGAAGCTGTCATGGAAAGCGCGCGACCCGTCGTCGAATACCCAGAGGGGACGCTCGTGACGCTCAAGAGGGACGAAACCGTTCTCTTGAAGCTCATCGAGAAGGAACAAGTGACGGCCAATAGCATCCGCCTCCGCTTTGAACTCCCGTCGAAAGAACACATTCTTGGACTTCCCATCGGTCAACACGTGACTGTTTCTATCGACGGCGTGTCTCGTCCGTACACGCCCATCACGCGCGATGCCGACAAGGGCGTCGTGGACCTCCTCGTCAAAGTGTACGATCAAGGCGCGCTCACGCAAAAGCTCAACGCTCTCACCATCGGCACGAGCGTGGCGTTCGAAGGCCCCAAGGGTTTAGTCACGTACTCCGCCCGCGGTGAATTCTCGGTGTCCAACCCGGTCACGGGCGCCGTTGCCAAGCGCGCGTGCAAGCGTATTGCCATGATTGCCGGTGGCACCGGCGTCACGCCCATGCTACAAGTCATCAGCCAAATCTTCAACGACGTCGGCGATACCACGCGCGTGAGCTTATTATTCGCCAACCAAACGGCGAGTGATATTTTGTTGAAATCCGAGCTCGACGCTCTCGCAGCGGCGCACGAAAACTTAACCGTGCACTACGCCGTGGATGTCGCTGAAGCGGGATGGACGGGTGAAGTCGGTTACGTCTCCGCGGATATGATCAAGAAATGTCTCCCTAGTGCTGGAGATGATACCACTGTATTAATGTGCGGACCGCCCGCTATGATTGAAAAGGCTGTCGTGCCTGCGCTCGACACTTTGGGGTACTCTGTTGACTCTCGCGTCTTCTTTTAGCGCCATCATGTAGCGTCCCATTGTTATGATAACACATTTATCAAATTACCATTGACAGACGATGATGAAAGACACAACCACGCAAACGCATACAAACACACACACATACATGCATACGCACGCGCAAACACATACACGCATTATTATCACGAAGAAATGAATGTAAGAAATGAAGAATTTATATTTACAACCCGTCGCCGATTATACCAAGAGCCTCCTCACAGCACAGAATTGTGCGACGCGCGTCGTTTATCTGAACGCGGCGGCCGCGGCGTTTTGCTTCTTGCGGTCAATCATGTAACCAGCGGTACCGGCAACGATGGAGAACGCGATTAAGAAGCTCATCGTACCAACGAGGCTGGACGGGAGACGGTCATAAGTGCCGATGGTAAACGCGCACGACGTTTCGCCCCACTGCGTGTACCCACTCGCCGGGTCAGAGTTCAACACTTGCACCGTGTACTTGGCTGGCGCAATGTTGCGCGGGATGGCGATATCATACGTCGCCGGCGAGTAGGGAACGCTCGTGGCCAAAGCGCTGGATTCAACAACGGTTTGTTGGCATTGTTTGTTCTTCTCGATGGCATCCTTGAACTTGCGCCACGGCTTGGAGGCGATTTCGCTGTCGTCGTAGCATAGCTTAATCGTGAGCGAGCCGTCGGTTGCCGCGGTGGCCCCGGCCCAGCTCACGGTGAGCGTATCAGCACCAGCGGTGATCTGTGTACACGCGCGCGCACACACACACACAACGTCAGTCATACATCACACAATACGTAGAGCGCCAAACAGCCTCAACACTCCACCACGGTCGCGCGCCCATCGCGAAGCGACACGCGCGCCTAGCGCGCACCACGCCGCGCCACCACCCCCGGTTCGACGCCCGAAACAAAACGCGCGAAAACTATACCACGCATTCGCGCACTCGCAGCGCACGTACCCCGGTCGCCGCGCACGCCGATGCGCCATCCACGGTCGCGGTCACCGTGATGTCTTGCGTGGGCATTTGCGAGTAGAGCGTAAACGCGCTCGCAGGCGCCGCCGCGACCGCCGCGGTGGCGAGCGCGCCGAGCGCAATCTTCTTCATCGTCGACGGCATGGTGATGAATAAATGTTCGTGTGCTGTGCAAGTGTCGTGCGCGGGCGACGACGGTCGTGCGGTGTTGTGACGCCGCGCATCGCGGATCGACGCCTGTCGCCCGTGCAGCCAGCGCCCGCGGAAGGGTTTTTTTTTCGATCGCGGTCCGTCGCGCGCGCGAAGCGCCACCGCGCGCGAGTGGTGCATTTAAAAACCCACATCCATATGCTTGGAATCACGCGCAATACGCCCTCGCGCGCACGCGCGCGATCGACATAAAACCACCCGCGCGCGAAAGGACCACCGCGCGCGACCGGGCGTCGACCACGCATAAATACACGCATATAGATGTTCGACGCGTACTGTATGTGTTTTGTCGCTTGGAACGCCAAGCGTCGCGTGTTTTTTTTGTGTGCTGTCGTGGGTGGGGTGTGGGTGCAAACGTCGCGCGCGCGGGCGTCGCGAGATGCGCATTTAAGGGTGATTTCACACGATGAGTGTGATATGCGATGCGTGCGATATGTCGCTTGGCGACCCCGACCGTCGGACGCGGCGCCGGCGCCCCGAGGGTGGCGGTGCGCGCGCGCGTGCGCGGCATTCCACGCCTCGCGCACCACACACCGGTGACCGATCGATCGCGACGTTCGTCTCGACCATCTGAAGCGTTCAAGGGATTATTTGTTGTTGATACACAACGTTCGTCATGTCCGAGCAAAAGTTCAATGTCGCTGTCGATAGGTGCGTGTGCGACGACGACGATGACGATGTGGATGAGGATCATGCGCGCGCGCGCGGTCGCTGAACAAATCGTGTTGGGTGGCGTGCAGCGCGCGACGCGACGACGACGACGACGA
>Ga0181563_10001733_pt1 | contig 21203 bp, 22 predicted proteins | sample 011ome_25_FD_133759 | JGI IMG/M metagenome (GOLD analysis project Ga0181563, IMG submission 133759) | Coastal salt marsh microbial communities from the Groves Creek Marsh, Skidaway Island, Georgia - 011512CT metaG (megahit assembly) | ecosystem: Environmental > Aquatic > Marine > Intertidal...
CATGGAGCAAAATATTGGTCATATTAAACTTGCAAGAGATAATACCCATATCGTTGCTTACCCAGCTACTGCAAATTTAATTTCTAAATTTGCTAATGGGATTTGTGATGATTTAGCTACCACGTGCATGATCGCGGCTAACAAAAAAATATTCATTGCCCCTGCCATGAATAAAGAAATGTGGGCCAACCCTATTACACAAAACAATATTAATAAATGTAAAGAATATGGCCATGAATTTATTGGCCCCGATGATGGTTCGCTTGCTTGCGGGGAATACGGCAGTGGAAGGCTTGTGGATCCGCTAGAGGTAATTAAAGTTATCAACGCATAGTGAAGACTGCTCTTATAACAATCGGATCTACCCGCGAATATATAGACCCGGTTCGGTATATTTCCAATGAATCATCTGGTCGCCAGGGAGTGGCATTAATTCGAAGTCTTTTAAAACATAAATTTAAAGTTATTTGTCTGTATGGATATGTCTCTGCAAAATTAGTAAAGTCATCTAACGTTCAGTATATTTTTACTCCTAATGCCAAAACCATGTTGCAGGAAGCAAAAAAATTTAAAAATGTGGACTTGGCTATATTTAATGCTGCGGTGAATGACTACAAAGTTAAAAATTTTAGTAATAAAAAAATTAAAACGAAAAATGGCCTAACAATAAAACTAATTAATAATCCTGATGTATTAAAAACGATTTCTTCAAGCAAGGTAAAACCTAAAATCACAGTTGGTTTTGCATACGAAACAAATGATGTCTTTCCCAACGCTCAAAAAAAATTAAAAATGAAAAAATGTGACTATATTGTCTTAAACTTTCCTACTGTAAAAAATATTATCTTTAATAATCTTAAAAATAATGGAGCGCTCTTATCTAAATCTGGCACTCAATACAATTTAGGCCATGTAACTAAAACTGTTTTTGCCAATAAAATTATCAGTACTATAATTAGACTTGAAAATGCAACATAGCCCACTTATCAAAGTCAAATTACTAGACCCATCGATTGAACTTCCTCAATACGAAACCCTATCAAGTGCTGGAATGGACATTCGAGCTTATTTGCCTGATGGGCCTGAAATTATTAAACCTCAAGAAATGAAAGTAATTGGAACTGGTCTTTTTTTTGAAATACCCTCAGGCTTTGAAGTGCAGGTGCGACCCAGAAGTGGGCTGGCTGCTAAAAATGGCATTACAGTTTTAAATACTCCGGGGACTATTGATGCTGATTATCGCGGTGAAATAAAAGTGATATTGATCAATCATAGCAAAATAGAATTTCAAATTGAGCATCAAATGAGAATTGCTCAAATAGTAATAGCAGAATTTCAAAAAACTAATTTTGAAATTGTAAATGATTTATCTTCAACAACGAGAGGAAGTGGTGGCTTTGGCTCAACAGGATCTAAGTGATAATTTAATAGATCAATTCGCAAGACAAATTATTGTGCCAGGCGTAGACGAAGAGGGGCAGCAAAATTTATCTCAAAAAAGAATTTTTATTATTGGCTTGGGTGCTTTAGGGACTGTTGCCTCTCAGTATTTAGTTCGAGCAGGAATTGGTGATATTACTCTAATTGACCCTGATACTATTGCCCAATCCAATCTTCATCGTCAAATTAATTATGATAGTCAAGATATTGGTAAATTAAAATCAACTGTCTCTAAATCAAAGCTCTCTCATATCAATAATGTCACTCAAATTAATGAGTATGCCTTGGACTTTGAAGGATTTGTGAAAAAAAATAACAATCCAGTGTGTGATTTAATTTTAGACTGCACCGATAGTCATCAAAATAAAATTTATTCCTCCATTTATGCCAAAAAGTTTTTATTACCTTTTGTATCAATCTCTATTAATTCTACTGAGGGAATTTATTTTGCCCAAGATTATTCTAAAAAAAATACAACCTGTTTTAAATGCCTATTCCCTATTGCTGATAAAAATCATCGCTGTTTAAATAGTGCTATGATTGGCCCGGTTGCAGGATTTGTTACTTCTTTAGCTTGTACAAAAATTATTTTTGCCCTAGCTAAAGAAAAAGTGGAAATAGCAAATGAAATTTCCCTGATTGATCTTTTGACATCAGACATAAACAAACTACAATTATCTAGCACCAGTTGCGGTCATTAAAATGAATATACATACGGCTAAATCAAGTTACTCGTACGAAGATATTATAGAATGCGGTAAGGGAAATTTATTTGGCCCAGGCAATGCGCAACTCCCTGCCCCTCCGATGTTAATGTTTGATCGTATTACACATGTTAATAAAGACGGGGGCGAGAACGGAAAAGGCGAAATTATTGCCGAATTAGATATCAAACCGGAATTGTGGTTTTTTGAGTGTCACTTTTTAGGTGACCCAATTATGCCAGGGTGTTTAGGGTTAGACGCCTTATGGCAAATGTTAGGTTTTTATTTAGGGTGGCTTGGCTATCCAGGCAAAGGTAGAGCTTTGGGTGTGGGTGAAATAAAATTTGTTGAAGAAATTAAGCCTGATAAAAAACTTATTCAATATAAAGTCAGTTTAAAGAAATCACTTAGTAAAAAAGGATTTTCTATTGGGTACGGCGATGGTCAAATTTTACATGAAGGTAAAATTATCTATCACGCAAATGATTTAAGAGTAGGGTTATTTAGTGAGCAACAATAAAAGAGTCGTTATTACAGGATACGGTATCGTATCTTGTATTGGAAATAATAAAAATGAAGTTTTAGATAGTTTAAAAACGGTTAAATCAGGTATTACGCATTGCAAAGAATACGAAGAATTAGGCATGAGAAGTCATGTACACGGCAAGCCAAATATTAATACGGAAGATCACGTTGATCGTAAAATTTTAAGATTTATGGGAGAAGGCGCTGCCTATAATTATATTGCTATGCAAGAAGCGATTGAGCACTCCGGTCTCGATCAGTCTTTAGTATCTCATGTTAACACTGGTATTGTGATGGGCTCAGGCGGGCCTTCAACTTTTCAATTGCAACAAGCATTTGATATAGCTAGAGAAAAGGGAGTAAAAAAAATTGGACCGTACATGGTTACTAGAACTATGTCTTCTACAAACTCCGCAACCCTTGCAACTCCGTTTGGTATTAAAGGCGTCAACTATTCTATTAGCTCTGCCTGTTCTACAAGTTTACACTGTATTGGTAATGCCTATGATTTAATAAGACACGGCCAACAAGAAATTGTTTTTGCCGGCGGCGGCGAAGAAACTCATTGGACGATGTCTATCTTGTTTGATGCGATGGGTGCCCTTTCAAGTAAATATAACGAAACCCCTGAGATTGCATCACGAGCCTACGATGCAGATCGAGATGGCTTTGTGATTGGCGGTGGCGCAGGCGTTTTAGTCGTGGAGAGTCTTGATAGCGCCAAGGCAAGAGGCGCTAATATAATCGCAGAAATTCAGGGTTTTGGTCAAACATCTGATGGTCATGATATGGTTCAACCGTCTGGCGAAGGAGCAGTTCGCTGTATGCAGATGGCAACCCAAGGAAGACCCGTGGACTACATTAATGCCCACGGCACCTCAACCCCCGTTGGAGATATGATTGAGCTTCAGGGAATTAGAAATGTCTTTGGCGATAATGTTCCTCCGATTAGCTCAACTAAATCCTTAACTGGTCACTCTTTAGGAGCTACAGGAGTTCAGGAAGCAGTATATTCGCTGTTGATGATGGAAAATAATTTTATGGTTGAGTCCGCAAATATTTCTAACCTAGATGAAAAGGCAGAAGGTATGAATATCCTTCGAGCAAATAAAAATGATGTGAAGATTAATTCAATCTTATCGAATAGTTTTGGTTTTGGGGGGACAAACGCCTCAATCTACATCACGAGCTATAATGACTAAAATTCTTGAAGGAAAAAAAGGTTTGGTGGTTGGTATTGCTAACGATCATTCCATAGCATGGGGTATTGCTAAATGCCTTAATGATGAAGGTGCCTCTATGTACTTTACCTATCAAAATGACTCTATAAAAAAACGTGTAGAGCCCCTATCCCAAAAGGTTAATTGTCTTGGAATTATGCCCTGCGATGTTTCTGATACATCTTCATTAGAGCAACTCAGAGATAGTTTAAAAGAGAATATTGATTTTTTTGTTCATGCAGTGGCTTACTCAGATAAAAATGAACTTTCAGGAAAATATCTTCATACTACCAAAGATAATTTTTTAAAAACATTACACATTTCTGCATACTCTTTAACAGAGATGATCAAAATATTATCGCCCAAATTAAATGATGGAGCATCAATTATGGCCCTAAGTTACTATGGCTCTACAAAATATATGCAAAGTTATAATGTGATGGGTGTTGCAAAAGCAGCTTTGGAGACTTCGATTAAATACTTAGCTGTTGATATGGGCGATAGAGGAATCCGAGTTAATGCAATCTCTGCGGGCCCCATGCGAACATTAGCGGGGGCTGTCATCAATAAGTCTCGTCAGATATATAACTATACAATCGCTAACTCCCCTATAAAAAAGCCTTTAACATTGGATGATATTGGTAAATCTGCTGTTTATTTGATGAGCGATTTATCTAAGGGCGTGACAGGAGAAATTTTGTATGTGGATAACGGCTATAATAAAGTCGGTATGAGCGTTCAAGATTTATAATTTTTCTTATAATTTTTTTTCTTAAATTTTCTAAAAGTTTTTTTAACCTTAGCTCTTCTAGAGTCTTTTTTTAATTTTGATTCAGCTTTAGGGTCAATAAGTTTTTCAATCAGTCTCCATATTCTGTGATCGGCACTAGTTAAAAAGGTAAGGGCATTACCTTTAGCACCTGCCCGACCTGTTCGGCCAATACGATGAATATAATCCTCCGGGTTTTGAGGAATATCATAATTAATAACATGCTCAATGTGAGGAATGTCTAGACCTCGTGCTGCTACATCGGTTGCAACTAAAATTTGAAAATTATTTTTACGAAATTGCATAATCACTTTGTCTCTTCTGCTTTGTCGTAAATCTCCATGAATAGAGTCAGCACTAAATTTTTCTTGTCGGAGTTGTTTAGCAATTTTATCAGCACTTCTTTTAGTTTTCACAAATAAAATAATTGCTCCTTTGCGCTCTAACAATTGTAATTTGAGTTGTTCAAATTTATTTGTTTGACTAACTTCTAATACTTCCTGTTTAATATCTAGTATAGGTGTATTTTCTTTTCCTACATTTACCCTCTCTGGGTTTTTTAAAAAGTTTTTTGCTATTGCTAAAATATTGGGAGGGAGTGTCGCAGAATATAAAAGTGTTTGATGGTTAGGTAGTTTCGTGATGATAGTTTTAATCTCATCAACAAATCCCATATCGAGCATGCGGTCCGTCTCATCTAGTACTAAAAAATCACATAACCCCAGTTTTAAACTTTTTCGACGTAAATGATCTTGTATACGCCCAGGGGTGCCTACTACCAATCTTGCTTTTATGAGTTGCTTCAGTTGTTTTTGGATAGGATCTCCCCCGATTAATAATGCAGCATGTAATATATTATCCTTGGAGGTCAGATCTTTAAGCGCTGTTAAAACCTGCAGGGCAAGTTCGCGCGTCGGAGTTAAAATAAGCGCGGTGCTTTGAGGGTGCAGAGTTAAATGGTTTATAAGAGGTATCCCAAAAGCATAAGTCTTACCGGTTCCTGTTTGAGCAGTACCCAATAAGTCCCTTCCCTGAAGGGCTAATGGAATGGATGCTGTTTGAATAGGTGTGGGTATAGATAATTTTAATCTTTTTAAAGCAGATAAAATAAGGGGCGCAAGCGCAAAGTCAGAGAATTGATGCATATATATGTGTGTGTAAAGTGGGATAAGTCCTATAACAAGATGACTGTGTCTATCATGCAATTCTCTAAGAACCTAATTAAATATTATCCTTAAAATACATCAATATCAGACCCTAGCTGACTTTCCATTCACTTAAAGAAGGAATAATAATCTTTTCATTGCTCATATTGCATTTATAGTTGTAATGTAGATATCTTTATTGAGGAGCCTCCCTATGTCTAAGCTATGCCTGATTTCAATACTACTCTTTTCTTTTTTTTTAATTTCTAAAACTTTTGCTGGGAATTGCGCTGGGGGAAATTTTTCTAATCTGGCTGTTACTCAAGATATGATTAATAATACCCCCTCACTTCAAAATACCTGCTTTAACAACTCTACGGGGAATAATCTAAATTTTTCAAATAAAAATCTTATCGATAGTAGCTTTGCTGGAGCTCAATTCACCAATCCTAAATTTGATGGGGCAGATTTAAGTAGGGCTGATTTTAGCAGCGCAGTATTATCACATTCTTCATTTTACGGTGTAACCGCAGACAAGGCATATTTTATAAGTACTCAATTAATAAATGCTAATTTTAATAATGCTAAGTTAGAGGGCTCTTATTTCAATTCTGCCGATTTAACAGAATCACAACTAAAAGGAGCAAGTTTAAAAGATGCATTTATGATTAGAAGCATTTTAAATAAGACTAAGTTTGAAAATACTGATTTAACCAATTCTAAATTCTCTGGCGCATTGCTTGAAGATGCCTATTTAAGAAATGCGAATTTAGAAGATAGCGACTTTAGCAATGCTAATTTATCCCGCGCAGACTTAAAATATGCCAAGCTGACAAATGCTATCTTTAGTTCTGCAATCTGGACTGATGGAAGGATTTGTGGTAGTGGGTCCAAGGGAAGATGTGATTAAATTTACGGGGGTAATTTTGTCTAATTTAAAATTTAAAATTCTTATTCTGTTCTTTATATATACGTTCGGGGCTCAACAAATAGTTATCCTGTATGCCGCTGAGAATTCTTATGCAGAAATCCAAGTGGAAGAATTAAAGATTACTAATTTACCCCGTACTATTCTTGACCAGCCTATTACCTATCCTCAATCAGAGGAATTAATATTAAAAACAGTGTTGATTACGATACCCGCTAATAAATCAACTTCCATTCACCTGCATCGAGGGCCTTTAATTGCTTATATAACAGCGGGGATACTTCAGATCGACTATGGGAGTAAAGGAATTAAGCAATTCTCCAAAGGAGATAGCTACATCGAGGCGTTAGATTGGTGCCATCAAGGGTCTGTGATAGGTGATGAGCCCGTTCAAATATATGCAATATATCTAGGCAGTTCACATCAAGATCTTATTACTCCTGAAAACTGTTCTGATTTTGAATAGTTTTAATAAAGAAAATTTAAATTTTTATTTAGGTAGCTGTTTTTTGGATTTTGCGAAAAGTTCTAGTAATTAGCAGCACATAATAGCAAAGGCTCGATGTGCTGCTTTTAAAAATATTTTTTAGACTTCTTTCATGCTGAGCTTTACTTTGCCCGCACGATCAACATCGAGTACTTTAACTTGTACTTCTTGGCCTTCTGATAAAACATCAGAGACGTTCTCCACTCTCTTTTGTGAGATTTGAGAGACGTGTAAAAGACCATCACGAGCGCCCATAAAGTTTACAAATGCGCCGAACTCGACAATCTTGACTACTTTACCATTATAGACTTTGCCTATCTCTGGTTCAGCAACAATATCTTCGACCATTTGTCGTGCTTTATTAATAGACTCTTCATTATTTGAGGCAATCTTAACTGTTCCATCATCTGTGACTTCTAATTTAGCCCCTGATACTTCAACAATGTTTTTAATAACCTTACCTCCGGAACCAATGACATCTTTAATTTTAGCTTTATCAATGGTAATGGAAATAATCTGCGGTGCGTGTTTAGAAAATTTAGTTCGTGTCTCGCTAATCGCTTCCGCCATAATACCGATGATGTGTTTACGTCCACCTGATGCCTGGTTTAAAGCAATTTCCATGATCTCTTTAGTGATACTGGTTATTTTGATATCCATTTGCAAAGAAGTAATGCCATCCATGGTACCTGCCACTTTAAAGTCCATATCACCGAGGTGGTCTTCATCGCCCAAGATGTCACTAAGTACAACAAATTCATTGCCTTCTTTAATGAGTCCCATGGCAATACCGCCTATATGTTTTTTAATAGGAACACCGGCAGCCATTAGTGCGAGGGAAGATCCGCACACCGTTGCCATAGAGCTAGAGCCATTGGACTCGGTGATTTCAGATACTAAACGCAGTGTATATGGAAAATCCTCTTTTTTAGGTAACATAGGATGCACTGCCCTCCAGGCAAGTTTACCATGACCAATTTCTCTTCGTCCAGTGGCTCCCATTCTCCCCACTTCTCCTACTGAGTAAGGAGGGAAGTTATAATGCAGCATAAAATGTTGTTTGTGCATTGGATCCAGCGAGTCAATCATTTGCTCATCGTCTCCCGTTCCCAAAGTTGTGACGACTAACGCCTGTGTTTCCCCTCGGGTGAATAAACTAGAGCCGTGTGCGCGAGGCAGAATATCTAATTCACAAGTTATTTTTCTGACTTCATCTAGTTTTCTTCCGTCTATACGATTTTTATTTTTGATGATATCACCACGAACAACATCTTTTTCAATATCTTTAATAATAGTTGTTGCTGCAAGTACTTGATCCTCTGACACTGTATCGATAATTGAAGATCGAATGGAGTCCAGCTTTTGACTTCGTTCTTGTTTATCTTTCAGTCCATAGGCTTGCCTAACAGGATCGGCAATCTTAGCTGTAATATCTTTTTTTAACGCTTCATAAAAATCTGGGAGCGCTGGTGTTTCAAACTTTTTAATTTCAGTTTTACTTGCAAATTGATGCACTTCCTTGATGAAGGTTTGATAAAAATCGTGTCCAAACATTACGGCTTCTAGCATAGTGCTTTCCGGTAGTTCTTTTGCTTCTGATTCTACCATCAGTACACCCTCTTCTGTTCCCGCAACGATTAAATCAAGTGCTGAATTTTCCATTTCTTCAATGGTAGGGTTTGCTACTAATTTGCCGTCGATGTGGCCCACTCTAGCTGCCCCTAAGGTCCCTTCCATTGGAAGGCCTGAGATAGCTAAGGCTGCACCTGTTGCGTACATTGCAATTACATCTGGGTCAACTGAGCCGTCATAAGATAAAACAGTCAGTGTAACTTGAGTTTCATTTTTAAAATTTTTATGGAAGAGAGGTCGAATCGGTCGATCAATCAAACGACTTGTTAGGGTTTCTCTTTCAGTAGGTCTTGCCTCTCTTTTAAAAAAACCACCAGGAATTTTTCCTGATGCATAGTATTTTTCCTGATAATTAACTGTTAATGGAAAAAAATCGATATCAGGTTTTTGTGTTTTTGCAGCACAAATATTTGCCATGACCATGGTCTCGCCACAGTACACAACTACAGACGCATCTGCTTGTTTTGCAATTCGATTAGTTTCTAAAGTGATTTGTTGGTTTCCCAACGTAAACGTATGTTCTATTTTAGTCATTGTCCTCTTTTCCGTCGTCAATACTTAAATTAAGAATTTATTTTCTTCTTAATCCAAGCTTATCTGCTACTTCTATGTACTTTCCTTCATTCTTCTTCTTTAAATATGTTATCAATCTATTTCTTTTACCAACCATCATTAGCAGACCTCTTCTTGAGTGGAAATCTTTCTTGTGGACTTTGATATGTTCTGTTAACAGATTAATTTTCTTGGTGAGAAAAAAAATTTGTGACTCTGGAGATCCAGTGTCATTATCAGCACGTGCAATATCTTTTAATTCTAAGCTCGACATCAATTACTCCTTTCAAAAAGTAAGCATCATTTAGCCAGGATGTCGCCCAGCTCAAATGGTAATAAGATGGCTATCTAAATCATGTATGGTTGAAAAATCAAGAATTTTCTCAAATTCTACGGCATGACTAATATTAAAATCGCCTATTTTCAGTCTTTTTATAAAACTAGCATACGCATATTCTCCTAAGGAGTCGGCAAATTCCTCAGCAAAAGCTCTCACATAGAAACCGGTATTGCATTCAATTTCAAGACCCAGTGTCTTTTGCGTTGAATATAAAACTTTTAATGAGCTGATTACTACAGGCTTATGTCGACTATTTATAAAAGTATTGCTTCTAGCTAGTTCATACATATTTTTTCCTTCAATTTTATGTGCAGAAAAATTTGGGATTTTTTGATCATATCGACCAATAAATTTTTTTAAGTGTACTCTTCTTTCTGTTACGGCGTGTGATATGGGTTTAATTTTTTCAAATCGCCCTTCTGCATCAAGAGTAGGTGTAGCGGCGCCAAAATAAATTTGAACTTCGTATAATTTTTTTTTTTGGTGGATGAGGGGAATTTTTTTTGTTGCTTTGTTTAACCCTATTAGCAAGAGACCGGATGCAAGTGGGTCGAGCGTTCCTGCAAATCCAATTTTATGAAATTTGTATTTAAATTTAAGTTTTCGAACTACACCAAAGGATTCTATCCCTTGAGGTTTGTTAACTAATAACCAACCACTATTCTTATATTCAGTTTTCATAAATGAGGTCGATTGTAGTGAGATATTTAGGTCACCGAAAGTTTTTTTCTTAACCTCTTTCGGTGCCCATAAGTAATTATAGACGCTTCTTACTTCTTTTTAGTACTTGGCTTTTTTGAATCTTTTGCCATGACACATACTCCTTTGTATGAAAATTTGATACTGATTCTCAGCACCTAGTCAAATGCTATACCTGTTTATTGAATAATCAAGATAGGGAGTCTAATAAACTTTGTACTTTAAGCGACTCATTAAAGGTTTGGTCAAAGAGCAGCGAAACCTTTGGGGTATACTTAGACGTCAAGTTTCGGGCAACAACATTTTGGATTTCGTGCAGGTAGTGTTTGGAAAATAACTGAAATTCTTCCTGTGAAATATTATGGATTAAAAAAACCTTAGCAAAACGTAGGTCTTTGCTGACTTGTACTTTGGTAATTTCTAATCGTAAATTGGGAAAACGGCTGTGGTAGTCTCGATGGGTTACAAGATATTCGGAAACAAGTCTTTTGATAGTCAGTTCAATCTTTTTGGTTCGAAAACTAGGTTTGTTGTCCACTCTACAATTCTTTTTGAACTTGTTTAGTTATATAAAATTCTATTTCGTCTTTCACTAAGATATCAGAATAGTCCTTAAAAGAAATACCGCATTCATAATTTTCACGGACCTCTTTCACATCGTCTTTAAATCTTTTTAATGTTCCCACTTCTCCGGAATGAATAATTTTTCCTTGGCGTACTAGTCTTATTTTAGCACTATTTGAAACGTACCCATTAGTTACAAAACAGCCAGCAATCGTTCCAAATTTGGAGGAGCTAAAGGTATCTCTAACTTCGGCATGTCCAATAATCTCTTCCTTCGTATCAGGCGTTAATAAACCTGAAAGCATTTTTTTCATATCATCAATTAACTCATAAATAATTGAATAATAACGAATATCTACTTTATCTCTTTTGGCAATGGTTCTGGCTTGAGGAATGGCACGTATATTAAAACCAATCACAAGGCCTTGAGCAGAATTAGCCAAGCTCACATCGCTTTCATTAATTGCACCAATTGCGTTATGGATAACGTTAATTTGAACCTCATCGTTGCCCACTTTCTCAAGCGAAGCGACAATTGCCTCCAAAGAACCTTGAACATCAGCTTTAACTATAATAGGTAATTTTTTCATATCACCTCTAGAAACATTTGCCATCATTTCTTCCAGTGATGATTTTTTGATTGCTGCGGTATTTGCTAATTTTTTTTGCTCTTTGACTTTTTCAGTAATATTTTTAGCTGCATCTTCATTGGGCATTACAAACATCGTGTCGCCAGCTTGAGGTACAGAGTCAAAACCTAATACTTCTACTGGCATCCCAGGAGGGGCCTCCTTAACGCGTTGACCTTTTTCATCTAATAAAGCTCTCACTCTTCCAAAAGCCGAGCCACATGTAAAATGATCTCCTTCGTAAAGCGTTCCGTTTTTGATGATCACTGTTGCAACCGAACCTTTGCCAGTTTCTATTTTAGACTCTACAACAATTGCTTCTGCCAATTTATTGTGCTCCACATTCAGATCTAAGATTTCAACCTGAAGGAGAATGTTATCTAATAATTTATCTAGGTTTGTTTTTTTAACTGCTGAAATTTCTGTCTCTAGCACATCTCCGCTATAACTTTCTACAACAATTTCATGACTTAATAAGTCGTTTCTTACGATGTTAGGATCTACATCGGGTAAATCCATTTTGTTGATTGCTAGAACGATAGGCACCTTAGCGGCTTTTGCGTGAGAAATAGCTTCAATTGTTTGTGGCTTGACTGAGTCGTTGGCAGCTACAACTAAAACAACGATATCCGTTAAATTAGCGCCACGAGAGCGAATATTTGAAAAGGCAGCATGGCCAGGTGTATCTAAAAATGTAATCGGGGTGTCTTTATGTTTAATTTGATAGGCACCAATATGTTGTGTAATCCCTCCAGATTCATGGGCAGTCACATCTGTATTTCTTAGGGCATCCAATAAAGATGTTTTACCGTGATCAACATGGCCCATTACTGTTACAATTGGTGGGCGTGGCTGAATGTTTGATTGGGTAGATTTTTGAAAATTGATGATTTCATCTTTAACACTTATCGCTTCTTCTCTTTTTGGTGTATGGCCCAATTCAGAAACAATAAGTTCGGCTGTATCGCCATCAATATACTGATTAGCAGTCGCCATCACACCGCTTTTCATCAGAATCTTAACAACATCACCTGTTTTTTCTGACATTCTGCTGGCAAGCTCTTGTACTGTAATTTTAATAGGTATAGTGACCTCTCGGACAATCTTTTTAGATTGGGTTAGGTTCGGTTTGAAATTAGTTTTTTGTTTTTCACGCTTTCGCTTAGTTCGAGCCAAGCTAGGCATTTTTTCGTAATCGGGTTCTTCTTCTAAAATATTATTAACTGAAATCGTTGATAGTTTTTTTTGAAAAGCGGTTGCGTTTAGCGTTAATGTTTTTCTGGGTGCAGCTGCTGTGCTTTTAGGAGTGGGGGTAGGAGTATTAGGTTTGTTTTCTTTATCCATTCAATGATTTTAACTATTTAAATAGATCTCCCTTGCATCCATAATAACTTTTTCTGCAACAGACTTTTCTATTCTTTTTTGAAGAATCCCCTCTTTGCCTACGAGTTCATCAGTAGATAAATCTGCTAAATCTTGTCGGGTAAAAATTTGATTTTCAATTAAAGTAGCTAAGATTTTATTATCAAAAACAGAAATATTTTTTATGTATTCATCTAAGTTTGAATTTTGCACTAACTTCTCTAACTCTGCTTTTTCGCTCTCCATAAACTGAGATGCGCGCGAATGAATTTCGGAAGCTAATTCATTGTCAAATCCTTCAATTTTTTCAATGTCAGAAATTGAAGAGTTGGCAATTTTTTCAATACTTGAGTATCCCTCAACAGCTAAGAGCTGCGCGATCATATCTTCTAAATCCAACTTCTCTGCAAATAATGAGGTAATTCGTTTAAACTCCGCCTGACGTCTTTCGGCATCTTCTTTTTCTGTTATAATATCTATTTCCAAACCTGTTAGGATAGATGCTAATTTTACATTTTGGCCTCTACGCCCAATAGCAATACTGAGTTGATCTTCTTGTAAAACTATTTCCACCCTATTAGAGCCTTCAAATGTATTGACTTTATTAATTTGAGCAGGCGCAATGGCATTTTGGACGTAAACAGATTTCACTTCATTCCAATTTACAATATCAATTTTCTCACCTTGTAATTCATTGACAATTGCTTGTACGCGCGATCCTCTCATCCCTACGCAAGCGCCTACAGGATCAATCGATTTATCATTAGCGCGAACAGTAATTTTTCCTCGGCTCCCCGGATCTCTGGCAACAGATAAGATTTCAATTTGACCTTCATATATTTCAGGTACTTCCTGAACAAAAAGCTTTGCCATAAATTGAGGGTGGGATCGAGAAAGAAAAATTTGATGACCTTTTGTTTCTTCTTTTAGATCAAAAAAGTAAGCGCGAATACGATCACCCGTTTTGTAAGTCTCTCTTGGAATTAATTCATCTTTTCTTAAAAATCCCTCGGCTTTACCTAAATCTACAATAATATTTCCAAACTCTATTCGTTTAACAATCCCTGAAAGAACTTCACCAACACGATCTTTAAAATCATTAAACTGTCTTTTCTTTTCTGCTTCACGAACACGTGAATAAATTACTTGTCTTGCCATGTTTGCAGTTACACGGCCAAAATTTACTGCTGGCAAAGGAATACTAATTTTTTTTCCAATTTCTGTATTAGCATCATATTTTTTGGCATGATCTAATAAAATTTGATTTGACTGTAGCATTGGGTCCACTGTCTGTACGACGTCTTTAATATGTGATAAAGAAATATTTCCTGTAATTCGATCAATGGATGCTTTGATATTATTATCCATTCCATATTTTGACTTTCCAATAATTTCAAATGACTCTTCAAGAGCCTCCATAACAATATCTTTTTCAATGCCTTTCTCCTGAGAGACAACTTCGGCAACTTTTAAAATTTCTGTATTATTTAGCATTATCTTTTCTAGTTAAAAAAAAAGGCGGGATAACCCACCTTCCTCTTGTTGGTTAATAATTTTTAAGAACGATAAAATAGAATAATTTATGTTTTTTGTCTAAGGCTTTTTTCTCAAATTTAGTATCTAAAGCATTGATTTCATTATATTTCCATGTTTCCGGAGTAAATTGGGGTAAAGAAAAATTGAACTTTTTTACCAATATAAGTGCTTCAAGAAAGTAATCAGCATGATCGGTTGCAAAATGCAAAAAACCTTTTTTCTTAATTTTGGGGACCAAATCGATTAATAGAGACTGATTAAATGTTCTTCTTTTTTTATGTTTATTTTTTGGCCATGGGTCGGGAAAAAAAACACGAACCCCACTCAGGTAATTTTTAGGAATATGAGGGAGTAAGTCTTGGATATTAAGATGAAAACTAAAAAGGTTTTTTAAATTTTTTTCTTTAGAATTGCGAATTGCTCGTAAAACTCCATCAGCGAAAATATCACAACCAATAAAATTATTTTGTTTTTGTGCAACTGCATCTGCGCTTATTTTTTCTCCATCCCCGATACCAATTTCTAAAAGCCGAGGTGATTTAATATTTTTAAAAAATGTTGTGTTGGGAGGTACGAGGTATTGTTGAAATTTTTCCAACCTTGCAAAGGATTTTCCTTTTTTTCTTCCGAAGTATCTATCTTTTGATTCGAACATAAATTAACAAACTACTGTAAAGAAAGATCAATATAAAAATGATGTAATTCATTGTTGAAACGCAAGAGGCCCCTGAATATTTTTCAATGGAGTATTCATAATAAATATAACCCTCTTGATTGTTTTTTATTTTTTTAATTATATTTCCTTCCTTATCAATGACAGCAGAAATACCTGAAGGTGTGGACCGAATAAGACTTTTATTAAATTCCACACTTCGCAGTAAAGAATTGGCTAAATGTTGATGCGGGCCGTACCACTGCCCAAACCAAGAATCATTAGAAATTTGAAGAACTAAATCAGTGTTACAGATGTTTGAATTAATACTGGGATAATGAAAAATTGATTCAAAACAGATCATTGGAATGGCTTGTGTATTCTTTGGTAGTTGAATAATTTTTTGCTCCCTACCAGGAGAATAATTCATACCTAAATTTAAAAATCTGCTAACTAAAGGCTTAATCCACGGCACATACTCTCCAAATAAAACTAACTTTTGTTTGTCATAAAACTGCTCAACTTCTCCCATAGCATTAATCATATATAATCGATTATATAATAAGTCTCCTTCGATAGCGCTTGACCCCAAAATCAGCCTTTGATTTTTTTCTAGCAAACCTCCAATTCTCTGAAGCAACCCTTCTCTATTATTCAAATCGATGGGTAGGGCCCCTTCTGGCCAAATGACTAAGTCGATAGACTTTTCCTTACTAAGTGCCTCTTTAGTGATTTTACTATATTTTTCAAGGTTATCGAGTACATCAAACTGAACTAAGGATTCATAAATATTAGGTTGGATAATAGCAATATTTAATGATTCTTGAGCACTATTGGATTTTGTTGGTGAGTTATTATTCCATAACGACATGGCCATAATGAAAACAGTTCCGAGGATTAAAGTAATAAAAATGATTAAGTTCTTTTTAATTATAGAGAGCAATATAAGGCCAACTATTAAATGAATAAGAAGACTTAATCCATAAACCCCCAAAGAAGGAACAAGTTGGAGAACAGCCCAGTTATTGAAATATATAACAGGGGATGGATTCCACGGGAAGCCTCCTAAAATAAATTCTTTTAAAATTTCAACAATCGTAAAGGATAAAGGCAATAAAAAAATAATAACTATTTCATTTGGATATAAGCGCTGAACAAAAAAAATTACAATAAAATGCAAGCATGCAACAAAACTAGCTAAAGTAATTACTAATAATAGCCCTAGTACAAGATACCCTAACCCCCCTGTATAAAATGACTGAATAATCCAAGAGAGGCTAATAAACTGAGCTAAAAAAAAATAAAAAAAAATTTGTTTTTTTTGAATATTCTTATTATGTATTAAAAAATATAAAAATCCTGAGACAGATAAAAAATAGAAAATAGAAATGCCAAAAGGCGGAAGTGAAAAGATGTATAAAAAAGATAGAGCTGTTAAAATTAAATATGATTTTGAAAAAGTTAAATTCAAATTATTGAATTTTTACACCATGCACCACCACCTCTAAAATTTTTCTGGGCGATACTTTGTGAATAGTAAAAGATAATTTTTTATTAATGTGAAATATTTCCTTTTTTTTGGGAACACGGCCAGCTAGATTAAAAATAATACCCCCAATAGTTCCTACGTCTTCTTTTAGATTGTCCGGAATTGATACGTCAAACTCTCTTTCAAAATCATCTACGAGCATCGCGGCATCCATAATTAAACTATCATTTTTTTTCTGATACATTGGCATTTCTTCTTTGTCATGCTCATCCTCAATTTCACCTACTATCTCTTCTACTAAGTCTTCAATGGTTACTAATCCTGCAACACTATTGAATTCATCCATTACGATCGCTAAGTGAATATTTTGCTTCTTCATTTTTTGTAGGAGATTAAAAACTGGAGTGGAAGCTGGGATATACATTACCTCCCTTAATAAACTCTTGATATTCATAGATTTATTGTTGATCTTCTTAAATAAGTCTTTGATATGCACCATACCTAGGCATCGTTCTAAATCTTGGTCTACCACAGGCATTCTAGAATGCGCTTCTTTGTTAATAATTTTAATCAGTTTCGCTCGATCAATATTGTGATCTATGTAAATAATCTCTCCTCGAGGAACCATTACATCATCAACAGTTTTTTTATGAACTTTTAATAGATTATTAAAAATTTTCTTTTCCTCATGCTTGGCTACCCCTGAACTGTCGGAGGTGGAAGAAATGATATCAATGATTTCTTTTTTAAATTGTTCATCTTGAATCAAATCTTTAATAAAACTTATGGCAATATTTTTTTTAATTTTCATGAACTATTTTTAACCCTAAATGTAACATTAAAGTATTTTCTAAAAATCGCATATTTTCTCGGGTTTGTTTTTCATAGTGAGTATAACCAAATAAATGAAGGATACCATGACCAACTAACATAAAAAAATTTTGGGCACTAATTTTGTTTTGATGATTCAAAATATAACTTTCAGCAATGGCGATGTCCCCTGCGTCTTTTTCATCCGGGAAAGATAATACATCAGTTACTTTATGTTTTTTTCTAAATTGTTTATTCATTTCTTTAATTTCATCATTGGAGACAATTTTAATTGTAATGGATGTATATTGGGGGCTTCGATGTAGTGTTTGGAAATATTGAGACATTTTATTTAATCGATTTTTAGACCTAGCCAAAAAACTGTTAAGTTTTTTATCACCAATAAATTCAATTACAAATTTTTTATTTTTCAGCTTCAATGAAATTATTTATCGTAAGCGTTTATTATTTTTTCAACAAGAGTGTGTCGGCATACATCGCTGCTGTTTAAATGAACAAAACCTATATCCTTAATTTTTTCTAACTTCTCCATTGCGTCCTGCATACCACTTTTAGAGTTATCAGGTAAATCTTTTTGACTTAAATCACCAGTGATCACCATCTTGGAGTCTTGCCCCAATCGCGTTAAAAACATTTTCATTTGTGTGGGAAGTGTATTTTGTGCCTCATCTAAAATGATAAAGGATTTGTTCAAAGTTCTTCCTCGCATAAATGCTAATGGGGCGATTTCGATATTATTGTTTAACATTTTTCGATCGATTTCTTCTCCTGGCATCATTTCATACAGTGCGTCGTATAAAGGTCGAAGATAGGGATCTATTTTCTCTTTCATGTCCCCTGGCAAAAACCCAAGTCGCTCCCCTGCCTCTACGGCGGGTCGGGAAAGTATTAATCGACTAATTTTACCTTGCACAAATAGACTTACACCATACGCCACAGCAAGATATGTTTTACCTGTGCCCGCAGGGCCCACTGCAAAGATCACATCTTTAGATTGTAGTTGTTTGATAAATGACTCTTGGTTTTTTGTTTTTGGATAAATTGTTTTAAGCTTAGTGATAATCTGATAGCGTTGATCTTGTTCAATCTGCTCTTTAATGTAAGAAGGCTTGGCAAGATCAATATTATTTTCAATTTCTTCTGCGGTAATATCCTTGTTCTTTAGTTTTTTATATAAGCCTTGAATAATAAAATAAGCTTTTTCTACAGGGTCCCTGTTGCCTTTAATCGATAACAAATTTCCTCTATTATACAGTTTGACTTTAAATTTATCTTCAAGAACTTTTAAGTTTTTATCATGAGAGCCAAATAGGGTTGATAAGAATTGATTATCATCAAACTCTAATTGCTTTTGATGAGGAGTTAATGAGATGCTCATAGTGTTGCCTGCTTACCAACCAATGAGTGTCTATAAACATTTGTAATTTCTACAGGGATAATTTTGCCGATAATTTCTTGTGTTCCTTCTATCGCAACACTTTGATTAAATTCTGATTTACCCTTGACCTGGCCATCGTGCTTACCGGCACCATTAATTAAAACCTGAACAGTCTTTTTAACAAATTGTTGATTATACTCCATCTGCTGTTGATTAATTAAATCTTGCAGTCGATTTAAACGTTCATCTAAAATTCTATCATCTATCAGCTCTTTATCGGCCGCGGGCGTACCTGGGCGCGGACTATATTTAAAAGAATAAGAATTCATATATTTCACTCTTTTTATTAAATCGAGCGTATCTTCAAAATCTTGATCGGTTTCTCCTGGAAATCCTATTATAAAATCTGAAGAGAGTGCAATATCTGGTTTTACTTTTCGTACTCTTTCAATGATATCAAAATAGAAATCTCTGGTATGTTTTCGATTCATCAATTTTAAAACGTGATCCGATCCTGATTGAACGGGCAAATGTAGATACGGCATTAGCTTTGAATTACTGCCATGTAAATTAATTAAATCATCCGTCATATTAATAGGATGACTAGTAGAATACGTAATTCTTTCAACGCCATTGATCAATGAGATATGGTTGATTAAATCTGCCAAACTTTGAGATTGTCCTAAAGTATTATGGCCGTGATAGGCATTAACATTTTGACCTAGCAAGGAAAATTCCACAACGCCTAAGTCAACTAATGATCTAATTTCATTGGCAATATCATCTAAAGTGCGAGAAAATTCGGCGCCACGTGTATAGGGAACTACACAAAAATGGCAAAATTTATCACAGCCTTCTTGAATAGTTACAAAAGCAGATTTTTGAGAATGATTTTTTTTGAACTGATTTAAAGTATCGAACTTTTCAATGACATCGAATTCAGTGATAGATGTGTTTTCAAACTCGCTCTTTTTTAAAAAACGATCAAGCGCATGAATGGATTGTGGCCCGATCACTAAGTCCACATAAGGAGCACGTTTTTGGATTAACTCTCCTTCTGCTTGCGCGACACAGCCCGCTACAATAATTTTTTGATCCTGTTTACCTTTTTTATTAATTTTTCCTAAATCAGAAAATGTTTTCTCTGTGGCTTTTTCTCGAATATGGCAGGTATTAAGTACGACATAGTCTGCGGATTTAAATTCTGTCTCCTCTTTTAAACCATTAGCAATAAAAATATCTTTCATTTTGTCTGAGTCGTAGACATTCATTTGGCAACCAAAAGTTTTAATAAAAAAAGATTTCTGAGAGACTTTACTGACCATCTAAAGTGATTGAAAACAACAATGCAGTGTTGGAATGAGGAGCTATCGTATTGCTCCCATAGTAATTTTTGCGTTCATTATAGGTCTTATAACCCATTTTTTCATAAAAATTAATGGCAAAATGATTATTTTTTGCTGTTTCTAAATAAATCACGGTTTTTTTAAATGAGTTTTGACATTTCTGATGAAGAGCATGGATTAAGCGGGTAGCAACCCCTCCTCTTTGATGGGTTGGAAAAACTTCAATATGAAAAAGTTCTGCTTCACACTCATTTTCTATTGGCAGTAAAGAGGAAAGTAAAAAGCCAACTAGTTTTTCTTCGCTTAAACAAAATAAATTATAGGAGTGGCTTAGAATTAAGTGCTCTTGGATTTGACTTGCATTCCATGAAAATAATAAGGGGGGCTTATGTGTAGTAACTTGACGAATAAAATGTTCAGGCACCTCATGAGTAATAATCATCAAATATAAGTATATGTTTTTTATTAAAAACCTGTTATTCAAATATGGTTTTATATTGCATGTCTGCCAACCTCTATTATCGCAAAAAATCTAAAATCCACTCAAGTGGCCTATTTGCAAAAAAAGATATTACGTCAGGAACAAAAATTATTGAGTATAAAGGTCCTAAAATAACTAAGGCACATTCTGATCGTATTGCAGATGTCCACATCGCCGCTAATCAAAAAAAAGGTACAAATGGTGCCGTTTATATTTTTACATTAAATAAAACACACGACATCAATGGCAAGGTTAGTTGGAATACAGCAAAATATATAAATCACTCTTGTGATCCAAATTGTGAAGCTGATATTACCCGAGGAAAAATTTGGATATCCGCTATCAAGGATATTAAAAAAGACGATGAGCTCTCATACGACTATGGTTATGATATGCATTGCTATGAAGACCACAAATGTCGATGCGGTAGTAAAAATTGTATAGGCTATATAGTGCGTAGTAACTTAAGATGGCGCGTTCAAAAAAAATTGAAA
>Ga0181563_10001736_pt1 | contig 21187 bp, 8 predicted proteins | sample 011ome_25_FD_133759 | JGI IMG/M metagenome (GOLD analysis project Ga0181563, IMG submission 133759) | Coastal salt marsh microbial communities from the Groves Creek Marsh, Skidaway Island, Georgia - 011512CT metaG (megahit assembly) | ecosystem: Environmental > Aquatic > Marine > Intertidal zone...
ACCAAATAAAAACCCAGCTAATGCAGCCACCAACGACCAATAGAAAACTTGTTTCATTCTGATTAATTTTTTAGTTAAATTCAATTATAAGCTAAATCAAGGTACGTATTTCATTAAAATAAGTGCAGAATGGATCTCATAAAAAAAACTTTAACACCTTCTACAAAAGTCCATTCGAACACGATTTCTCTTTGAAAGTTATATCTTTAATTAAATTCATTTTTATTATGGTTTCAAAATATAAAACTGTTCTTTCTGCTTTTGCTATTGTTCTTTTCCTACTGAGTTGTGACTCGAACAGCAATTCAAAGTCCATTAAAAAACCCAAAATAGCCATCGCTGGGTTGGCGATAGAATCCAGCACTTTTTCTCCAGCCACCACAGACGCTGCTGCTTTTTTGGCTAGAGAAGGAGTCGCCGTTTTTGATTATTATCCTTTTTTACAAGAGGAGCAGCCTCAGAGACAGGCTGCAAATTGGGCTCCCACCCTTCGTGGTCATGCCCTCCCTGGAGGGATCGTCACTCGCAAAGCCTATGACTCCTTAGTCGGAAAAACCTTAGCCTTGTTGGAAAAAGAAGTGCCTCTAGATGGGCTCTTTTTCGATATTCACGGCGCAATGAGTGTGGAAGGGATAGACGATCCTGAGGGCGATTTTATCCAAAAAATTCGAGACTTAATTGGTACGGAAACCGTTATTTCCACTTCCATGGATCTCCATGGAAATGTTTCTAAACGATTGGCACAACACACTGACTTGATCACCTGTTATCGGATGGCTCCCCATGAAGATGCTTTGGAGTCCAAACAACGTGCCGTAGACAACCTTTTGGAACGGTTGCAGTCTGGAAAAGGGAAGCCCAAATACAAAGCCTGGATTCCTGTACCCATTTTACTTCCAGGTGAAAAAACCAGCACGCGAATTGAACCTGGAAAGAGTCTGTATGCCAAAGTACAACCCATGACCGAAAAGGAAGGGGTCATCGATGCAGCGATCTGGATTGGGTATGCCTGGGCGGACGAGCCTAGAAATCACGCTGTGGTCATGGTCACAGGAGACGATCAAAAGGCAGTAAGCGAAAGTGCAGAAACCCTAGCAGCACATTTTTGGAAGGTGCGAAACGAATTTGAATTTGTCGCCCCAACGGCAGATTTAGACACCAGCCTTTCCTATGCATTAACATCGGATAAAAAACCCTACGTCATCAGCGATATGGGAGACAATCCTACCGCTGGCGGAGCAGGAGATGTCACCTGGACCCTTCGCGAATTATTGAACAACAAGGCTTTTAAGAAATCCATTGGACCCGAATTGATTTACGCTTCTATCCCCGGTCCCGAACTCATCGAAGCAGCACTTAAAGCTGGAGTAAATAATAATGTTTCTGCCAAAGTAGGTGCGCTAGTAGATGACCGCTATGCACCTCCCCTTTTGCTGGAAGGTGTTGTAAAAGCAATACATCAAGGAGATGTACATGCAGAAACCGAAGTGGTTGTTAGGGTAGGAAGTATCAACGTTATCGTGACCAAAAAACGAAAACCCTACCACCGAGAAAAGGATTTTACGCAATTGGGACTGGACCCACGCAAAGCCGATATTCTGGTTGTTAAAATTGGCTATTTAGTTCCAGAGCTTTACGACCTTCGTGGGGATTGGATAATGGCCTTGACTCCAGGAGGGGTGGATCAGGATTTGGAACGCTTGGACTATAAAAGAATCCAAAGACCGATGTTTCCCTTAGACAAAAATCTAGAAAAGGTGGATCTCAAAACTCGCTTTATCAAAGCTTCCCACGAACTTTAAATCACTCGAAACATGCGAAACTTTTTATTGCTTCCGTTTATCCTGTTATGGATCGGTTGTACCACTTCAGAAAACCCTTTCCCCACAGAAGAAATTAATGTGAAGGGGCTTCAACAGAGCGTTGAAATTTTTCGAGATCAATGGGGTGTCAATCACATTTATGCTCAAAATCAGAACGATCTCTTTTTTGCTCAAGGCTATGCGGCTGCCCAAGATCGTTTGTTTCAATTTGAAGTATGGAGACGGCAAGCCACAGGAACAGTAGCCGAGATTCTAGGGCCCGAAGAAATCAAAAGAGATGTTGGTACCCGTTTATTTCAATTTCGGGGCGATCTAGATGAGGAGTTAAATCACTATCATCCCCAAGGAAAAGCGATCATAGAAGCCTATGTGAAAGGAGTAAATCACTACATCACTGAAATTTTAAAAACTCCCGAAAAGCTACCACTACCATTTAAAATGCTTGGTATTTCACCAAAAAAGTGGACTCCAGAGGTGGTTATTTCTAGACATCAAGGTCTCCTGGGAAATATTGGTCAGGAACTACAACTAGGAAGAGCGGTTGCAAAACTGGGCCCTGAAAAGGTAAAAGAACTTTTGTGGTTTCACCCGAAAGATCCTAAAATCGCCTTGGATCCAAAAATAGATCAAGCGCTCTTATTTGAAGATCTTTTGGCGCCCTATAATGCTTTTAGAAAACCTATCCAATTTCAACCGCATCATTTAAAAGAACCCTATCGCAATTCTCAGACGGTTGCCTTTTTGAACCAATACAACGACCTTTCCAAAGATTCTCTTGCCCTTGGTAGCAATAATTGGGTGCTGGACGGAACAAAAACAGCAGATGGACATACCTATATGGCAAATGATCCCCATCGGAGAATTGCAGTTCCTTCCTTGCGTTATATGGCACATTTGGTGGCTCCCGGGTGGAACGTCATCGGTGGTGGTGAACCCGAGATTCCAGGGATTTCAATTGGTCATAACGAATACGGAGCGTGGGGCTTGACTGTTTTTAGAACAGACGGAGAGGATCTCTACCAATACGAATTAAATCCCAAAAACCCACTACAATACAAATTTCAAGGCGTGTGGAAAGATTTCAAAGTAATCCGAGAAACAATTGTTGTTAAAGGAGGCGAGGATCTAGAAGTTGAACTTTATTACAGTCATCACGGACCGGTGACCTATCTAAACAAAAAAGCCTTAAAAGCCTATGCGGTTCGTTGCGCTTGGTTGGAGCCTGGGGGGTCTCCCTATCTTGCTTCTCTACGGATGGATCAGGCCAAGACTTGGGAGGAATTTAGAGACGCCTGTTCCTATAGTAACATTCCGGGAGAAAATATGATTTGGGCAGATCAGCAAGGCAACATCGGATGGCAAGCGGTTGGAATTGCCCCGGTAAGAAAAAACTTTAGCGGATTGGTTCCCGTGTTGGGGGACGGTCGTTATGAGTGGGACGGCTATCTACCCATACTAGAAAAACCCAATGCCGCCAATCCAAAAAAAGGATATATGGCCACTGCAAACCAAAACGTGACTCCAGCGGATTATACACGTTGGGATGCCATTGGATATTCCTGGTCCGATCCCTACCGTGGAGAACGAATTGATGAAGTGTTGGGCTCCCGAAATGATTTTACAATGAACGACATGAAAGCGCTCCAAGTAGATGTAACCTCTCTCCCTGCACGTACTTTGATTCCCTTACTTGAAACTAGTTCTTTAAGCCCCAGTGAAGAGGCTCTTAAAGCAGAAGTCATGCGTTGGGATTTTAAATTAGAGCCCAACTCTATCGCTGCAGCGATTTACAACGCTTGGGAAAAAGAAATTATTCGACATGCAAGTGCTAAATTTATTCCTGAAGTTGCAAAACCTTATCTCTCTTCGCTTCAGTTGAAACGGATTTTGGATTGGATCGAAACACCGGGAACAATGTTTAGGACTATTACAGAACGAGATATTTTTTTACAAACTACTTTTCAAGCTGCTGTTGCAGACCTAAAAACTCGACTAGGAGCTCAGTCCGAAAAATGGCAGTACGGTCAAGCGAATAACAAGCATACTGCCCTTACACACCCTTTGGGAAGTGCAGCCAATTCGGAAACTGCAAAAAAGCTTAATCTAGGACCCCTACCAAGAGGAGGAAATGCCTACACCCCAGGATCCACAGGGGGCAATTACCGGCAAAGCAGTGGTGCCAGTTTTCGGATGATCGTTAACACAGGAGATTGGGATGCTGCAGTAGGAACCAATGCTCCTGGACAATCTGGCGATCCTGAAAGTCCTTTTTACAGCAATCTTTTTAAAAACTGGGCGGAAGACCATTACTTTCCGGTCTATTATACTAAAGAAAAAATCAAATCGGTGACTTATAAAAAAACGATTTTAACCCCTTAGTTTGACGATTTGGGAACGGAAATGTGATTCCCTAAAAACAAGGCATTGAGAAACATCCTGTTGGTCCCATAGGCTGTCCCTCTAAAGTTGGGGTTTTCAGCAAAGAGCACCACTCTTCCTTTTCCAAGGCTACTAACCACAACGGGGGCCGCTTTGGGTAAAAATTGTTTCCGTATGTTTTGGGAGATATATCCATCCACATGGGGATTTTTGCCATAAACAACTGGTGTCCCGTATTCGCTTTTGCTGGGTTGTAACCAAACTAAATTGTTTTTGTATAAACTCACCTCTTTAGCTGTGTAGCCAAATCCCAAGGGATGAGAAGGATCGATGATTCCTTTGATAAAAACACCCCCTAATTGTTCTCTCCCCAAATTTTCCGGTGCTTCCTCGTAAGGTCGCTGAATCGTTTTCTTTAAAGAATCTTTAGGTTGGGTGACCAACTGTTCTTGGACGATTTTATGTTTGATCAATGCCTTGGTTGCAGTGCCCTGAGCAACAATTGTATTGCCTTTGGCAACCCAGGTTTTTAATTTTTCAGTAGTTTTTTCGTCCCATTTGTAGTTTCCTGAAACTAATACTAGGGTGTTGTATTGGTCTAGTGGGACTTTACTAAAATCATTTTGATGGACTTTGGTGATGGGCATTCCCACTCGGGTATCCAGAAGGTGCCAGACCTCTCCTGCTTCATACGAACGAACCCCGTCGCCGATGAGCAATACTGCTTTAGGTTGTTTTAGTGGTCTTGTGTAACGACTCCCTAAATCTACCCCACTCGAGCTGAACCCCGTGGATACGTCTTGAATTTGAATCTTGAATAGATCTTGGGCTTGACTTAAAATTTCATACACCTCTTCCGCTGTTTTTGTCTGCGGAGCTACAGGAATGACAAGACTTCCAAAAGAAAACAGTCCTTTCTCTTTAGTGCCAAAAGGTTTAAAAGCAGAGGCTACTGTGATTCCTTGATCTTGCAAGTAATAGGTCAGTGCAGGAATGTGATAGTCCTTGCTCTCTACAACATAAGCATAATTGGATTTTTGTAGGGGTTGGAGTTGGATCAAATCCTCTAGTGCTACCGGAGCGCCCGAAGGTGTTTTTAAAGCTGTCTTGTATTTGATGTTGTAAAAATTCGCTACAGACCAAGCAGAGGCATCGTAGTAGACACTGTCCCGATACGTATCGTAGGTTTCAAAAAAAGTTTGCACCATCCGGTACTGGGGTTGTTCGGTGGGTACGCTATAACTGTGGGTTCCGGTTTTTAGGACCTCTACACGGTGACGAATCAGTTTGTCTAAAAAGGCGCGAGTTCTATTTTGATCGGTTTCTATAAAATTATAGGCTTTGATTTTGCTTCGTTTGCTGCGGGTTAAGGCGCTTTCAAAAAATGCTTTTTGATAGTCTCGGAGTAACGCTTTGTTTTCTACAGCGGCCTGAACGGTGGCTAAACTGGATACAAACTGATTACGTATCGTAAAGGGAAAGGTAATCTCCCCATAGGCTGTTTTTTGCTTTAACCCTCTGGAACTGGCTTGTTCAAAAAGTAATCCCAGTCCTCCCTGTAAATCAGGATACGAGGAACCATAGCCCGGATAAGTTCCATCAAAAACTTCTTTGGTAAAATACAACGATCCAATACTGTCTAGATTTTCCGAAAAATACGTTGCAAAAAGGTAGTTCAACTTGATATAATTGTCTTTTGGCATAATGGGGTCTTTGGATCCATTGACTTTCATCGGTTCAAAGAAATAGGTGCTTTGAGTTCCCATTTCGTGAAAATCGGTTACCACATTGGGATACCACTGATGGTACCAATTTAGTTTTCCTTGGCTTTCAGGGTTGATTGCCAGTAGCCAATCTCGGTTTAAGTCAAACCAATAATGGTTGGTTCTCCCGCGGGGCCATGCTTCGTTGTGTTCGACATCTAGCGGATCTGAAACTAAGGGGCTTCCTTTGTAGGTGTTGGCCCATTGTGTATGGCGGTCTCTCCCATCGGGATTGATGGTAGGGTCGATAAAAATAATTGCATTTTCACGAAAGGACTGAATCTGCGGGTCTTCTGAAGCTACTAATGTGTAGGCTGCAAGCAATGCCGCCTCCGAGCTGGAAGGTTCATTCCCGTGAACGTTGTATGCCAAATTGATAATCGCTGGAATGTCGGGTCGGGTCTCCAACCTCCCTTCTGCATAATCTAAATGCTGTTTTTGTATGCTTTTCAGTTCTGCTAAATTCTCCGAAGTGCTCACAATCAATAAGGTGAGTTTTCTTCCTTCATGTGTCTTCCCATAATAGGTGATTTCTGCTTGGTCTGACACCGCTGCCAATTCTTGTAAGTAGGCCACAATCTGATCGTGTCGGGTGTGCTGCGAGCCAATCTCGTATTCCAAAAAGGTTTCTGGAGAAGGAATAGAAGGTTGAAAAGGTTGATAGCGCTCAGTAAAATAGTCTTGGCCTACCAAAGAAGTCGTCGCCAGGAATGTCAAAAGGAAAATTCTCATAAAAGTGTTTTTCCCAAAGCTACATCTTTTTAAAGAAATGTCTATAGAGGGTCTGTATTAGCTAAAGATAGGACTCCCTTGGGTAGACTTAGAATATCAACGCAACTTATGACGTCTTCTTAAGAGACTTTCAATTTCAATGAAGGTTTCGGCATTTTACTCGCAGTAGTTGTTTCATTAAAATTCAATGCATTATCAATAAGTGCCAAGTGTGAGTAGGCTTGTGGGAAATTTCCTAATAATTGCTTTGAAGAGAAATCGATGTCTTCGCTAAATAAGCCCAAATGATTGCTGTAGGACAATAACTCATCGAATAGTTTCTTGGATTTTTCTTCTTCGCCAATTTTAAATAAACTATTGATAAACCAGAAGGTACAAACGGTAAACGAGGAGCTTGGCAATCCAAAGTCATCTTCATTTTTATAGCGATATAAAAGTCCTTCGTGCATTAATTCTGATTCAATAGCTTTTACCGTTTTAACGAATTTTGGGTTTTTCGAATCAATAAACCCATAGTATTCCATAAGAAGTACAGAAGCATCAAGGTGCTCCGAATGATAGGACTGTGTGAATGCTTGTTTTGTTTCGCTCCAGGCATGCTCCATAATATCGTCATAGATTTCATCGCGGAGGGTTTCCCATTTTTCTACTGATTTGTCTGCGTGAACTAGAGCCGAAATTTTAATCGCACGGTCCACAGCAACCCAACAAAGTAATTTGGAAAATGTAAAATGTCTGTCTTCGTGTCGAAACTCCCAAATCCCTTTGTCTGCAAGTTTCCAATTATTTTTAACCACCCACACTATGGACTTAACAATTGACCAAAGCTCTTCATATTCGTCCTTTTTATCTGAGAATTGCTCCATTTGATAATGAATTACATCCATCAGAATTCCATAAATGTCGTTTTGCTTTTGCACATAGGCCGCATTTCCAACACGTACAGGCTTGGATCCTTTGAACCCATCCAGGTGGTCTAAGGTTTTCTCTGTGAGTATTTTCTCGCCACTAATGCCATACATGATTTGGAGCTTCTCGTTCTTGTCTGGAATGAGGTCAATAATGTATCGGATAAAGTTTTTGACAATTTGTACATGCCCCAGTTTAGCAATTACTTTGATCACCATCGAGGCATCTCTAATCCAACAAAAGCGGTAATCCCAATTTCGCACCTCTCCAATGGTTTCTGGAAGTGACGTAGTGGCCGCTGCCAAAACCGCTCCTGTCTTTTCGAAAGTCAGTAGCTTCAGCGTCATGGCACTTCTTAAAATCTGATCGTTATAATTCTTGAAAGAAGGTGTCTTGTGACACCAGTTTAACCAATATACTTTTGTTTTCTCAAACGTCAAAAGCGAATTTTCAAGTGAAGGAGCATTGAGTTTTTCATTGTAGGAAATGGTCATAAAATGCTCTCCTGTGATACTCATTTCAGTTCCTGCTAAAATCGCTTCATAATCTAAATTGCTATATAAAAACAAGGTGTCGTAGTTGACATCATCAACAATACTTATGATAAAATTTTTCTTTATATAACTTTTTGTTTCACCAATAGCGTACTCCAGTTTTGGATTGTAAATGATCCTACAGCTAGGTTTTCCTTTCACGTGCCTCAGTATACGGCTGAGCTCAGGTGGGGCATGATAGGTGCCATTATCTTTCTGAAAACGAGGCATAAAATCAAGCATCTCGAAAGCATTGTCGTCGTTTTCAAAGTGTGTACAAAGTATCGCCGTATTTTTTATGTATGTTTGTGTAATGTGATAACTCGTATCACATTCGATTTTAAAGTGCCCTCCTATATTTTCATCAATAACTTTACCAAACACAGACGGGGAATCAAATTGTGGCAAACAGAACCATTCAATTGAAGAATCCTCATTTATAAGTGCCGCAGATTTACAATTTCCAATAATGCCGAAGTTTAATGTGGGGGCAGGTGAAGTAAATGAAATTTTTGCCATAAAATTGTAATTCGCAGTTAAAAATAGTACAAATGGGAAAGGCTATAATCGTTTCAAACAGACTACCAATTCGAATAACGAAAGTAGAAAATTCTTTCGGATTTACCCCTACTAGTGGCGGATTAGCTACGGGATTACATTCGGTACACAAAAACAAAAATTCACTTTGGGTAGGGTGGCCTGGAATAGGAAGCGACAAACTTGATGAATCTGAATGGGAACCACTAAAAGACTCGTTAACCGAAAATAATTATTGTCCCGTTAGTTTAAGTACTGAAGAGATTGACGATTTTTATTACGGGCTCCCAAACAAGTGTTTGTGGCCACTGTTTCACTACTTTATCGAGTTTTCTATTTTTAACAAGGCGCACTGGGACTCTTATGTAGAAGTCAACGAGAAGTTTAGTAAAGCAGTTATTGATCGAATTGAGCCTGGAGATACGGTTTGGATTCAAGACTACCAACTCATGTTATGCCCAAAGATGATACGAGATGCCTGTCCTGACGTTACAATAGGGTTTTTCCTACACATCCCATTCCCCTCATTTGAAATTTTCAGAATTTTCCCTTGGCGAGAGCCTTTACTAGAAGGGGTTTTGGGAGCGGATCTCATCGGTTTTCACACCTATGATTATGAGCGTCATTTTTTAAGTTCGGCAAAACGTATTTTACGAAAAAACGTTCAGTTTAACAGAGTCACTGTTGGCAGTAGAGAGGTGGTTGTGGATACCTTCCCTATGGGAATTGATTACACCAAATTTAATGACGCAGCTCAAACACATTTGGCGCAAAAACAGACCGAAAAGTCAGAATTGAAAATTCAACTGGATGTACACCTAAAGAGTACAGACGACAGCAAGCTCATTTTATCTATTGACCGTTTAGACTACACCAAAGGGGTAATAAATCGCATCAAGGCCTTTGCCCTGTTTTTAGATAAATACCCCGAATATTTAGAGAAGGTTCGTTTAGTAATGCTTACCGTTCCCTCTCGTTCTGATGTTCCTGAATACAAACGATTAAAAAAAGAAACTGACGAAGTGGTGGGTCGTATCAATGGAAAGTATGCAACAGTGAACTGGACACCGATTTGGTATTACTACCGCGCAATGGATTTTGATGATCTTATAGACCTTTATATGACTTCTGATATTGCAATGATAACCCCCGTTCGGGATGGGATGAATTTGGTGGCAAAAGAATATGTAGCGACTCGTGTCAAAGGGGACGGCGTACTTATTTTAAGTGAAATGGCAGGGGCCTCTAAGGAGCTATACGAAGCGATTTTGGTGAATCCCTTTGACCGAAATGCTATGGCCGATGCGATACAGAAAGCGATTGTGATGCCTGTTGAAGAGCAAAAAAAGCGCAACAGCAGTATGCAAAAAAGACTTAGTAGGTATACAGTAAACTACTGGGCAAAAGAATTTATGGATGCGCTGGAAGTAAAAGTAGAACCAAAAGAAGAAGTAGGCATTCAAAAGTTGAATACACAACGGATTACATCAATGGCAGAATCCTTCAAGCAGGCGGATAAAAAAATTCTGTTATTAGACTATGACGGAACTTTAGTTGGCTTCCATCAAAACCCTGATAGAGCAATGCCAGATGACGCGCTTTTGAAAACGCTTACCCAATTGTCATCACTCCCCAACACGGATGTTGCCATTGTAAGTGGTCGTGACAAAGTCTTTTTAGAAAAATGGTTTGGCCCCCTTCAACTTACCCTAGTGGCAGAACACGGATACTTTGTAAAAGAACACAAGCAAAAATGGGTTGCCAACGGTAGCGCAGATAATACGTGGAAAAAAGATATACTGCCTATTATGGAAGCGTTTACAGATCGAACACCAGGTACTTTTATTGAAGAAAAAACCAATAGCTTGGTATGGCACTACAGAAAAACGGATCCCGAACTAGCTGCCGAACGTGTAGTAGAACTGAAAACGGTGCTAGCAAGTCTAATTTCAGACAAACTTAGCATTATGGATATGGACAAAGCACTAGAAGTAGTAAACAGTCAAATAACTAAGGGAACTGCTGTTTCGGACTTAGTTTCAAATAAAAATTATGATTTTATTCTATGCGCTGGAGACGATGTCACAGACGAAAATATGTTTACAAGCTTACCCAGTCATACAAGGACTATTAAGGTGGGTAGAAAAAAAACGGAGGCGAAGTATTACATTGAAGATATTGAACACGTAAAAGCGTTATTATCAACTTTAGCCACAATTTAATGAATCCGGACAGTAGGTTGTTGGAAGCATTGCGCAACAGCTTTAATGAAATTGTTCGTGCTCCTAAAGAAATTCCTTACAGTGAAATGCGTGCACTTAGTGCTAAACAAGTACATCAAGCCTTCTCTTCTGTCAGAGTAGAAATCAAAGGCTCAGAAAACTTGCCTTCTGAACAAGGTGTAATTTTCATTTATAATCACCTTCGTAACCATCCCTTTTTTACTGTAGCTGAAGATTTTCAAATTACCTTGGACAGTCACTTTATAAGTAGTTCAATTCTAGAAAAGTACTACAAAAATCCGGGGACTCGAGTGGTTCGCTATTCTTTGCCAGATGAGGAAAATCACAGAAAATATTACGATAAGTTTGGATACATCCGTGTCTATGCAAACAACTTTATTCCAAAAGAGCTTACTAAAAAAGAGATAATAAAAGCGAATAAACAATTTTATCTACAAGCTGCAGCAGCATTAAACAACAATGTCAATTTAGTGTTTAGCCCAGAAGGTGCTTCCTATTACACATATGAATCGCCGGGACCCTTTCTAAAAGGTATTTTTAAATTGGCAAGTAGTCTCAAACAGCAACCCCTTCTCGTTCCCATTGTACTTGTCAACTTCGATAAACTCCCTTCTGAAGCTCCCTATAAATGTCAAATTCTACCTCCTTTTCGCATGCGAGATTTTGGAGTCACTAGTCCAGAGAGCGATCTCCTGAACAGTGCAGTTCAAAAAATAAACGACACCTTTAAAATAGGAGTCAAAGAATTATCCATAGAAAATCAAAATTTTGAGGGTGAAATAGCTGTGCTTAAAAAAAATATCCTCAAAAAGAAAAGTAAAAAAGAGCTCCTTGTGTTTTATGGAAGTTCAACCCTGCGCTTGTGGAAAAACGTTGCTCAGGATTTTCCTAGATGGGATATACTAAACTTAGGCTTTGGGGGGGCATTTATTCATTCATTAAACGATTATTTTGAAGAACTCTTTAGGGACGTGCAGCCCAAAGTAATTGTCCTTTACCTCGGCGGGAATGATTTAACATTAGGTTTTACCGCCTCAAAAATAGTTGTAGAAATAGTAAATTTTATAGAAAGAGTACAGGCGCAATTCCCAAACACTAAAATTTTAAATGTCTCTATAAAACCTTCTTTTGAGCGGCTACACGAACTAAAAAAAATCAAAGAGATTAACGCACAGCTTGGGGACAAAATAAAAACACTTCCCAACGTATACCAGGTAGATTTTTACGAATCTTTACTTAAAAATAAGCGTATCAATGAAGTCTATTTCCTTCAAGATGGACTTCATCTTAGCGCAGAGGGGTATCAAGTCCTAAGAAAAGCCATTGACGAAAAACTAGATCACCTAATCTAAGCAGCGCTGTTTTGCTCCTTGATTAGATTCAGTGCAGAACCTGCTTTAAACCATTCAATTTGAGCTTCGTTATAGGTATGGTTAGCCTTTATAGTGTCTTTTGATCCATCGGGGTGAACCACTTCTATAGTAAGAAGTTTTCCAGGAGCGAAGTCTTTTAAATCGACAAAGTTAAAGGTATCGTCTTCTTGTATAAGGTCGTAATCTGACTCATTAGCAAAAGTAATTCCCAACATTCCTTGTTTCTTTAAGTTCGTTTCGTGGATACGAGCAAATGATTTAACAATCACCACTTTGACCCCTAAGAAACGAGGCTCCATTGCTGCGTGTTCCCTAGAAGATCCTTCTCCATAATTGTGATCTCCTACAACAACGGTTTCAATTCCCGCAGCTTTATATGCACGTTGTACATCAGGCACACCATCGTATTCACCTGTCAATTGGTTTTTGACAAAGTTTGTTTTTTGATTGTATGCATTAACTGCTCCAATGAGGCAGTTGTTGGAAATGTTGTCCAAGTGCCCACGAAAACGCAACCATGGTCCTGCCATAGAAATGTGGTCTGTAGTACATTTCCCGTGTGCTTTAATAAGGAGTTTTGCTCCCATCAGGTTTTCCCCATCCCAAGGAGCAAAAGGTGTTAGAAGTTGCAATCTTTCGGAGTCTTCTTTGACTTTTACCTGCACTTGAGACCCGTCTTCAACAGGCGCAAGATACCCGTTGTCTATAACATCAAATCCCAAAGGTGGTAATTCCAATCCTGTGGGAGGGTCTAGTTTTACTTCTTCTCCCTTTTGGTTTATCAAGGTGTCTGTGAGTGGGTTGAAATCCAATCTTCCAGAAATTGCTACTGCGGCAACCATTTCGGGGGAGGCAACAAAAGCATGAGTATTGGGATTGCCATCCGCACGTTTTGAAAAGTTTCTATTAAAGGAGTGAATGATGGAGTTTTTCTCCTGCTTGTCAGCTCCTTCTCTAGCCCATTGTCCAATACAAGGACCACAGGCATTGGTAAATATTTTGGCGTTTAAATCTTCAAAGATTTCCAGTAATCCATCTCTTTCCGATGTGTAACGCACTTGTTCCGAACCCGGATTAATTCCGAATTCGGCCTTGGTAACTAAGTTTTTTTCTACTGCCTGTTTGGCAATGGAGGCGGCCCGAGAAAGGTCTTCATAAGATGAATTGGTACAGGATCCTATCAAGCCCCATTCCACTTGAAGCGGCCAGTCGTTTTCTTTTGCCACCTTAGACATTTCTGCCACTGGGGTTGCCAAGTCTGGCGTAAAAGGCCCGTTAACGTGAGGGCTTAACGTATCTAAATCGATTTCAATCACTTGGTCGAAATACCGTTCTGGATTTTGGTATACTTCTGGGTCTGCAGTAAGGTGTTCTTTTACAGCATTGGCGGCGTCGGCTACATCATCTCTGTCTGTGGCACGTAAGTAACGCTCCATGGAATCGTCGTAGCCAAATGTTGAAGTTGTAGCTCCTACTTCTGCTCCCATATTACAGATAGTTCCTTTACCCGTGCAGGACATGGATTCTGCGCCTTCGCCAAAATATTCGATGATGGCTCCAGTTCCTCCTTTAACAGTAAGGATCCCTGCAACTTTTAAAATCACGTCTTTGGGTGAGGTCCAACCGTTTAATTTTCCGTTAAGTTTAACCCCGATCAATTTAGGAAATTTCAATTCCCACGGCATGTCTGCCATTACATCTACTGCGTCTGCACCTCCAACACCGATGGCAACCATTCCCAATCCGCCTGCATTTACTGTGTGGGAGTCTGTTCCGATCATCATGCCGCCTGGAAAAGCATAGTTTTCTAACACCACTTGGTGGATGATTCCCGCTCCGGGTTTCCAGAAACCGATGCCGTATTTGTTCGATACCGATTCTAAAAAGTTAAAGACCTCTGCAGAGGTGCTGTTGGCAGATTTTAAATCTTCCATTGCTCCCGTTTTGGCTTGAATTAAGTGATCACAGTGTACTGTTGTAGGAACCGCTACTTTGGGTTTTCCCGCTTGCATGAATTGCAATAAAGCCATTTGTGCTGTAGCATCTTGACACGCAATACGGTCTGGAGCAAAGTCCACATAATCTTCTCCTCGATTAAATGTACGGTCCGATTTCACATCCCAAAGGTGGGAATACAATATCTTTTCTGAGGCTGTAAAAGGTTTTCCAGTGAGTTTTCTTGCTGCTTCTACGCGCTTTCCTAATCGCGCATATACCGCTTTGATCATTTCAATATCAAAAGCCATAAAAAATTTAATTTTTGTTTTCACAAAATTACAAAATAAACTTTTGTGATTTTGCTGATTCTGCTGTTACCTCCCAATGATTATTAATTATTTCAATTCCAAATGCCCAATTAAGCCAATCTACTTTATTTAATTGAGGCGTAATAACCATTTCACCCCATAACTTATTATTCGCTATGAATTTATGTCCATTTGAAGTTTTAAATTTATTTTCAGTAAAATAATTTGCCAAAACTCAAATAACTTTCCTGTTGCTTGCCAATTCTATGGAGGGCTTTTTTATTTTATATACTAAAAATCAGTTATATAGATAGAATTACCTTAATTTTAAGGTATGGTCTTTTTAGTTTTATTTATTTGGAGACCTGATTTTTTGGTTATAATGGAGATATTAAGAGAGTATATATTTAGGCTTTCAACATGGATAATGATTTTTTCTTTGTTTAATTCTTTTTTTTCCTATTCTCAAAGTTCAACATATTCTACAACCTTAGAACTTGACGGATCATCTTCTTTTATTGAAATACCTTCTTCAACAGATCTTAAATTTGATTCTGATAAATTTACTCTTGAAGCATGGATAAAAATTGAAAATGGTCCTTCTTCTGGGTCAAAGGATTATATTTTCCGAAAAAAAAACGACTGGAGTCTTGCAATTGAAAATATAAATGGATCACTTTATTTAAAGGGAAGATTTAGGAGGGCTTATCATGGGGATTGGCCAGAAATTGTATCATCTCAAACAGTTTCGACGGGCACTTGGTATCATGTCGCATTTACAAACTCAAAATCCAATGGAAGCATAAAAATTTATATTAATGGAAATCTTGACAACTCAGAAAATTGGACCTCAGGGGGTTATGGTCTTACATCCACAACAAACCCAATAGGAATTGGTGCAAGTATTTGGGATGGAATTGACAATCCTTCTAATTTTTTTGATGGTCAAATTAGTGATGTACGGTTTTGGGATTCTGAAAGAACTCAAAGTGCAATTAATTATTATAAAAATTCAACTCTTAATACAAATTCAACTCTTAAATTATATTACAAATTAGATGAAGGTCAAGGATCTACAGTAAATGACTTTAGTGGAAACTCAATTAATGGAACTTTATATGGGTCGTATCAATGGAAAACTAGTGACACTATATCTCCTACAGTTACTTTGACTGAAAGCGATTCTGATAATATTCTAGCCCACTCGGATGTAGTAACATTTACAGCAAATTTCTCTGAATCAATGTCACTTTCACCTACAATATCTATCAATGAAGTCGACCAAGCTTTAGATTTTTATATAGGAGATTATTCAAGCAATCAAATAGGTCTTAACGTTCAAAATGGTCGGTTTGATGACCTAACAAGAAACTCAAGTGATTTAGTTGGATATACATTTGAAGTTATTTCAACAGGGGTCACCTACACGTTAACTAAAATGAATAGTCAATCTCAGAGTTGGGTATATTTTGAAACGAGTCCAGAATATACTCCCGGTTCCTCAAGTGGTGACGGAACAACACCAGTTGTTTTGAAAGGGAAAACTTTAGTAAATAATTCCCATATGAGTCCTGTCTCTGGCAATAATTCAAATACAATATGGAATTATAGTTATACTACATCCTCTGTTTTAAACAAAATAAATGTAAAAGTAAGTGGTCAAGATCTTGCAGGGAATAATTATTCTGGCACTGAGAGTATTACATTGAGCGTAGATAATGTAAATCCCTTACTTAATAGTTTTAGTTTTTCAAAAAGTAATTATATTATTAATAGTTCTGAAACCGTAACGTTTACAGCGGTGTTTTCAGAAGAAATGACATCAAGTCCAAGGGTAAATATTAATGGTATTTCTTCTTTAAATTATAGTGAAGTCATAACTATGACTTACAAAAGTACAAACAGCTCAAATGGTCAATCAACTTGGGAATACGGATGGTCTCCACCCAACTCTCTAACATCAGGGACCGTATCAATATCCTTGTCAGGGGAAGACCTTGTAGGGAATCCATATAATGCCAGAGTTGAAAACGTAATAGTCTTAAATAACAAAAGGTTAATTATTGATAACGTTAAACCTACGGTTAGCCTTTCTTCAACCACCAGCTATAGTGCAGTTGCCCAATCAAATAACATAACTATAACTGCTCAATTTAGCGAACCCATGACTATTTCTCCTACAATAAGTATTGCAGGTCAGGTTTCTAATTCATCAATGTCTTTAGTATCAACAAATACTATAATAAGAAAAGAAGCTTCTCTTACTTTAAGTGATTATGGGTATAACATGATTGCTGTAGGGAGTAATGATTGGGATACAATTCTTGGGGCTAATTCATCTTCTGGAGATCTATTGAATTATTTTTTAGAAATTAATGGTGTTGATTATCAGATAATAGAGATCAAAAGTGGAGATTATGATACTTCTGCTTTTTGGTGGTATTTTGCAACATCTCCTGAATATACTCCCGGATATTCTTTTGATGGAACGGAAAAATTTGTAATAAAATCTCCGAATTATCAAACTGAACTATCGAACTGGCAATATTCTTGGACTGTTTCCTCAACTTCTAGCTCACCTACTGTTTCTGTTTCAGGGACCGATATAGCAGGTAATACAGTTTCAGGTACAGCTAGTCTAAATTTTATTTTGGATAACCAAAGGCCATTTGTTGTATCATCCACAATTTCAAACAGTCTTGGGCAAGGACAAATAAGTGCAACAGAAACAAATACTATAATAGTTGAGTTTAATGAAACTATAGATGCAAATAGTTTTACTAGCTCAGATGTTACAATTTTACCTGATGGGATCTTTACACTTGTAGAAAACAACTCTTCAAACGGTAAAATATTTGATGGTTATTTGACTTCAAATGGTAATTATTCTGGCATAGTAACTATAACTCTTGCTGATGGAGTAGTCAATGATTTAGCAGGTAATACAAATACAGCGTCTTCTACAACTTTTCAATTTGATAATGTTGGGCCTACTGTAAGCCTTTCAAGTTCTGATGATGATAATATTGTATCTGCATCAACTAATGTAACGCTTACAGCAACTTTTTCTGAAGCTATGAGCGTCACCCCAACAATGTCAATAACAGGGATAGGTTCAAATCTTGATATGTCATTAGGGAGTAATAATAAAATATGGACATATATTTTGAGTACAACTTCTTCAACTTCTTCTTTAACAGCTACTGTATCAGGGACAGATTTACTTGGAAACCCTTATTCTGGATCAGATAGTTTAACTATAACTATTGATAACTCTATATATCAAATTTCAGCCTCCTCTATCAGTGAAAATAATTTAAATATTATTTTAACTTTTAGCGAGGAAGTATTTACGGATTTCTTAAACGGATCTGGAGTCAATGCATTAACTGTTTCAGATTTTTCAATATCTCAATCAGGAGGTTCAGGATCAGTATTGACTAGCTCAAATCCTTCTAGTATTTCAAAATCTGGGAATACATATAATTTATCAATCCCTCTTTCAGGTTATGCAGCAGGGACTGAAACTTTGACCATTACAATAGCTGAAAATAATATTTATGATAAAGCTGGCAATTCAACTGCTTTAACCAAAGATTTTAGCTTAAATAATAATTTATTGATAGAATATGATATTACTAATACAAACTCTTATAACGGGCAGCCTACATCAAGTACGAATAAAATTGTAAATGATTTAAGTGGGAATGGTTATGATGGTGAAATTGTTGGTACAAGTGATGTTTATTTTGATTCAAATGAAAACGCATTATTTTTCAACGGGAATGAGGAAAAAGATGGGAAAGGATTAGCAATATCTGGACTAAATTATGTCAGTGGTGATTCAGATAAGATAGAAGAACTGTCAATATTTGCTAGAATTAAAGTTCCTACAACAGCTATATCTAGGGGTGGAAATGATGATCAAAGAATTATATTTTCTTTTGATAGATCCTCAGTTTTCCGTTTTTCAATTGGTTCTGATTTTAATCAATCAGCAAAAGGAAAATTGGCTTTTCATTTTACAAATTCTGATGCAACTTTTGATACTCATGCAGAAAATACGAGTGATTTAAGAGACAATCAGTGGCACAATGTTGCTGTCACTTTTAAAGCAAACCAAGCAGGAGGATTAAAATATTACGTTGATGGAAATTTAGTTTACACTCATTCTGGAAGTTTTGCTCCCATATCAAATCAAAGTGATAATGAAACACCAAGGTTTGGATATGTGGGAAATGGAAATGAGGCAAATTCGTTTAAAGGGAATACTGGACCAGATGATTTATTTTATGGATACATTCAAAAAATAAAATACTACAATAAGGTTCTATCAGCATCTCAGTTAAATGGACTAGACACTAATCCCCCAACTGTTACTTTAACCGATAATATGATGGATCATTATGTAAATGGTTCAGATACTGTGAGAATAATTTCAATATTTAATGAACCAATGTCTTCATCTCCGAAAATATCAATAAGTGGACAAGTAAGTAATTCTTCAATGACTGCTTCTACTACTTCAGTATGGTATTATGATTGGGATGTTCCAAGCTCATTTAATGGTGAAATAACAGCTACTGTAACTGGAACAGATTTAGCTGGGAATGGTTATAGTGGTACTGAAAGCATAACATACAAAATCGACAACCTCAATCCAACATTAGTTAGTTTTACGGATAACAATACGGACAACTATGTCAATAGTACTAATAATATAACTTTAATAGCAACTTTTTCTGAGTCAATGGCTTTAGCCCCAACTTTATCCATTAGTGGTCTAGTTACTAATACTTCAATGACAGTATCAGCTTCTACAAACTCCACTACTTGGACTTACCAATGGGATGTCCCGTCAGTAAGTGATGGAACTTATTTTGCTACCGTTTCAGGAACAGATATATCTGGTAATTCATTCACTGGAACAGACAGCCTGACTTATTCTATAGATAATATAGCTCCTTTAATACAAAGTGTTACTGTTACTGATACAAATAGTAAAATCTTATTATCATATAGTGAGCCAATACAACTTTATGATCCATCCTATTTTACTTCAAATTTTAGTGTTACAAAATCAGGAGGCACTGCTACGGTAAGCTACACAGGCTATTCATTTAGTAGCACAGACAGTAAAAGTATAATTTTAAATATAACAGTAACAGGAGAACCAAGTGGTGACGAGTTAATCGAAATAGGTCCTGCAGGGGCGAGTACACTAATCGATAGAGCTGGAAATTATGCAATGGACTATTCTGATAGCAGTCAAACTTCCAATACAGTTTATCTAACCAATGCCCCTCCTAAATTTTCAGCTACCACAGTAAATTCAAGTAATACGAGTATTACTATTGTGTTTAGTGAAGACGTGACTGCAGATGCTAGTGGTACAGAACTTTCCAAGACAGACTTTACTTTAGCTGTAAGTAGAGGTGCAGCAGTTTTAGCTTCATCCACTCCAATCGCACTAAGTAAAACAGACAGTAAAACCTATGTGCTTTCAACCTCTTACTCTGTACCATCAAATGGTTCAGAAATATTAACAGTTACACCAGTCAGTAGTGCTGTATTTGATTCGAAAGGAACACAGATTGTGTTATCCACTTTATCGAGTAATACAGTCCAATTAAATGATATGGTAGGACCTTCAATAACAGAGGCAACGATAGATTCTCAAAACAGTTATGTTGATCTTACTTTTAGTGAAGGAGTATATGCTACCTCTTCACCCACTACCGGGGTTACAAGTTCTAGCTTTACACTCTCACAGCAATCAGGTCCTAGTTATGGGATGACCATAAGCAGTATTACAACCACTGGTGGTGGGGTTTTATTTGGTGGTGAGACCACACTTAGATTTAATCTTGGATCCACAGTCAAACCTACAGGTCAAGAAGTATTTGCTATTACAGCTACCGATTCTTCTTCAGTCGTTGATGTTTCAGGTAATAGCATGACTGTTAGTCAAACCAACAACACCTTCCAATTAAAACCACCTACCTCTGGAGGCGTTTCACCTGAAAAATCGATAATATCAGCAGCCCCTGCAGAAATGATTGCAAACGGTATCAACACTGCGGTAATTACCGTTCAAGCAAAAGACAGTCTTGGACAAAACTTTTTAGAAGGAGGATATCAAATAACCCTTTTCGGTCCTGCTGGGGATCTGACTACTGCTGATAATCAAAATGGCACCTATAGTGCTAGCTATACTCCAGATGCTATTACACAAGATTTTCAAGAACTTACCTTTGGTTTTAGAGTAGCTACAACCAATGGGGCCAATACCGCTTTATTAAGACTCTATTTAGATGAGGATGGTGATGGGGTATATAATATTAACGATGCTTGTTTAGGAACTGAATCAGGATTAGAAGTAGATGCAACGGGTTGTGCTTTAAATCAATTGGATAGTGATAACGATGGTGTCTTTGACGATCTTGATGAGTGTCCAGATACACCTGAATTTGAAATCAATAATGTAAAAGGAACACCGACCTATGGTGAGCTTATCCCTACTGTGGCTGATGAAAAAGGCTGTGGCGCATCCCAACGTGATACTGATGGGGATGGCATAGTAGATACGGAAGACAACTGTATCGAAACAGCCAATGCAGATCAAGCAGATGCCGATGGGGATGGCATA
>Ga0181563_10001742_pt1 | contig 21148 bp, 18 predicted proteins | sample 011ome_25_FD_133759 | JGI IMG/M metagenome (GOLD analysis project Ga0181563, IMG submission 133759) | Coastal salt marsh microbial communities from the Groves Creek Marsh, Skidaway Island, Georgia - 011512CT metaG (megahit assembly) | ecosystem: Environmental > Aquatic > Marine > Intertidal...
TCATACACCATAAAGGATGGATCATATTTGGTTTTGGGTAATACGCGAGTTCAGCATAAAGATTATCAATTTAATTTATCAAAGGATGCGGAAGGCTTCGGCGATCGCGGATTTAAAAATGTGCTTTTAGAATACGATGAAGCTGCTTTTGATCGCGATTCGGCTTATTGGGAGGACATCCGCCCGATTCCTTTGAAACAGCAGGAATTAGATTTTATTCGGATTCAGGATAGTATTGAAAGAGCTACAACGAGCAATGAATACATTGATAGTGTAAATGCAGATTATAATAAAGTCAGGTTTTGGGATGTTGTGTTGAGCGGTGTAGGATTTAGAAATCGCGAGAAAAAACAAGAAATTTTTATTAGTCCGTTGATTAGTCAAATGCAACCGTTTGGTATTGGTGGATACCGTCATCGATTGGGAGGTTCGTATTCAAAAGAATTTGATAACGCGCAAGATATTCGCATCAGTGGTGATATTGATTATGGATTTCGTAACAGAGATGTTAGAGGCGATGTTACCGTTGCTTATACCTATCTACCAAGACATTTCGCGAATTTAGAGGTTAGTGTTGGGGACAATTATGATTTTGTGACCTTTGATCAATCCGTTGCCAATTTCTTTAGTAGGGGTAACTATGTTCGAAAGACATTTTTTAACGTTAGTCAACGTTATGAAGTGGTGAATGGTTTGTATGGACGTGTCACTTTTGATTATTCGACGCGACGCGATATTTCAAATCTTGAGAAGGCACCTTGGGCCATTCAATTGGGCGAAATTTTAAATTGGCCTGAGATAGAAACCTATGAGACCTATACGGTTTCGATTGTTGAATTACAATTGCTTTACCGATTTAAGCAGAAATATATCCTAAAAGGAAATAAGAAAATCGTTGTAGGAACAGCCTTTCCTGAATTGCGAATGTTGTATACAAAAGGCATTCCGAATCTTTTGGGATCAGATGTCAATTTTGATTTTCTTGAAGTGGGTATTTCAGATGAGGTTAACCTTGCAACCTTTGGTAATTTGAAATGGGATGTTGAAGCTGGAACATTCTTCGGAAAAACGGCCGACGAGGTGCAGTATATTGAACGCAAATTTATCAGAGGCTCAGATTTGTTTTTTTTCTCTAATCCACTCAATACAATGCAGCTATTAGATTCGACATTCAATACAACACAACCATACTTGCAGGCTTATGCTATTCATCATTTTAATGGTGCCATTATGAGTAAGATTCCACTTATCAATAAACTGAAGTTAGAATTAGTTGGAGGTGGAGGAGCCCTTTTTATTCGGGAAGCAAACTATGCGCATCTTGAGTTTTATGCTGGAATTGAGCGAGCATTTAAAATCAAACGGCAATTATTTAAAATTGGCACCTATTATGTCTTAAGAGAGAACAATGCCGCCTCCATTAATTTTAATTTAAAGTTTGGTTTTGATTTCTTTAATACCTACACCAATAGTTGGTCTTATTAACATCATTTTAGGCTAAAATGGAATAAAAGGAAAGGAGGGTAAACCCTACTTTTGCTTTTCGTTTAGGAATCTTATTACAAACTAAAACGTCTTTAACTCCAATTCCCAAAAAGTTAACCGTCAAAATACAAACGTACATTATCTTGATGAAGTTGTCTATTTCTGGAAATAAAAAATCCAAAAAAAACGACTTTTGAACGCGTTAAACAGTCGATTAACCTAAGCTAATTGCAGCTATAGCGATCATGGAAATCAGAATTCCCAACCAATTCATTAGGTTGAGCTTTTCTTTAAAAATGATCCAGCCTGACAATGCAGATATAACAATAACGCCCATATTTAGAATTGGATACGCTTGAGAACTTTCAAAAAAGCCACTTTCCAGGGCACGAAAGAAAAAGAAGAGTGTCAGATAATTCGGAATACCCACAGCAATTCCCCAAATGATATTTTTTAAAAGTTTTTTAGATCTAACCTTTTCCTTTCCTCTTATAATTTGAATTGTCAATAGAACACAGCCTGAAATAAACGCTGAGTAAAATAGCACGGCAAAAAACAGGGGTGATTGATCGTTAGAAACATAATGTTGTTGTGCATAATTGAATAGGATATCTGCAACACCTTGTCCTAAAAAGATAACGATAATGATCCACAAGTACTGTTTATCAAAACTGAGCTTACCTTTTTCAATTGAACTGAGGAAAACACCGCCCAATGCCAGCAGGATACCAATTATTTTGATCGCCTTAATAGAATCACCATATAAAATAATACTCGCAATGACAGGCAAGATTACAGACATCTTATTGGCAATGGTAGAAATGGCTAGTCCCACCTTTTGAGCTCCAGTGGCCAATAAGTTAAAAACAACAATAAAAAACAAACCGATGACAACCGCAAAAGGCAAAAAATCAAATTCGAGAATTTCGACTGGTTTCGGACGGTTTTCCAACATGAAATAACCACAAGATCCTGCAATGATATAGTTGATTATAATCGCTTGGAAATTGTCGACTTGGTACTTTTCAAATAATTTGAATAGAATCAGAATGACATTAAAGAACAAGACACTCAATAATAAATCAATCATGTCTATAAATGTTTATTAGGTCTTTGCCATACTTGAATTGATCCTTGGAGACAGCGTTTTTTGGGAGAGTAGGGGCAATTGTTCCTTTATCCAAATTGGTTCTTCCTGTTAGGATTCTGATTTCATCAAAAATATCCGACTTCAAAAAAGAATTAAGGGTGTAGGCACCGCCTTCAATAATAACGGATTGAATAGCTAGGTCATAAAGTTTGGTCATGATGTCTTTTGGAGCGAAGCTCTTGGGTTGAACAAATTGAAGCTGACCACTTGATGTGATTTCTTTTTCGGTCAAGATATAAGTCTGAACATTCCGATCACCAACATTAAACGCAGCATAATCGAGTCTCATTTTTTGATCGATTACAAATCGAGTAGGAGAGACGCCATCATAATCACGACAATTTAGCGAGGGATTGTCAGTTTTAACGGTATATCGACCAACCATGATTCCGGCTTCTTCATGACGCCATTTGTGCACTAATGTGCGTGTTTCAGGGGCCGTAATCCAATAAATACCTTTTTCGCCTGGAGTTCTTAACTTATCGATAAAACCGTCTGCCGATTGCGCCCATTTTAATATGACATAAGGACGTTTTTTTTCGTGAAAAGTAAAGAATCGCCGATTTAAATCAAGGCATTCCTTTTGAAGTACGTTAACAGTTACTTCTATTCCAGCTGCTTTGAGTTTTTTAATACCTTTCCCCGCAACTTCAGCATAAGGATCAATGGTGCCAATAACAACTTTTGGAATCGCCGAAGCTACAATCAGGTCTGCGCAGGGTGGGGTTTTTCCAAAATGCGCACAAGGTTCTAAATTAACGTATATCGTCGATGATTTTAGCAAGGACTTGTCTTTGACCGATCCTATTGCGTTGACTTCGGCATGCGCCTCACCGCATCGCTCGTGATAACCTTCTCCGATAATCTTGCCTTCGTGAACAACGACGGACCCTACCATTGGGTTCGGTGCGGCATATCCTATTCCTAGTCTTGCCAATTCTATGCACCGTTGCATGTATTTTTCATCTGTCAACACGAGGGTAAAGTTACGGGATTTAAAATAATAAATGCGTTTCTAATGCGTCTAGTAAATGCAGGCCGAAAAAATACATATCGCTATTTATTCCGTGGATGATGCTTAATAATCGCCTCACGCAAAACATCATTACTGAGGTGGGTATATATTTCAGTAGTTGATATCGACTCATGACCGAGCATTTCTTGAATGGCTCTTAGGTTGGCGCCATGTTCTACCATATGTGTTGCAAAAGAGTGTCGGAATGTATGCGGACTGACGTTTTTTTGAAGGTTGATGCTTTCCGCTAACTGTTTGATAATGGTAAAAATCATCACACGTGTGAGTTGTTTTCCGCGTCGATTGAGAAATAAAAAATCTTCATGTCCAGCTTCAATGTCTTGATGACGTCGAATGTGTTCGCGATAAATATTCACTTCTTTTTCTACGGACTTGCTGACTGGTACAAGTCGCTCCTTATTTCCTTTTCCAATAACACGTATGAAACCTTCTTCAAAATAGAGGTTGGTGATTTTTAAATTAATGAGTTCACTAACCCGCAGTCCGCAACTATACAAAGTTTCTACGATGGCTCGGTTACGGTGTCCTTCTTTTTTAGAGAGGTCCACCGCATTGATTAATGCGTCAATCTCCTCTTTATCCAATACTTCAGGTAATTTTTTTCCGATTTTAGGCAGGTCAAGTAATTCAGTGGGGTCCGTTTTAATTTCATCTTCCAGGATTAAGTAAAAGAAGAAATTACGTAGACCTGATATAATTCGCGATTGTGATCGAGCTGCGATTCCGAAATCAGTAATCCAGCGCACAAACTCTTGCAAATCCTCTAAACCTATATCTATAGGGCGCTGTGGACTGTTGTGTAATTCTAAATATTGGGTAAATTTGTCGTAATCACGCAAATATGCCTCTACGCTGTTGGTAGATAAAGATTTCTCGATTTTCAAATAACTTTGATAATCCTTCCTATATTTGATCCATGACTCATGCAAAGCGTATACTGATTTTAAATGGCCCAAATCTAAATTTACTTGGAAAACGGGCGCCAGAAGTATATGGATCAAAAAGTTTTGAAGATTATTTTGTGGAACTTAAAGGTGTTTTTTCTAGTCTTGACTTGTCTTATTTTCAGTCAAACCTTGAAGGTGAATTGATCAATAAAATTCAAGAAGTTGGTTGGGATGGAATTGTGCTGAATGCTGGAGGATTTACCCATACCTCCGTAGCGATTAGAGATGCCATTGAAGCTGTCGATACTGCTTTAATTGAAGTGCATATTTCAAATGTCGCGGATCGAGAAGATTTCCGTCATACTTCACTGATTTCTCCAGTTGCAGTGGGGTGTGTCTTTGGTTTTGGACTAAAGTCTTATGATTTGGCTTTGAACTACTTTAAAGTGTAGATAAGTACCTGACGATGGACATCTCAATTATTCGACGATCCAACTCTCTTTTCTGTTCAAAATAAAAGTCTAGTTCACCTGTTGTAAACAATCCGCTAATTGACCCGATCAGACTGGCTCTTACCTTATTATTTTTAGAAATATAATTGGCCAAGAAGTTTTGTCGACTGTCTTGATCAAGCTGGCGAATTGATTCAGGTTTTATATGTTTTTCTTCATCCATGAGCGCTTGTATGAATGTTTGTTGAAATTTAAGAACCGGACGTAAGGTTTCATGCATGAAATTTTCCAATTCACTTTTTTTACCCTTTCTATCGATATCAATCGAAGGTCTGAGTGCCAATAGATATTCGTCGCGTGTTTCCAAAATTATGCTGTACGGAACAATTTCTTATCCGCAATGAAGGTTCCAAATGGAACGAGAGAGGCCAATAGCGCCCAAAAAATCTTTATGAACGACCATTTATACTGATAACCTACCAAGAGCACAAAGAAGATGTATAATACAAAAAGAAGTCCGTGAGCCATGCCCGTTGAATAAATCATTTCTGGTTTATCCCAGATGTATTTTAGCGGCATAGCAATTCCGATTAAGACCAAATAAGAGATGCCCTCAAGAAGGCCGATAACTCTCAATAAACCAAGATTTGTTTTAAACATTGATAGCGTTCTGTTCACATAAATATAAGATTATTCTCAATATTCTGAGTCACCTTTATTTAATTTTGAACGTATTTGATCTAGAAATTCATTCATTTTCTTAACCTCTTTTAGCGAGATATCTTCAAAAGCTTGTAAAAAATCGTCTTCAGCTTTTCCAATCGTTTCGAGCATGTTTAAACCACGATCGTTGATAATGATATCTTTTTGGCGTCGATCATCTTTGTTAGCCTTTCGCTCAATCAAATCTTTTTTCAATAAACGATCAATCACACGACTCACATCTGAATTACGTTCAATCATACGTTCCTTAATTAAACCGATACTGGCCGGTTTTTGTTTTTGACCTCTCAAAATACGCAATACATTATACTGTGTTGCCGTCAGGCCATGCTCTTTCATTAGGTCTTGAAAACGCGCTGTTATCCGCACGTAAGTTAAATGAAGGTTAACCACTAATTTATGGTGTTCACTTTTGAACTTAGACTGTAATTCTTCTTCAATTTTCATGATTTGTATTTTGTTGGATGAGGACAATCCTGAAACGAGATTTTTCTAGAAAATTAGCTTTGATTAGCTTCCATTTCTGCTGCCGTTTTTAAAACTTTTTCTTTAAGCGTTTTTTTATAGGCTATAATCCGTTTCAATACATTTTGGTCAGCACTGCCAATTATACTTGCTGCGAGGATACCGGCATTTTTTGCTCCGTTTAAAGCAACAGTCGCCACAGGAATACCACCAGGCATTTGTAAGATGGATAAAATAGAATCCCAACCGTCAATAGAATTGCTTGACTTAATTGGTACACCTACTACTGGGAGTGGTGTAATGGAAGCCATCATACCCGGAAGGTGAGCAGCACCTCCGGCTCCAGCAATAATCACTTTTAATCCACGCTCATGAGCGTTTTGCCCGTATTCAAACATCCTTTCGGGAGTTCGATGGGCGGAAACTACGGTCATTTCATAATCAATACCTAGCTCTTTTAGGATGTCAGCTGCGGCCTGCATGACTGGCAGATCAGATTGACTTCCCATGATGATTCCTACTTCAGCCATTATCTTGTTTTTTGTTCTTGTATTTGATTCGTTTTGAAATCAGCATGCTTGGTTTTTCAATTCCATTGTACATGACAAAAGCGCCAATCCAACTGATCAATAATGCAAATATAACCATCAAATAGGGATAATCCTGTGCGAGAGGGGTATCAAATGTGAAATAGAGGAACCAACTACCGGTTAAACCATGTGTCAAATAATAGGAATAAGATATGCGCCCAGTAAGATTCAGAAAACGAAATCCAGAAGGAACAAAAAGGATAAAAGCAAAAGTTAAAATAGCGACAATGAAATCTTGCGGAACGTAGTAAAAGAATAATGAGGTCAAGGCTAGCACGGCCACAGTGATAGAAGTTTTATTCCAACCCTCTTCGAAAATGAAGAACCCAGCTAATCCAAGCAGAAAATAAGGTCCGTGCACAAGAACCGTATTGGCAGAACTTGTTTCTATTCCGGCGTAAAGCCAAATTAGCGTCAATAGAATTAATACCCAGCGGTTCTTATTAATGAGTGGGAATAACAATCCAATTAAAAGATAAAATTGAAGCTCAACTTTAAGTGTTTCAAAAATCGGGTTCATCCATGTATTGTCTGGGAAATAACCAGCCAAATTATCAAACGCAGCTATGAAGTCAACAGCAAAAAAGGCATTTGCAATAATCTGTTTGATTTTGAGGTCATACACCCCACCCCACAAGTAGGTTGTTAAACCAAACCCGATTAAAACAATCAAACCAATGGTTATGAAATAAGGAGGTAAGAGACGAGATAGTCGTTTTCCTAAATAGTGGAAATAGTGCTTTAGTTGATAACGACTCTTATAAAGCGAATAGGGGATGATGAATCCCGAGACCATATAAAACATCTCAACGCCTTGAGCTCCATATCTAAAAACAGAACGTTGGGCTCCGCTTTCGACTAGGAAATCAAATCCGTTGTAGTAATTAGTAAAATGAAAGATAGCCACGCTCAGCGCAGCAAAGGCGCGCAAAGATTCAATGTGGTTCAAGTGTTTCTTATTCACTGATTACTTTAAGTGTGTCTTTGACTTTATAAGCCAGTTCTTTTGCTTTATCCAAGTCTTCGTCAATAATGGTGACATGTCCCATCTTTCGAAAAGGCTTAGTCTCTAATTTACCATAAAGGTGCAGATAAACGCCTTCCCAACTAATAACGGTTTCAAGTCCTTGGTATTTTGCACGTCCTGTATAACCCGGCTCTCCCAATAGGTTAACCATTACTGATGGCATTGTTACACGGGTAGATCCTAGTGGTAAGTTAATGATCGAACGCATATGTTGTTCGTATTGAGAAGTGAAATTGGCTTCAATGGTTTGATGTCCACTATTGTGGGGTCGAGGAGCAACTTCATTCACCAATACTTCACCTGTTTTTGTTAAGAATAATTCAACGGCAAGTAGGCCAACCATTTCCATTTTTTCAATGATATCTTTTGCTATCTCAGTTGCTTTTACCGCTACCGCCGCAGAAACATCAGCAGGGGCAAATAGGAATTCTACTAAATTAGCGACCGGATTAAAAGACAATTCAACAATCGGGTAAGCCTCGACATCACCATTCGCATTACGCGCGACAATAACAGATAACTCTTTATCAAAATCAACAAACTGTTCTAAAACGCTTGGGCCGATTAGTGCTTTTTCAAAATCTGTCGTCGTTTGCATGGTTTGTACGCCGCGACCATCATAGCCACCGGTTCTTACTTTTTGAACAAAGGGTAAAAAATCAGCATGATTTTCCAGTTCCTTTTCACTATCAATTAAACGGTAAGGTGCAGTTGGAATGTCGTTTTTACGATAAAACTCCTTCTGTAAACCTTTGTCTTGGATTAATCGAATCAATGAAGGTTGCGGATACACCTGAACGCCGTCTTTCTCGAGTTGTTCTAATGCATCTACATTAACATGCTCGATTTCTATTGTAACGACATCTTTGCCTTGACCAAATTGATATACGGTATCGAAATCTTGTAAGCTTCCTTTGGTAAACGCATGAGCAATGTGAGCACAGGGTGATTGATCATTTGGGTCTAAGATATGAATATGTAAATCAAAGTTCAATGCTTCTTGAATAAACATTCTTCCCAATTGTCCTCCACCAAGTATTCCTACTTTAAGTCCAGATTTATAGTCGCTTTTCATGGATACAAAATTAATTTTTTCGTCGAAATGGTCAAATAGTCAACCCGCGTAAAAAAGCGGATGAATAAAAAAAGCTTCCCGAATAATCGGAAAGCTTTTGAATATTATATAAGGTCGTAACCTCAGCGCAGGCTTATCGCTTTGCCATACGTTCTGAAGAAACCGTTAACTTTTTTCTTCCTTTTTTTCTTCTACGGTTGACTACTGCTCTACCGTTCTTTGTAGCCATTCTACTTCTGAAACCATGTTTGTTTCTTCTCTTTCTTAATGACGGCTGAAATGTTCTTTTACTCATTTCTAAAAATATTATAAGGTCTCTAATTTTTTTTCTAAATCCCAAACGGGATGCAAAGATATAACAAATAAATAGAGTACAAAGCTTTCCCGATTAATTTTCTAAATAATGTGTTTTTTATGACATTAAATGTATTCAAACCCTTTAATTTTGCACCTGTTTTGATATTATCAACATGTTTGGAAACCGAAAGAAACGCGAAAAAGTAGAATTATCCAAGGAGTCGTATAAAAGAGCGGGAGGCTTTTTACGTTTTTTAAAACCTTACAGTGGAATCTACACAGTTGGATGGCTGTTTTTGGTTTTTTCAAGTTTAACGGCTATGCTATTCCCTGCGCTGATGGGGCAATTGATTGGAGCAAATCCAGAGGAAGAACCGATATTTGACTTGGGTTCAATTGACCTCAATGATATCAATATGCTGTTGATTGTGATGTTAGTGGTTTTTGGAACACAAGCATTTTTCTCATTTTTCCGTGTATGGATTTTTAGCACGGTTACCGAAAAGGTACTGCGTGACTTGAAGCGACGATCATTTAGTGCCTTGGTGAATATGCCACTCGATTTTTTTAACAAAAATAAAGTAGGGGAGTTAACCTCACGTGTTGCAACCGATATCAATCTTTTACAAGAATCACTCAATACAACCATTGCAGAATTTTTCCGTCAGTTTGTTACGATTATTGTGGCGCTTGTGGCAATCATTTATTTTGGTTGGGAGTTGGCATTATGGATGCTAGCCGTAGTGCCGTTATTGGCGATTATAGCAATCATCTTTGGTCGCTACATTCGTAAACTATCCAAATCGGCACAAAATGAATCGGCCTCTTCTAATGCGATATTGGATGAGGTTTTGACCGGTATTGTTAATGTGAAAGCATTTACCAGTGAGTCGTATGAAACGAATCGGTTTGTAGCGCGAATTCACAACGTGATGAAGCTAAATATTAAGAGTGGCTTGATGCGAGGCTTGTTTGTTTCTTTTATCATTTTCGGAATGTTTGGTGGAATTGCTTTTGTGATCTGGAAGGCAAAGTCTATGCAAATGGACGGATATATTACAGGAAATGAATTCAATGCATTCATTTTATACACGATTTTTTTGGGTGCTTCTTTCGGTGCCATTCCTGATTTATACGCTAAAATTCAAAAAGCGATTGGAGCCACAGAACATTTGATGGGCATATTAGGAGAGCCTTCAGAGGCTAAGGAAGGTGAAGAATTGAAAGATTTTAAAGGACGTGTTCGATTTGATCATGTTGTATTTCGTTATCCGCAACGTGAAGAGATCACGGTATTAGACGGAATTAGTTTTGATTGTAATGTAGGCGAAACAACAGCATTAGTGGGTAGTTCTGGAGCTGGGAAGTCGACCATCTCATCCTTACTCATGCGATTTTATGAGGTCTCGCAAGGAACCATTTATTTTGATGATCAGAATGTGAATGAGGTTGCTGTCGAGAACTTGCGTGAACAAATCGCCATTGTTCCGCAAGAGGTAATCCTTTTCGGAGGAACGATCAAGGAGAATATTTTGTATGGAAAACAAGACGCCACTGAAGAGGAAGTCATAGCTGCAGCAAAAAAAGCCAATGCATTTGACTTCATTAAGGAGTTTCCAGATCAATTCGAAACAATGGTAGGTGACCGCGGAATTCAATTGTCCGGAGGCCAAAAGCAACGTATAGCGATCGCACGTGCAGTGCTCAAAAATCCAAAGATTTTAATCTTAGATGAGGCAACTTCAGCACTCGATTCTGAATCCGAAAAATTGGTGCAAGATGCGCTGGAGCAGCTTATGAAAGACCGAACATCATTTGTTATTGCGCATCGCTTATCTACTATAAAAAATGCAGACAATATTCTTGTATTGGATAAAGGAAAAATAGTCGAACAAGGCAAGCACAAAGACCTAATCGCCAATAAAGATGGCGCTTATTACAAACTCAATAATATTCAGTTTTAGTGAATGGCGTTTAGCCAAGGTATGCACGAAGCATTTTACTACGTGATGTGGTTTTTAGCTTTCGAATCCCTTTCTCCTTAATCTGACGAACACGTTCCCGAGTTAAATCAAACCTTAATCCAATCTCTGCTAATGTCATTGGTGGATTGTTATCTAAACCGAAGTACAAGCGAATCACATCAGCTTCTCTTTGCTTTAAAGTACTCAATGAGCGTTCAATTTCACCTCTTAATGATTCAATGATTAGATCCTTTTCAGGATTGTTTTGCTCCGAGTTTTGTAAGACATCGTACATGCTTGAACTCCCTTCATCACCTTCTTTTAAAGGTGCATCCATTGAGACATGTCGACCATTATTCTCCAGAGAATTCTTAATGTCCTTGTGAGATAGTTCTAACGCATCAGCCAATTCATCAATGGTTGGCGTTCTGCCTAAATCTTGCTCCAGATCAGAAAAAGCCCTGTTCACTTTATTGATGATACCAATTTTGTTCAAAGGTAAACGTACGATACGTGCTTGCTCTGCTAAGGCTTGCAAAATAGACTGTCGAATCCACCAAACCGCATAGGAGATAAACTTAAATCCACGCGTTTCATCAAAACGTTTTGCCGCTTTAATAAGTCCGAGATTCCCTTCATTGATAAGATCTGGCAACGATAAACCCTGGTTTTGATATTGTTTAGATACTGAAACTACAAAACGCAAATTAGCCGTCGTTAAACGTTCGAGCGCCGCTTTATCACCTTCTCGAATCTTTTGCGCTAGTACAGCTTCTTCTTCAGCTGTAATCAGATCCACCCTGCCAATTTCTTGGAGGTACTTGTCTAATGATGCGGTTTCTCGATTCGTTACTTGTTTGGTAATTTTTAGCTGTCTCATATGTGTCGTTTTGAAAAGGTCTGTTTAGTATAAACGTTTAGATCGGGCGAATGGTTGGCTTTGCCCAACTCACCAATTGAAAACGTTCAACTCTATTATGTTCTAAAATTAATTGACTTAGTCAAATTTAAAAGTTCAATGATCGATCATTAAATGATGCTATTGTATCAACAATTGTTCTTTTGAATTTAAAGAGTGAGGCACTGTTAAAAGTTAATTATGCCTGTTAAGATTAGTATTTAAGAATCAATTATTCAGAATAGGAATACACGAAACTTTCTCAATTAATCTGGCTTCAATCATAGCTGGAATTAAACTAATCTTAACTTTGTTTAAATAAAGAACACCAGTTTTATGTCTAACATGCTTTCCAAAAAAACAAAATATGCATTTCACGCATTGACTTATTTAGGTAAGCAAGAAGAGCGTACGCCAGTTTTAATTAGTCAGGTTGCATCTAAAACAAAAGTTCCACGTAAATTTTTAGAGAGTATTCTGTTAGACCTCAAGAAGGCCGGAATCCTCAACAGTAAAATGGGGAAAGGTGGAGGCTATTATTTACTCCGCGATGCAAAAGACGTGCTATTAGCAGATGTCATTCGAATGTTCAACGGTCCGATAGCATTACTTCCTTGTGTTAGTCTTAATTACTATGAACCTTGCGAAGAATGTGTGGATGAAGAGACGTGTGGTTTGAACGCGATGATGATTGAAGTCAGAGACGAAATGCTTAAAATACTTGAAAATAAAACCCTAGCTGATATCATCAACGCAGAGGAATAAAAAAATTTGCAGTAATAATCTATAAATTTGATAGAATAACTATATTTGTCGCCAAAACGACTGAATGATATTTGATTTTTTGGTCTTAAACTACCTGTTATGTTATGTTTTTGGCTGTTAATCTTTTGTTAACAAGGTTTTATCTCAAGGATCAATAAATATCCTTACCTTTGGTGTGAATAATTATGCAGGCATAATCATTTTGTATGTGATATGCTCGTACTTAGCAACTTAAACTTAACACGTATGTTTAAAAAATTACTGTGGTCTTTTTTGTTGATGGGAATCAGTCCGTTGACTTTTGCTCAATCAACAATTGAAATTAACCCTGATAAGGATAACTCGATCTATTCTGAGAGTTCAAACTCAAACGGACTGGGTAAATTGTACTCAGGACAAACTTGTACTGACAATTCAAGAAGAGCTTTATTACACTTCGATATTGCTGGTCTAATACCCGGAGGTGTTACCGTTACAGATGTAACCTTGACTTTAAATGTCGATAATTCTGGAGGCGGTGCTTCTGCTGAGGATTATTCTATACACGCAGTGACTCAAGACTGGGGAGAGGGCGCTTCTAGTGGACCAGGGACTGGGGCTGCTGCAATTGCTCCAGATGCAACCTGGCTTGATGCAATGTTTGGAACAGAACCTTGGGTAACTGCTGGAGGTGACTTTAATCCGGTTGCCTCTGCAACTACTGTTTTGACAGCAGTTGAAGGCGACTATGACTGGACAGGTGCAACTATGGTTTCTGATGTTCAAAGTTGGTTAGATGATCCGAGTTCAAACTTTGGATGGATCTTAATTGGGGATGAAGGTTCAACATGTACTGCTCGTCGATTTGGATCTAAAGATGATGGTGTTGCGCCAATCTTATCGATTACTTTCACCTGTGGTGCGCCAACGGCAGTTTGTCAAAATGTAAATTTATATTTAGGTGCTGACGGAACAGCCACTTTAGATCCAGAAGATCTAGATGGCGGTTCATTATTGGGTTGTGACGGTGCAACAACTTTCGAATCAAGCATCATCGATTTTAACTGTGATGATATTTTTACAGGGGACGTTGGTCCAAGCATGGTGATCTCAGCTGTTTACGATGGTCCGCTTCCAGGTGGATTTCCAAAAGGAGTCGAGGTATACGTAATCAATGATATTGAAGACCTTAGTATTTACGGTTTAGGATCTGCTAACAACGGAGGAGGAACCGATGGTGAAGAATTTACATTTCCAGCGGTATCAGCTACTGCTGGCCAGCATATCTACGTGGCTTCTGTAGAAGTAGAATTCGAAAACTGGTTTGGATTTGCTCCTGATTATACAGGTGTCGCCATGAGTATTAATGGGGATGATGCAATTGAATTATTTATGGATGGAGCCGTTATCGATGTTTTTGGTGATATTGATGTAGATGGTACGAGTGAACCCTGGGAATATCTAGATGGATGGGCTTATCGTATTTCAGATTCTGGTCCTGATGGTGCAACTTTCGATATTGGAAACTGGACATTCAGTGGAATTAATGCTTTGGATGGCGAGTCTGACAATGCAACAGCAGCGGATCCAATTCCAGCCGGGACTTATTCTAAAATACCTGTTGGTGCCATAGAAGTTACATTAACTGTTACAAATTCAGAAGCATTGTCATCAACTTGCACGGCAGGAGTTACGGTTCTTGATTCCTTAGCGCCTGTTTTGGCTTGTATTGGTTCAGGAACTTTCATTTTGGATGAGACAGGATCTCTTGCGCTCGAGGTTGCTGATATTGATGATGGCACAACTGACGGATGTGGAATTGATGTTTTATCCTTATCAACAACTGAATTCTCATGTGCAGATGTCGGTGAGCAAGAGGTTACGCTTTATGCTACTGATATTTATGGAAATATTGATTCGTGTACAACGACGATTACAATTGATGGAAGTGAGACCATAACAATTGACGGAATCGCAACAGATCCCTCATGTTTTGGGGAAGAAGATGGTACAATAGATATCACCGTATCTGGCGGAACACCAGATTATTCATTTGATTGGGATAATGATGGAACCGGAGATTTTGATGATACAGAAGATCTTGCTGATTTAGCTGGAGGTGCATACGAAGTAACTGTAGAAGATGCAAACGGTTGCCAATCAACTGCTTTATTTGAATTAACAGAACCAGAGGAGATTGTAATTACGGCAACCGTAACGAACGAATCTTGTCCGGGAGCAATGGATGGTTCAATTGTAATTGAGGAGGTGACAGGCGGAACAGCTCCTTATGATATTCCAGCTGATTTAACGGAATTAATGGCAGGTACTTACCCTGTGACTGTAACGGATGACAATGGCTGTGAAGTTACTGCAGATTATGAAGTTGGTTTAGATGTAACAATCGATTTAACCGTTTCGGTAGATGGATTTACTTTAACCTCAGCGGAAACAGGAGCAACATATCAATGGGTCGCTTGTCCTGATTATACACCAATTGACGGAGCAACGGATCAAGCTTACACCGCGACGGAAGTTGGTTCATACGCAGTAATCATTTCGATCGATGGTGGATGTTCAGATACGACAGATTGTATTGAAGTCGGTTTTGATAATATTACTGAAAAAGCTCCTTTAGAGTGGAGTATTTATCCAAACCCAACGTACGGTGTGCTAAATGTACAAACCAACAATGTAGCTGACAATGCAAGTATTGCTGTGATCGATTTAAGAGGGCAGGTCGTTTATAAGGACTTTGTCGTAAATACAACAAAAACAATTGATTTATCCCATGTGGAAACAGGGGTTTACTTTATTCAATTAACAACAGGAAATACATTGATGACTAAGAAGGTCACAATTAGTCACTAGGATATTTCAAATTTAAATACGGCCCCAGTACTCATAATTGCTAGAGTACTGGGCCAATCCCATTGATTAAACCGCCAATTGAGCTGGCACCAATATTAAAGAAAACTTGTGACGCGTGTGGTAACTCCCCTGACCTCCGGTGCATTGCTAAGGAAACTAATGATAGGTTTATTATTTCTAATTTCCATTCGATCATTCTTGGGTTTGATGGAATGGACAAAATTATAATCATCATTGTGATTTGACGCCTCATCAATCGGTTGAGTAGAGGAAGGGGTGATTTCATTATATAGTCGGATGTGAGGTGTTCTATTCATCATCAACCCATCCAAGAGGTCGTTTAACCCATTCATAAACCCGAGAAGGGTAATGAATGTGGTAATACCAAAAGTCACGCCTACGGCAGCAACAATGGTTTGCCGTTTACGAGCCTTTAGCAGTCCCCATGCGATTTGAAGAATGATCTTTAATTTCATTCCTCTGGATTCATGATTTCATTTGACAATTCGATCCCTTCAAGAATTTCCACACTTCGAAAATCCATTAAACCAGTTTTGACCGTTACCGTATCACCTGACTTGAGCAGAACAAGCGAATCGCGAATAAGATAATTACGTGGTATCAACAAAGCTTTTTCTTTCGACCCTGTCACAATATTCGCTTCGAAGCTCATATTTGGGTAAAGCGTCATTGGCGGATCCAAGAAGGAAGCCTCAATCTTAAAAGATTTACTTTGCGTATCCATATACGGATAGATCTTGGTTACTGCCCCTTTAAAGATTTGATTTTCATAACTATCTAAACGAATTAATACCTCTTGTCCGATTTTTATCTCTAAAATATCCCGTTCATCCACCGCCATTTCCAAAATGAAATCATCTTTGGCACCAATAGTAGCAGCAGGTCGCTGCGGACTAATTAATTCACCTGAGTCATAGTTTAAGCTAAAAACCTTTCCATCAATTGCGCTTCTAAGAATCAAATCGGCTTCATTTACTTTTGATAATAATAGGTTATTGCGAGACTGAGATGCATTATAATTTAATTACCGTTTGAAGTCGCTGTATTGGATCATGGCATTCTCATAATTCAGCCGAGAGTTTTCATATTGTAGTCGCGCTTGTTCTAGCTCGATCTCAACTCCCGCACCCTGATTCATCAACCGCTGTTGACGGCCGTATTGGGTGGAGTCAAAGACCATCTTTAATCGCGATGATCGAATGGCATTTTCCAGATTTTGAATTTGCTCTTTATTGTTATCAACAGAATAATAGGCGCTGGACAACGCGGCATTTCTACGTTGGATTTCCAAAGCCTCGGCATCAATGGTTAGGAGGGTATCACCTACAGAGACAAGATCTCCTGCTTCTACATAACAATGCTTTACAACACCATTTACGGTTGCGTAAACGTCATATTGGTGTTTGCTTTTTAGGTAGCCAGCAGCATAAATGGATTCCGTAATATCTTTTTCTTGCGGAAATGTTGTCTCTCTTTTATCTCCGCAACTGAGGAAGGATATAAAAGAGATAAAAAAGGTTAATCGCATAATCTTTGACATAGATGCGCAAAATTAAATCAATTCAACATCTAATAAAGTGATGAATGTCAGTAAAACTTATGATAAAAAAAACGTCCTCAAGTGTTCCTTGAGGACGTTTCCAATGACCTATGCTGTCATTGTACCAACCAACCTATGAAAAGATATACTTATCTTATTTAAGTGAAACACTTATGTCTTTGATTTGTTCGCCTCGAGCGACTTTTAATTTTATTTGATCTCCGGGTTGTTTTGTTGCTAATTCAGCTTGCAATTTGTTAACCGAATCTATCTCTTTTTGATCGACCGCCAAAATCACGTCTTTTGTCCTGATACCAGCATCTGCAGCATTGCCACCATTTATGATTCCTACAATGACAACGCCTTCCTGTGTTGCTAAATGATTGAGCTTTGCGATTTCACTATTATTTTCCATAATATTGACACCTAATTGAACGCGTTTGACCTCACCATATTTGATTAAATCATAGGTGACTTTTTTAACAATATTAGAAGGTATGGCGAAGGAATATCCTGTATAAAAACCATTACCCGAGGCAATCGCTGTATTAATGCCGACCAATTCTCCATTTTGGTTAACTAAGGCACCGCCACTATTTCCTGAATTGACTGCCGCATCGGTTTGAATGAATGACTCCACAGGGAATACCTTTTCTTCCGGATTATAATTTCCAGATAATAAATCAATATTTCGATTTTTAGCGCTTACAATACCTGCCGTAATAGTGGTTTGCAGATTGAGTGGGTTGCCGATTGCTAAGACCCATTCTCCCAATCGCAGATTGTCGGAGTCTGAAAAATCAAGATAGGGTAATTTTTTTCGATCGATTTTGACCACTGCCAAATCGGTAGAAGGATCCGTGCCAATTAGATCCGCTTCATAATTGTTTCCATCCAGATGAATGGTGATTTTTTTTGCATCCTGAACAACATGATTATTCGTGACAATATAGCCTTCTGGTGATATGATAACTCCTGAGCCACTGGTCATACCTTTTCTTTTCTGAATTTTATAGGCGTCCTCACCATAAAATAATTGCAAAAAAGGGTCATAAGTGATCTCTTCTCTCACAAATTCCGTGGTAATGTGTACGACCGACTGCACGCCTTTTTCTGAAGCTGGCGTTAAGTTGGCAAAACCTTCGTTGGCAACCTCTTGTTCAGTAGAAGAAGTATGAAAAACAACAGGTTTGGGCAATTCGTCGTGGGTGCTATCAACAGCAATAACCGCAGGTTCTTGATGTTCAAATTGTGTTAAAATAATTGCGCCTATAGCACCACCTAAAACGGCTGCACCTAGTAATTTTAAAAATGAATGTTGCATCTGATTGAAATTTTAGTTTGTCCTTTGTTTCTTCTAGTAGAACGAAAAACAAGACAAAAATTTCACCATGTCATTTTAAAAAATGTTAAAACTTAAGAATTAGAAATTACCCGTCTCTCCTTCACTTAATGCTTTTTCACGCTCAATGCGCGCAATGCGATTACGTAGGATGTTAGCATAATCACGCGCTGGTCTGATACGATAATCACCCCAGGCTTTCTGAGCCAACTCTAAAGCTTTATATACATCACCATTAATCTCATTGTAAATGGCCATGTTATAAAGAGCACGACCAGCAATTTTTCGCTTTGGACTGCTCATATCTCTTTCCCACAATTCTGCTGCACCATCCCAATCACCTGCCTCTGCACGTCGATTAGCCATTCTTAGCGTGCTATTACCTTTATTGTAATAATCTCGCCAAACTCGAAAAAACTGCGGTTCTATGCGCCCTGCATACATTCTTCCAACTTGTGTGCTAATTTGTTTTACTGCTTGACCACGATTCATGAGCGTTGCTGCCGCTTTAACCGGATTAATACCGCTGCCTTGCGAAACGAGTCGGTCCGTTAGCCAAATCTCGTCAAGAATCCATTTGTTGCGAGGGTCATAAATACGCCACCCTGTTTTAATAATGGTGGTCATTGTCGCATTATGAACCGGAACCTGTACTGAGCCTAGCGGTGTGTTCTTCTTTGTTGTACCTTGAGAATACGCGATTTTTGTATCCGTATCAAAAACTTCCAATACAATTAGAAAATGGAGATCATTTTTTAGACAGATCGATTCAACCTCTTGCCAATCCAATTGAGCAGGAAAGATATCAATGCCTCCATTCTGAACATGCATGCTATCTAAAAGTGTCAAGAATTCAAACCGCTTATTGGTTGTTAATTCATCAAAGGCACCTTGAACGGCAGCCTTTGAACCTTTATGATCTAAATTTCCTTCAAGCGTAAGGGCATTGTCAATGGTCTCTAAAATCTCAGATCCACCTTATGCATAGGTTCGGTTAATCACTCCACCTCTAGTGTAGGATTTATCCAAATGTACAATGGGAGGTTCAGCTACCGTTAAATAAACTCTTTGTTTACAGCTAGATGCAAGTAGAATAAATGCACCAAAAATGAACAAGTAAATATTTTTCATAGGTATAGATTTACGTTGCAAAATACAAAATTGATGCCTAGATCTTTTAGAATATTGAAATTTACGTCAAATGTTTATTATCAAACAATTATTCCAGGAAATGTTATAGCTTACAATCAAAAAAGGGTTACCATCCGCCTAAGACGGAAGAGTAACCCTTTGAATGAATAGAGTATATCAAACAGCTTATTCAGCTGGTTTGCTCTCTGGTTTAGGTAGAAGAACTTTTCTAGAAAGCTTGAATTTCTTCGTTTTCGGATCTTGTCCAATTACTTTGAATTTCAATACATCACCTTCTTTCACCACATCTTCTACTTTCTCAACACGTCGGTGCTCTAATTCAGAAATGTGAATTAAACCATCCGTACCCGGTAAAATTTCTACGAAACAACCATAAGCTTGAATCGATTTCACTTTACCTTCGTATTCAGCACCAACTTCAACAGTAGGAGGGAATGCGATCAATTTGATACGTTTTAATGCAGCATCCATGTCTTCGACATTGTTAGCAACGATTTGAACACTTCCTTCGCCATTTTCATTTTCGTCAATGGTGATGGTTGTATTCGTTTCTTTTTGCATTTCCTGAATGATTTTTCCTCCAGGGCCAATAATTGCTCCGATACAATCGTTAGGTACGATCAATCCTTCAATTCTTGGTGCGTTTGGTTTTAACTCAGTATTTGGTTTATCCAATGTTTTTAAGATTTCTCCTAAAATGTGTAAACGACCAGCTCTTGCTTGCTCTAAAGCTTCAGTTAAAACCTCGTAAGGTAAACCGTCAACTTTAATATCCATTTGACAAGCAGTAATTCCGTCAGCAGTACCTGTTACTTTAAAGTCCATATCTCCTAAATGATCTTCATCACCAAGAATATCAGAAAGTACACAGTATTTTCCGTCTGCATCTGTTATCAATCCCATTGCAATACCAGAGACTGGTTTTTTCAATTGGATACCACCGTCCATAAGCGCTAATGTACCTGCACAAACTGTTGCCATTGAAGACGAACCGTTTGACTCTAAGATATCAGATACTAATCGAATAGTATATGGATTATCTTCTGGAAGCATGTTCTTCAAAGCTCTTAATGCCAAGTTACCATGTCCAATCTCTCTACGTGAAACGCCTCTAATCGGTCTTGCTTCGCCTGTTGAAAATGGTGGGAAGTTATAGTGCAACAAGAATTTTTCATAGCGCTTATCTGCCATAGTATCAATCATCTGCTCATCTAACTTACCACCAAGGGTAAGGGACGTCAATGATTGTGTTTCACCACGCGTAAATACCGCAGAACCGTGCGCAGATGGCAAATAGTCAACTTCAGACCAAATTGGTCTGATTTCGTCCATTGCTCTTCCGTCTAAACGAATTCTTTCATCTAACATTACGCGTCTAACCGCTTCTTTCTTTGTTTTATTAAAATAAACAGAGATAAACGGCGCTTCA
>Ga0181563_10001746_pt1 | contig 21121 bp, 19 predicted proteins | sample 011ome_25_FD_133759 | JGI IMG/M metagenome (GOLD analysis project Ga0181563, IMG submission 133759) | Coastal salt marsh microbial communities from the Groves Creek Marsh, Skidaway Island, Georgia - 011512CT metaG (megahit assembly) | ecosystem: Environmental > Aquatic > Marine > Intertidal...
CACACACACACACACACACACACACACACACACACACACACACACACACACACACACACACACACACACACACACCCACACACACACACACACACACACACACACACACACACACACACACACTAGCCACCTGTGCGAAAGAAGAGACGTCGGCGACTCCGACTCGTGTCCCCTCCTCCAAGCCCTGAGTTCTCGCCTTCTCAGTACCCCACTACCACCTCTTACCCCGAAGAGGAGAAGGAGGAGGCCGAGACACACGATGATGTTGACATCGGCAGTGTGGAGGGAGAAGGCGATGATGACTGGAGCGAAGATACACTGGTCGAAGACACACTCATGCCCACCATCAAAGCCCAGCCAGATGAAATCATTGCACACATCTACTCGTTCATCCATGACAAACATCAAACATACGCTGTTCTGCTCAAGAGCTGTTTGTCATGCCGCATAATGCGCTTTGTCTTTCAACCAAACACAAACAACGACATATTCATGTGTGTCCCTGCGATGTACGGAAACTACGACCGCCTTTGCAAGCGTTTTGTGTGTGGGAGAGCGTGTTTCAAAGCCCAACCAGGCCCTGACTTTGCTAAAGTGTTGTGCTACGTGCATTCCAATGACGTTTAAGTTTTCAAATAAACACCCATGCACTTTTAGATTGTCTCCTCTCAAGATGACGACATGAGTGATGAAGAAGTGATCTACTTGGCTCAGCCTGAACCCTCTCTCTCCGACCTACTACTACCCCCTCCCCCATCTTCTCCCCCACTGTCTCCTTCACCTTCTCCTCCTACGTCTATCACTATCCCCACCCATGTCAATCCTTGTATTGTCTTTCCTGACTACCCACCTCCTCTTACCACGTCTGTCCACGAGTTCCTTCGCGAGCAGAATGTGAAGGAGCGAGGTGTGCGTACTGCGTCAAAGAGCGGGTGGACTTTGTTCTCTGTGTTGCGAGGAGCGCAATCCGAGCAGCTAGTCAACAAAACAGGGCCCCAAGCTATGATGTTCGAGTATGCAGAGCACTTCAACCAACCATATCGATGCCAGTACGTGGAGACACGTAACGGAGGTGACCGCGTCGTCTGTGGCTACAAGTACATGGCGTTTCCAAGCTTGTTGTGGGTTCGCAAGTTCATCGAGCAGAGGAACAAAGCAAGCAAGTTGAAATGTAGCTTGTTCGAGCTGATTCCTGCTAACTACATGTGCCGTGGCTACTTTGACATTGACCACAAGATGCAGAGACCACCCCTCCACCAGGGAGCATACTCACTGAGGTTTGCATCTGAATGCAAGAAGCAACTTCAGCAGTTGGTCGTCCAGCGCGGTGTGCCCCTAAACAAGACATCAATCGTTGTCAAAGACCGTTGCAGCACACGCACAGACGGCAGTTTCAAAGCGTCTTTCCATTTCATCCTGCCTTTTGTGTTGTTTGAGAACAACCACAACGGCGTGCTCAAGTCATGGGCGGCAGACTTCAACTTCAGGTTGTTGAACACCCTGCATACAGCGTTAGGAGAAGACAAACCGATAGAAGTCGTGGACGAAAAGGTGTACACCATCAATCGCTTGATGAGTTGTGTGGGGACCGTCAAGCCCAGTACCGACCCGATTGATGCCATCTCTGCCACTAAGATGCAGTTACACGAGCTGTGCTACACCAACACGACAGACAACACCGAAGACAACGCCTTCGCACACGCATGGATCAGTGTGCCCCCTGGTGCTAAGATCGAGAACTGTCATCTCATCAAGGAGACAACACTCGTGGATGACGACGACCATGATACCATTCCCACACCCAACAAGGCACCGATGCGAACAGTGTGTCACCAGCTGCCATCCAGCGAGCTTGCCCTGGCGAAGAGGTGGGCAGAGAAGTTCTATCTCCAACGCGTGGGTGAGTTTGACATCCCGCGTGTTGACTTTGACTGTGGTCAACTCAAAGTGGTGGGCTCCAAAGTCTTCATGACAATGCCATGCGACCGCTACTGCCAGATGAAGAAGCGCCCTCACGAGGGAGATACGTATGGGACTCAAACCTCCTACGAGATTGATCTTTTGACAGGCACAATCAGACAGAACTGCCACAGCTGTGGCAGGCTGGCGCCCAACCAGACCATCACCAGGTTTCCATTCAACATGTTTGATCTCCTCACCACCAAAGGCAACGACTTCAACATTGCCAGTGTGATGAAAGAAGAGTTTGAGTCTGGAGGGCGCATCCATATCTTCCCTGCCAGAACAGGAGAAGACGTGTGGGGGTGGGATGAGCATATGGTGGGAGACATCAACTACAACCGCTTTTCGAGAGACACCAAGCTGTGGAGGCGCACGGTGAAGACTGACCACTTAGGCACACAGCTTATCACGCCTTGGTTGATGAGGAAGTTCTCGATGCTTGAGACCCAGCCTGGCATCATCAACAACGACGACAAAAAAACACGTTTGGAGAATGCCCGTCTTTCATTGATTGTGCCGCACCGAATCCACCAGTTGAGGATGCAATTCGTGCACTTCATGCGCAGGTTCCAAGAGGACCATGATATGTTCGTCTCTGAGTTGAATACAAGCGACACACTACTTGCCACCGACGACAACGGCGTGGTTGACTTGACTACGGGCGTGCGCTACGACCGCACGAAAGAGCACATGTTCTCCATCGTTGCCCCCTTCCACCTCCTTGACCTGACTGTGCCTGAACACCAGAACAGGTTAGCCGATTTTCATGGCTTTGTGAGTGGTATCTATGCGGGGAAGGCAGAGAAGGTGGCATATGCAAAGAAGATATTTGGTTATTGCCTCACCTGCAACCACGCAGACCGCCACATCTACTTCCATGTTGGGTGTGGCAGCAACGGCAAGACGTCTTTGGATGAGTGTTTTCAGAAGGCGCTGGGCCCCTTCCACAGGATGGTGCGTTCTGGTTTCTTGGCGAGAAAACAACAGAAAGACAGCGGCTCAGCGGCCCCTGACATCATGTCTGTGGTGAACGCGAGAATGATCGTATGCAATGAGACTGATCGAGGTGCCACCGTCGATGACTCCAGGCTGAAGTTGATGGCAGATGGTGGCCGTATGAGTGGGAGGCAGCTCTACCAAGAGGAGAGGATGGTGAATCTGGTGGGGAAGTTCATGGTCTTTAGCAACTTCATGCTCAAGATGGGTTTGGGTGACGACATGGCTCTGACTGACCGCATCGTGGCTCTGTCGTATGACATGCGCTTTGTGGCCAACCCTACCAACGCCAACGAGCTGCCTCGTGACCCCAAGAAGGTGCTCCAATTCAAGAACGACCCTAACGCCGTGGGTACTTGGCTTGTCCAAGGCGCAGTCGATGCCATGAAGGATATCACTGAGCACGGCGCAATCGTCATTCCTGACTGCGTGAAGGAAGAGACGGCTTATGAGTTGGCGAAAATCAACATCTTGTCTTCCTTCCTCAACGACAACGTCAAGTTCCATAGCACCGTGGTTTCGGGGTGTATGCCAAGCAAAGGGGGGCAGATCTGGACGATTGAGAAGACGGAGCTGTGGAACGTGTTCAAGATCTACATGGCCACGTTTGGTGGAGGGGGAGGAGAGAAGTTTGACATGGGTATGTTCAACGGCTCTGTGCAAGCCTATCTTGCCAACATCAGGTGTGGCGTGACCACCGAAAAGCACGGCAACTCCTACTACTGGGTCGGCATGAAGTTTTTAGAGGAGACAAAAACGACGCAGCAGAAACAGAAGAACGCACCAAGCTTTCAATCTGCCTACAAGCCTAGTGGGCCTGATGCCTCCGACAATCACTTCCCCTTGTTCGGCAAGCAGTGGGTCAACGGCGACAATGAGTGAATGCGCTCCTCCTTTTTAGAGTAGATTAATAAAAGCACATGCATTTGTGTGAACTGTATCAGTGGTCCCCAGCAGACGCGGTGTGGGTGGATGAAGACGTGGGCACCCTCTTTTGGCGGGAATACGCAAAGCAGTGTGGCCAGCCCCCTTTATGGGTATACCCCCCCATCCCCTCTATATATTCTCAGCCCTATGTTACTATAAAGTTGGTGTTAGCGACTAACGAGTGTTAGTCGCTAACACCAACTTTATAGTAACATAGGGCTAAGAATACACCCTTATATATTCTCAGCCTTATGTTACTATAAAGTTGGTGTTAGCGACTAACACTCGTTAGTCGCTAACACCAACTTTATAGTAACATAGGGCTAAGAATACACCCTTATATATTCTTAGCCTTATGTTATAGTAAAGTTGGTGTTAGCGACTAACGAGTGTTAGTCGCTAACACCAACTTTACTATAACATAGGGCTGAGAATATATAAGGGTGTATATTCCTATCTATATGTTATAGTAAAGTTGGTGTTAGCGACTAACACTCGTTAGTCGCTAACACCAACTTTACTATAACATAGGGCTGAGAATATATACTAGCCTCGGCATTGCCTTAGACGCTTTTTTTTTTGTGCGGCTAAGAGCAAAACCCCCACCCAGCACGCCATGCTGAAGCGCACAGAATCAAACATCGACCCCCCTGTCACGGTTGACCTTCCACCCAAGAAGGAGGAGGGTGTCAAAGACGAAATGCCACCGCCTCCCCCTCGCCGCAAGCGCAAGCGCAAGCACAAGCGCCCTAACCAGGGCGACACACCCCACCTACAGAAATGGCGGGAATTTTACAAGCTGTGGCACAGCAAGCACGGCGAGCACGAAACCGTTAAAGGGATGACCCAGGTGGGCAAAGCAAAGGCCGCCGGTGTGGCCTACAGACACAGCCAGGGCAAAAAGAGGGCGACTGATCCCGAGGAACCGGAATTTCCTGTTGATCAATAAACGCTTTATTATTTTTTATGCTGCTTAGAGTGACAAACAAAGCCCTCAAAACCATGACCCACGTAGATTCCAGTCAGTACGTCACTTTCTCTGATGACGAAGAAAACGGTTACTCAGATGACGTCAGCAATTGGGAGACGTATGTCATCCGGTTTGGTAAGTTCAAGGGGCAAACGCTGGCTTCCATGATCACGAGGGGGAGAACCCGGGGCTACTTGAGGTATATCTTGAGCTGGCCCGATATTCGCCCCAACACCCACAAAAACATCAGTGCAGCCCTGGCCCACTACGACAAGCTCAAGAAGGAGAAGGAGCAGAAAGAGCTGGATGATCTACTCCCTGCCCCCAAACTGCAGAGAACGTGAATGCGGTTTTATTATTTTAATTAAAACGTTTTGAATCATACACCATCCAGAGACTCGTGAATGAGTCGCATGACCACAGTGACGTGGTAGTTGTGGGGTAGGGAAAGCGGCCTGCCGTGTGTGTCGGTGATCTCAAAATCGATAGTCGCGATGTCCTTGTTGTAAGGATAGCGAATGAGGTTGGCTGACGCGTCTGCCGGTTGATACCACGTGTATTGACCGCGTGGGGTGCCGCGCATGGTGACCATGTCCACCACATGTGTTTCTAGTTTGAAGCCGTCCCCATTACCAGCCCCTATCGAGTTGGAGCTGGCAAAACACGCGCTGTTCAATAATACTGCATCTGGGCCGTTGAGATTGAAGGGGGACGTGGTTGTGAACACGACACTGCTCCCGTCATCTGATGTCAGTGTCGTGTTGTCTGTGACCCCCATCACACTGGTCAGCAAGTCGCCATCTCCCCCGGCCATACTTGACGTCAATGTTGCCGTTTCGAAGGTAAACGGCTCTAGTATGTAGTTGGTGAACACGTAAGGGTAGATGATGGGGCCTGTTGTTGCTTGGTCCCCGGCACCCAGAGCAAGCTTGAGATCTGATCTAGTCGTCTGCCAAGCCGAGTCTCCTGTGTAGCTTGACTGCGCCCACCCACTACTTTGGCCGTTCAAGCTTCCAGCGCTGTCTACATCCACGTCGAATGCCCAACCACCATCGACAGAGTTGTGGTTGTCGATGACGAAGTAGTAGCCAGGCTCCAGAATGATGTTGGGGTCGTACGCATCGCCGTTTGAATCGATGAACTGGTGTGTAGCCACGTTCCCTGCTCTGGATAGCTCCTCTGATCTGAAGTCCACCACTAGCGTCTGTGTGATCTGGGAGGCGTTGGCTGGGTTGAGTGCGGCGATTCGGTCTGTTTCGGATGGGCGTAGGCTTACGTTCCCAAAATCAGGATCGAGATAATTCAGGCGGTAGAGGTTGTGTTCCCACACTTGGCGGATTGGCTCTGAGACTTGAATCCCTCCCATTCTGACCTGCGCTCGTCCGTTAAAAGAGTTACGCACAATCAGGCGCACATATCGTAAACGTGCCGGAGTGAACGAATACGTATTTGTTGTATTTCTTGTGTTGTTATGTGTGTCGACCAACGTGAACCATTTTGAGCCATCCATGCTTCCTGCCAGCACGATCGACTCCGATGTATAGCTGTTTATCCACATTTCGGAACAAAGCTTGTCTTGGGGGAACTCTAACTGGACCCAGTGCCCGTATTGGTCGACCCCGTCTACCTCGGTGAAGACGCTCATATTGCTGCTGTCCACTATAATGGATAGATCACTAGGGTAACTCATGTTCGTTCTCCAGGGGTAGTTTGTTCCGTCAAATGCAAAATAGGCAAAATATCCACCACCGTCTACCTCTGATGCACTGGCAGTGCCGTTTGATGGATCGTCGTCGGCGGTCAAAGGAGTATGTGGTGAATACGAGACCGTGGTCGGTATGTTGTTTGTGTCTACCCCTGCATTGATGCTCTGGACAGCTGTGAGCTTTGTTTTGTTCTTGACTGTGAACCATAGTCCTAACGCACCGCCGTTGGTGGTGATGGTGTCTTTCGGCACGAACGTCAGATTGTCTGGTGGAAACGCGGTCGCCCCCCATATCTGACTGAATCCGTCTACCACTGCAAGGGATGCGACTTCTGGTGTGGGTGTGTACTGTAGCATCAGCCGCTCTGACATGAGATGCAGAGTTGGGTCGTGCACCACTTGTATGTTGTATGGCGTCATTGCGTTGTTAAAGGCGGTGATGAGCTCTGATAGCGAGTAGTAGGCAGCGGGGATGGTGATTGTGTAATTTGTGGTCTCGCCCGTCACCGTGCTGGCCGTCGTTATGGTGAATGTGTTACTGCCGTCTCTCACGTTGTCAAACATCTGTGGCACATGGGCGTGCAGCAAGTGTGCTGCAACTATGTTTTGTGTCCTGCTGCTATTGTTTAGGTGTACTGAAAAATGAGTGTTAGTCCCTTGGGCCGACCGCTCCTGGCTCGTCACAACGAGGGTGAACTCCTTTCTTCGATTAGGGTGGACTGAAGTCATGGTTGTTTTTTTATTTTGACACACAGAAAAAAGCAGAGTCACTGTTGTTGTCTCGATATCACGGGTGATGGGAGCACCACGCCCAGAATCATACTGAGAACCGATAAGTAGGCCTGTTGATCAGAGCAATCGGGTTTGTGGACGAGCTGGTAGCAGCAAAATCCCACGATGATTAGAATCAAAACAAACGTCGAGAAGTAGACTGCAGCGGCCTTGTCTGTGGTGAGACATAGAGATTGCCATGTCTTTGTATCACTGGCTGTAGCGTCGGTTATCACTTCATCGACGGTAGGGGTAACTGCGTCTGTCATTTTTTTTTTAATAAAATTAGACATAAAAAACAAGACTCACTGCTCAACCTCCACGTTGTTGAGGAACACACGCGCGAGGCGCACGTACTGCAGGAAGCAATCAAACACCAGTGGGCCGTATGATGGGAAGACGGGCAGGTCGTCTCCTGAGGCCGAGTCGAACTCACCATGGAAGCTCAGTACACGTGAGTTGTTGATGGGGATGCCCGACAGGTTGAACAGCGTCGAGCGCTCCAGACTCACTGCGATCGGGGCACAGCACGTAAAGAGGTCGTAGTAGAAACGATTGAAGCCCGCATCCCCAGGATCAGGGAAGAACTCATCGGAACCCTTGACACTGTCAATTGCGTATGTTTCCTTGACTCTCGTGGCGACAGGGTTATGGCTATTCTTGTGGTAGGGCGAGGTGTAGTCGTCTAGTGTCACAGATGTGCGGGGGGCACCGGCGACCTTGCCCCATGCATCGGCCGTGTAGGTGTATGTTTGTGGCAGGATTTCCAGTACGTCTTTGCCTTTGATTGGTTGGTGTGGGAAGTAGAGCGAGCCTAGGCGCCAGTGCCACCGCTTGAATGGTATGCCGATGGTGGCGAACGAGTCACACACTTGGGTGTTGTTGGCCAGCTGGATGCGGGGCACCAGCATCGCGCGCAGGGCCCGTGAGGCGGCGTGGCGAACTTCCATGTAGAAGTCGCCCGTGCACCGCCCTGTTGTGTCGTTCGTGTTCTGCACGGTTTGTGTGTTGTTGATGTCGGTGTAGACGATCTCTAGGCCATTCACTGCACTCGTCTCGTTCAGGATGCGCTGCACGGCATCTGTTAGTTGGATGCTCTTTAGCTGGAAGTATATGTCGCATACTTCATAACTGGGGATGGTCAGTTTAGCGTTCGCTGCGGTGTGTGCGGGCTCACCTGCGATGGTAGTTGGTATTAATGAAGAAGCATTATCTGCGAAGTACTTGTGTGGTTGGGGTACGCTTTGTTCGTAGCCGACGATGTGTTTGTCTACAGTGCTCTGGACGATCGACAATTCTCTACAGCAACCTGGGCTGGCGATACTCCTGCAAAAGGCTGTTTCGGGGGCCGCCCACGCAATCTCGATTCTCAAACCAGACATAAGCATTGATGGGAGGAGTTTGTCGTAGTTGAATAGACCAGATAGACAATACATTGGGATGGCTACTCGCATTGAGAGTGCCTTCCTTTTGGCGTTGTCATCTGGCAATCCGGCCGTGAAGTACTGATTCTGCCCCATGGCTGCGCCTACTGTGTCGTTCCAATGCTGGTCTCTTGTCCACGGGTTCAAAATGTATTGTAACAGATTGAGGCGCTCGATACGGCTGAGCTCGTCGCCTGATCGCGTGCTGATGGTGATGCTGTGAATCAGGTTGATGGCACTGCCATAGTAGCCTTTGGCGTCAAAGTCGAGAATTCCGTTTGTTTTTGGTTTCCCGAACGTAACGCGCTCAGGCATACGTTCAAAAGTCTGGTCATTTTTTTCAGTAAAGACACCATAGTGGTCTGTCTCGGGTAGCATGATGGTGAAGCACAGGAATGAGCGGCGTGGGTCGATGTAGTCGGCCCCGCTGTTTAGCACGCATACTGCGCGTTGGCTGTTTGTGTATTTCTGTTGTTGGAAAAAGTGGTTCTTGTCTGTGCAGTTCACCGCTACTGACATGTCTGGCTCTAGCCGGTAGTTTAGGTTGTTGATGCCGACCAGGCCAGCACGCGCGGCTCCTTTGTCCCCTTGGCTGTCGCTGAGCGACGCCATCTTGCCTCCGTTGGAGGAGGTTTCAGGAGGGGCGCTGTCGAATACGGGTCCGCTCATGTTTTCTCCGAGAGGTTTTTGTTTTGTTCTTTAATAACACAAAAAAAAATCATCGCCTTCGCCGCCGTCGGTAGCGGGGGCGACCCTTACAAGAGCGTTTGTTACAGCATTTAGCCATTTTTTTTTTCTTTTTTGAAACGAACACAAAAAAACAGAATTAGACACCCACGGCCACGTAGTCGCTCAGGCGGCGTCTTGATTGGCTGTAGTTCTTCACGGCCGTCGACACCAGACCGTATTGGTTCGTTGTCGGGTTGTCTTCGTACTCCTGGTACGCATCTGGTAGCTCGTAGCGGTCGTGCTCTGCGTCTAGGGCCTTCTGCCAGTAGCTCGTCACGTTGTCTGGGCGGTAGGCCGAGGCGGCGTACCAATTCAGTAGGTCTTGGGGTTTGCGCTGTCGTTTCCCTTGGCTGATGTGCAGCATGCGCGCGCGCTTCACTCGTGCTTTCTGTTCGGGGGCTCCCCCTTGCTCATGCCTCGTTGAGCCGTTGGCCGCACCGACCTCGTCGTTGTGCGCTGCTGTGCTGCCTATCAACTCATCTTCTAGGGCTTGTAGGCGGCTGTTCGAGCTCGATTCGGCTCCTCTTGGTTTGTTGCTCGCGTACGTCGGCATCTTCCTCTTCTTTTTCTACTTTGTTTTCACTAGCATAATTTTTGGTACTTATAAGCTCGCCTAGGTTGCGACGGAAGCGCTTCTCCCACCCGACTTTCATGTTGATGGTCAGGAACGCAAACGGCTCGTCTGTTGCGTCGATCACCAGCGATCTGAACTCCTTCTTTGTCATGTTGGGTGGGGCAAACTCATCGACTAGAATCTCCACCTCACTCATTGACCCTGCGAAATAAAAGATGAAGTTGGCTTGTAGACGGCAGATACGCGGCACCCGTGTGAAGTGCTGTGTGCAGATGAACGTCGTGCAGCACACGTGTCTCACTTGGTAGAAGCACTGGGTGAACTCCTTTGTGTTCATGAACCGTGTATCTCCTATCACGTCATCGAAAATGATGGCGTATTGCTTCGCTTTGTCTGCACCTGTGCTCTCTAACGCCTCTTTCTGTGAACGCAGAATCACCTCTAGCAGTTCGGGGGCTTCTTCCAGGTCGGTGAACACGTACTTGGATGGGATATTCAACTGCTTCTGGATGTCGTCTCCATTGGCCGTTGGGCTGAACAAGAAGATCTTGTCGAACCAGCCTTTGTAGAAGCGCTTGTCTAACAGTAGGTTTGCTAACAGCGTGGACTTGCCACTCCCTGACTTGCCGCTAATCAGCACAGATGAACCGAGTGGGGGGATGATCATGTTGTGCTCTTTCTTGCTTAGCTCTGGTTGTTTGATCTTATCTTTCTTGGTGGGGAGCTGGTGGATGGAGACGTCTTGGGAAGTGAGATTCATCTCTCTCCTTTTCTTTATTCAGTCTACGGCAGAATAATCTGCATGGCATTTCGTCGGTCCAGGGTCGGCATGCCGTTGTGGGGGTTGTATTCCACATGTCTCTGTGGCTCTCTCTGTGTGTTGAAAATACTCTTTAGCTGCCGCCTCATGTCCACCCCGGCTGGCTCGGTTGTGGGGATCCACGGCGACCTCGTTCTGATCACCGGCTCGAACGGCGATGGCCCACTGCCCCTCAGTCCTTTGGATGACCTGATCGAATTGTTGTCATCTGCGAGTGTGTTCACAGACGCCACCTTCTGCCTCTTGGCTGTTTCACCCATACTGGACAATTCGTTCATCTGTTTGATGAGGTAGGCGTTGGTGTTGTTCATCTGGTTCATCAGGCGGGGGTCGAACTGGTCATTTGTCAGCTCCGACCCGTCTTTGGGGCGGGGCTCGAACATCGGCTCGGCATAGCGGATCAGTCTGTCGTGGTTCTGCTCTTGGATGAACATCTTGTTGTGAGAACCCAGACCATAGCCTTCTGGAACGAAGTCGAACATGTCGAACTGCACGTCCATCTCCATCCTCTCCCTTGCCGTCTTGCGAACGGCGTCTTCTCCACCCAACAGGAACTGTGAGCGGAGGGAGGCACGCCCGTGGTCGTATGTGACTGGGTCTAGGATCTTGTCGCTCCCTTTCTGGGATAGACGGGCTTCAAGATCTGCTTGTGTGTATTCTTGGTTCTGCCCAACCCCGCTGACCTCCACACCAGTTCCATCCGGCTTGTCTTTGGCACGATTCGCATCGGCTTGTTTGTTTGTGATCTGGTCGCCTGCTAAGATATCCTGTCCTGGTCCTGAATATTTGCCTCCTCCTTCCCCTCTGATGAAGTCGTAGTTGAGGGCGTTACCCATCCCAGAGTCTCCTGCGGCTTTCAGGGTGCTGTCCCCCCCTGCGCTGTTTTTGTTCATGGCCATGGTCATGATCTGCCCTTCTATTCTCTTCAGTGTGTCTCTCCTTGCGGGGGCCTCGTTGTCTAGACGATCTCCGTTGTTTAGATGAGCAGCATCACCTACAGCAGGCCCTTCGAGTCGGGGGGCGTCACCACCATCACCACCATCACCACCACCATCCTCTTTTTGTTCTTCGAGAAGGTCTGATGGTTTTGGGCCTGGTTTCTTCCCTGTATCCATTTGTAACGCTCTTCTAGTTCTCGGTGGTGGTGTGTTGTTAGGTAGTGGGGTGCCTGGGGAGATTACACCCGCTCCATCAACTTGATTGTTGGGTGTCATAAAATTAATACTATCATCGCGTAGCGAGTTGATGTATGCATGGTCAGGCTCTGGGATTGGTGGCACATACTTCCCCTCCAATCTAGCTTTGAAGGCGGCAAGAGCAAGGCTTGCAATGTGAAGGTTTGATGTGTCTACTTGAAAGAAATCACCATAGATTCCTAACACAGTATTCCATGTATTGTTTGGGTACCCTTTTCCTCCCTTCTGATAACTAGCTAGCCCTTGTTTTTTAAATTTTTCGTAGAGTGGATGGTTTTGGTATTCTTTGTTCATCATTTCGATTACGCTCATGATGAGTGCTTTGCCGTTCCTTGAGCTGCCGTTAGCAAAGGATCCATCGCCATTGATACTTGATGTTCCTGGGTCTGGAATGACCTGACTTCTCTTTCTGCTGCTAGTGATAGCTTTTTTGGCGGAACTGAAGAGGCCTTTCATTTTTTGTGTGTTTGTTTAACAATACCAGAAAAAAAAAAGCATGAAGAAGGATGATGTCATTCCTACCCCCCATACCACTCCTTGTTCTACACCTCCTCCTGACGGTGACGGTGGTCTTGTTATGGGAGAGTTTGACGCTTCTGAAGTCGCTCGATCACCACTGGACAACATCAACAAGAAAGATCGGGATTACACTCACGTGCGCCACTTATTTGCTACTGGTGAGCAGTATGATCTCTTCTGTATGCTGCCTGGGGGAGACAAAGTCAAGGACCTGATCCTTTCTGATCTTCTGGATGGCGAGGATCAACGATAGTTTTTTTTGTGTTTGATTACAATAAAGCCTACAGCGTCGTGTTAGTCATGCCTAGAACTTTGGACCCTCTTGAAGCAGTTCAACTTGCTTTGGCTCTGATTGATGGGAATAGGTCTAATTCGAGCATAAACCAAAAGTACATAGATGGAAAGACCAGCACTGTCATTGATTTGATGTTATGGATTCTCACCACCAAGGGTCACAAGCGATCAGAGGATGAGGCGTATGATGTCTTGGACACCGTCCTTTCTCCGAAGAGGGGGAAGAATGCGGGGGCGAAGGGGGTGAGGGGGAGGACTAGACCATCCGATGATGAGATGGAAAGCAAATATGGCGAGGCGTATGCTCAGGCACGGGGCAAATCTGGTGTGTCGGTCCCTAAATCTAAGACTAGATCTGATTCCAAGCCGGAGCATAAACCTGAGACTGAGCCTAAGACCAAGCCTCCTAGGGAGGATGATGATAGCGAGAGTGATAGTGACATGAGTGGCGATGAGGACCCTGATGTTGGGGAGGATGGAGAGAATGAAGTTGTCTTTGAAACCGGGGCACGGTACAGCGGTAAAGGGACTGGTGCTCTTGATGGTATTCCAGATAGTGTGGTGAACGACCCTCGCATATTCACTCCTCTTGTTGTTACGAAAGAGGAGTATGAAAATAGCGAGGATTTCCAGGCGAAGAAGAAACCCAAAACACAAGAAGAACCGACATCTAGCGTATTGAACCCTAAGGACTACTACAACTATGTACTCCCTATTCCATTCGAGATGGAACGCACTCCTTACACCAACGCTGATCTGGGTGCTCTTGAGAGTCAGTCCATTGCAAAAATATTGATCAAGTTCTCGCTGGTCGGGGCAAAGGATGACCTTAGATATGGGAAGGTGGACAAGCTCTACCATAGCATCATAACCATTGATAATGCAGAAGAGAACAGACTCACACACATCCATGCACATCAAAAAACCGTCAGGAATGTAAAAAACAAAATAAGTGGTGGTCTGCTTCCTTTCTTATTGGCTGTCGTGGGGTTTCCCTTGCGTGATGTGAAGAGGATATGGCATGTTGATGCGGGGCGTAAGCATTTCCTTAGGAATGACATACTCAAGTCCCCGAACCTCAAGCTCTTTCTCAGAGAGTCTCTCTCTGTTAAGAACGCCAAGAACGCCCATGGGTCTCCTACCCTCATGTATCTCTTTAACGCATTCGCGAAGAAGCAAGGTATTCCTCTTAAGGAGTTCAAACCCAGGGTCGCGCTTGATGTTCTTCTTATACGCGAGTTCATCCAGCGCTTGAACGAGATTCACAAGGCCATGGAGGAGGGGAAAGAAGCAAACGATAAAGGTATTGGAGAGAACATAGAGACCATCCAAAACATCGGATACGCTGCCTCTCTCTTGTATGAGGTGATTGGCAATGAATCCATCAATCTGGGTGGCTGGTCGGCTGTGATCAACACGGTCATACAGAATCAGAATATGAGAGGGGAACTCAGTAAGGAGTATGGGACTGGGGATGCATCGGATACGGGGAAGAATATCATCGGTTTATTCATACTCATGTCGGATGATAAGACGGCCCAGAAACACAAGAGTGGGCATGAACATGAACTGGAGGCCAACAAAAACCCAGTCATTTTCAACCCGGTCAAGATGAAGTACTTCTCTAACGTCCTCCAGGAAGAGGCACAAAAGAAATCAAATAACTCGTGGAAGGCGGCTGCTCTGCTTGTGGAGATGCACACGGGCGCGCGCATCACAGAGGTATTGGCGTATGCTGATTTCTATGCTTTTGGGGAGATGAACAAAGAGATCCAGATACTACAACTGGAGGAGATCAAGAAGAAGGTCAAGAGCTACAGCTTGGAGGACATCGACAATGCTGTTGTGCAGGTGGGGGTACTCAAACGGAAGGCCAAGTCATTGCTCAAGCCGGGTGAGGAGTATGACGTCCATGTGAAAGAGACACTGCCCCCTAAGCCCGTGCTATGGAATCTCACAGCAGGTGATATCAAGAAGCTTGTCTTTGTTGTCAGGGATCATGTTTATGAAGTCATACACACCAAATACCCTGACCGACTCACCGAAGAAACCAGACTCAATCATTTACCCCCATCTCTATTCAAGTCTCTTGTGGGGCAGGTCAACAGTTACCTTGACAAGCGTATCATTTTGGGTGCTATTGAGAACTTGCCTACACGAAAGGATGGAACACAGAGAAGCGTCACTAGCCACATGCTCAGGCGCTTCTATGCCAACTACTCATTCGAGCACCACTCCCATGGTACTGTTAGAAACGTATGGATCATGAGCGTCCTGGGGCACGACCCTAAAGGGCTAGCAACATCCCTCTCTTACACCAACGCCACCATGAAGGACCCTCTCGCCTTCCTCCCTGTGCCTCAGAAGGGAGAAAGCTTGGGGATACAGGCTTTCAATGCCCTCCAGGATATCAAATATGAGATGAGGGTGGCTCTCGCGGGCTATCGAGATCGGCCTAGCGACTCCCCCCCTCTCTCTCACTCTCACCGTAGTGGAAAGAGAAAACGAAACGAGGTGGATGATGAGAAGGTGGTGGCTGTTCTAATCGGCACCCCGGCTGTGGTCTACCACAACATGCCTGCGAGGAAGGCTGAGAAGCGAATTTCTGCTGGTGACGCTGATGCCAGGAGCAAGAAGGCGGCTGTTGTCAAGGAGTATGTCTTGAAGCACTGTCGCTTTGAGAAGGAGGGCCACTTCTATCTGGTCAAACCCAATAGGGCTACACTGCTCAAGAGCCATTTTGGTAACGACTACATCTCTGCTTTCTTGGAGATTGAGGCTCAATTGGTCAAGGATTGGAGCGATGAGTATGAGGGTCTGATTTAATCTGTTTTTTTAATAAAACAAAGATGGTTCTAGGCAAGAGGAAGAGGGAATACACCGGCGTCAAATTCAACATAGACGACAAGGGGAGGTATTTGCCACCTGGGTATGAAGACGAGTTTTATAAAACAGATGCTAATAGGTGGCAGCACTACGTCACGGATGCTGGGTCACTCGCAAAGGCGGTGTACACCCGTGGGCCCAAACGGGATGTGGGGGGGTACAGTTACACCTCTTTGGACGGGCAGCATCACGACAAGTATGGTCTCTGGGTCAATGAGAAAACACATCATGCTTATGTCGTTTACAAGGGCACTGACACTATCAGGGAGTGGCTTACCGAGAATCCGTCCATTGCGAGGGGGACGGTGAAGAGGAACCCTATGTTCTGGGATGCTTACAAATTTTACGAGAAATCCATGAAGACGTTGGGGCCTGGGTATACGGTCGATGTCACTGGTCACTCACTCGGTGGAGCCAAAGCAATGTATGTGGCGGCTCAGGCGGAGAAGAATGGGTATAATACTCACAGCATCACTTTCAATCCTGGTATTGGTCACAACACAAGGGAGTATTTCTATGGCGATATGAGTGTCATGCCGAGTAAAGACAGGAATCTCGTCGTTCGAAATAGTCACGACAAGGTGTCTATGATGCTTGGTAACGACAAAGCCAACACCATCACATACACCAATGACTATCAGTCTACAATCGATAAGCTCAATCCGTCGTGGGGTGTCACACAACACTCGATCGACCAATTCTCATGGGACAACAAGAACATTTTCGATGACTTCGAGAAGGGCTACAACGAGGCGTATGACCAAGGTATCTTGCATGCGTGCGTGTTTTGTGTTTATTATGTTCTTTACAACAAACGTATATGTTCGCACCTCTCGCACCTCTCTTTCCTCTCATCCCTGAATTGGAACCTATATTTGTAGGTCTAGCGGAAGCGGAAGAGGCTGCGGCTGCAGAAGGAGAGCTACCAGCAAGACCACCAACGAATCCGTCCAACATAAGCTCGAGTGGACCTGGGCCAACACCTGAGTGGATGGCTGGAATGATAGACGATATGCCAGGGCCAGTGCGCAACCCTGGTACCTGGGGAGACGGCTATGTTGACCCGTACTTAAAATCCGATTGGGATGGGACAGGTTCCAAGTACTACGACCAGGCATCGAGGGACTATCTGCGAACCCAGGGCCTGTCTCGGGAGGATATGACGCCCGAGATGAGAGGGGCGTATGACGATTATGTGAAGAAGACACATATGTGGCTACCAAACGAGGTTGCTGCTGCTCTACCGAGTGGTCTCGCACCGGCTAACGGGCTGCATGGACACCCAGAGACGCGGGCACCGACCGTCCCGTCCAGGGATAAGCAGGTTCATCCTCCTGGCCATCCTGGAAACTACACCCCTCCAGCAAATGTGAACCAAGGGGAGCGTGGGGGTGCAGATGAGACTCACGAAGGGGTCGGACCACAACCCCCGTATGACGCCAACGACGCTTACTTAAACCATGACGCTCACAACCCTGTTCATGCCCCTTCGGAGACCATGACTTCTTCTGACTACACACAGGCTCTTAGCCGATTCACGAACAATGCTTTTGGTAACTTGCAGACCATGTCTGCCAAGGGCATGAACTTTGCTCGCTTTGCTGAGCTATCCGACATCAACGGCTCTATGGCCGAGCATGCACGTGATATGCTTGCTGATTAAAACAGTTTTTATGTGTCATAAAAACAACAAGCATGACTAGGACAGGACATCTTGGCGCAAGAGGACTTGTGGTTCACAAAGACGGGACAGGCCGAGCAAAAGGTGGTAGGCCAGCCAGACAAGCTAATAGGGAACTCGACAAAGCAAAAAGAAACGAACGTAAGAAAAGTAACAAGAGGAAGCCCGTGCCCCCAAGGACGGAGAATAGTAGTTGGGGCCTGGAGGAGGAGAAGGAGCCTGAGCGTGCTGGTGGGGAGTTCTCCTTCTCGGCGTCACAAACTCGGGCTATTGTCGGAGCGGCTGTGGATGCGGCGAAAGCTGCGCATGGGATGACACAGGCCATGGCTGATGTGGTCGAGAATGAGGTGATGGAAGAGATTGAAGAGGTGGACCTTTCTAGAGAACCTAGGAAAAGGAAGGCCCCCCCTCCTAAAAGCAAGCGCCCAGCCAAACGGGGAACTGGTACTGCTAAAGCTACGATGGCTGAGGCTGTGAATGTTGCGGATGTGGTGCAAGCTGTTGTAGCTGCTACTGTGCCACTTCAGCCAGCCAGAAAAAAACAAAGGAAGGGACTAGGAAAAGCACCTAACGCAGTTGCACGAGCCGCTGTTGCGATCCCTAACGCCGCTGTACGAGCCGCTGTTGCGATCATGCCTGGTCATGCTATTAGGGGAGGGAGGAGGAGGGGAGGAGGAGGGAGGAGGAGGGGAGGAGGGGCAGCAGCAGCTCGGCGGCCGCGCACTCAGACCCAGATAAATGCGGCTAGAGAGAGGGCTCGAAATAGGAGACGGAGTCGTCCAATCATAAACCCTGCCGATAACCAATATGAATTGATTGATGCGGATATGCGACCCAGTGTGTGCTCGGCAGCCCATAAGCTATGGATCGCACCCAAGGTGATTTCTTACCGGCGAAAGGCACATTGCCGTAAAACGAATAGACGGGTACTTCCTGGTGCAGAATGATTTTTTGTGAGCAGTAAATAAACAGATGGTGTCATCAGGGAGAGAAGCGGCTAACTACTTCCGCAAGTTCAGGGCTGACAAAAAAAAGCTAGCAGCTAGCTCGATATCATCAGGGGGAGAAGCAGCTAAGTACTTCCGCAAGTTCAGGGCTGACAAAAAAAAACTAGCAGCTAGCTCTGACTCGGGTCAGGCTGCGCCGGCGCCAGCTCCACCACATACACCTAAGCCTCGGCCTAAGAAAAAGGCGAAAAAGGTATGTGTGGACGGACAGATATGGGTGGAAGGGTACCATCGAAAGTGTGGCCCGAAGAAGAAACCGAAGCCAAAGCCGATGCCTGCTGTGATAGTTGATAAGAAAGGCGAACCTATTAGCCATGCTGTGGTCAAAAGCGTGTCTGTGGCTGTCCCTAATTCAGGATTGGGTAAGAAGGGGAGGAGGGTGCAGTCGTTGGTCGTCGCATCAGCACCCACCAACCCCGCTTTTGCTGCGTCCCCCCCCAAAAAATCTTCATCTGGTGGACGAAAGCCGTCAAAAGCGGAGATGAGAGACAAGGGGCGGATGAGTGAAATGGCTTCTTTTTTTGATGGTATGAATGGACTTAGTGAAGCCGAGATGGAGAAGAGACTAAAAACCAGGTACGGTAAGCGAGGGAGTGACTGGACAGAAATAGTGTAGGAAATAATTTGTGTTGGTCTTAGGCAAAATGACAAGAAAGAGAGCACCCCCGTTCAAAAAATTCACCAACGCATTGCTTGGAGATGGTGTGTGGGAAGTCGGTAGCCGTTGTGGCGTCAAGTTTTCAAAGCACAAGCACCACACCAAACCAGAACGTGTTTACAAGCGAGCGGGAAGAACCGTCTCAGACAGTAGGTTCTCTTGTATCGAGAAGCGCAAGGTGGCACAGCAGGTTAAACGATTAAAGGCTGCCATGGCGAAGGGTCATGTGTCTGGTCGGCGGAAGAAGAAGAATCGCTGATTTTTTGTGCTTTTTCAATAAAAACCAGTATGGCAAGAAAACAAAAGATGACACCGGCACAGAAAACCGCCTGGAAAATAGCTAGGCTGACCAACAGCAAAAGATTTAAGCGGAAGCGAGAGCGCCTGGCACTCAACAGTGCAAACAATTGTGGGCATAAACAACACTGGCGCAAACCCCACACACGAAAGGGGAAGAACATAAAGGGTTCTTGCCGCAAAAACCCCGTGCATGGCACGTGGGTATAAACCCATAACCCCTGTTTTTGATTTTGAACTATAAAGCACAAACCATGCCTTTGATTTTTTACAACTTTTTATGAGTTTTGATGACTGTCACTGGTATGACATCAGCTGTGTTCTCGCACAAGCCCAGCTCGCGCATGCCTTTGAAGAGACGCAGAGCTGCATCGCCCGTGGAGACCTTGCTGGTGTTATCCGGGCTTGGCAGGCCATCACGCCGGAGACGAAGCAGCGATACTACGAACTCTCACATGAATACGACCCTTTCAACCAAGACCCATCCGTTCAACAAGTTGGTGCGCACTGGGAGGCGCTCTGGGCGCAGGTGCATAGCTCGGTATTCCCGCCAGCGACGCAGGCCAGGTCAGAAGAAGGCAGAGGACTACAGCAATGCCATGCGCGACAGCGTCATTCCACCCCCTACAGCCATCACCAACATCTACATCAACAAGATGAAGACACTCGACAGCGATGGGCAGGCGGCCCTCACTTTCAAGATGTGGGATATCCTCGAGGGGAGACAGTCCACTCCAGAGGATATCATCAGAACCCAGCTCGTCTGCACTCCAGGCGCAGTGCCGGCTTACACCAAGCGAGGCATCATCACACATGATACTGCCAACCACCATGAACGTTGCTCTTACTGTCATGGGCGTGTTGATGTCATTGATGATACCGACATGCCTACTTGCACTGAGTGTGGTGTCGTCACACCGCCCCTCCTCCACTTCGAAGCATCCTTCTTGAGGGGAGGGCGGCAGGGAACGGAGAACCCCCACTTCACCGTCGTTCATAAGCACATCTACGACCGCATGGCTCACTTCAAGGCTCTCCTCAACAACATCCAGGGCTTGGGGCGCGTCTCTCTCTGCCCTAAAATGTTACAGGCACTGCGGGACAGGGTTGAGGAGCAGTACCCTTGCTGGCCAGACCATCATTGGGTCATACACAACCTTAAGGCGCTCAAGCAAGGCAAGTACACCCCCCATGCAATACGTATCGCTGCCTTGATCAACACCCGCTTCTCTCCCCCAATCGTTCACGAGCACCAGCTTAACCAGCTCGAGATTGGGTTTGTCGAGGTCTGCAAGCACTTCGATGACTGGATCCAAGACAACAAGAACGTCAAGCGCAAGAACTTCATGTCGTATCCTTACATCGCCCACCAGCTCTTCAGACGCAATGGCCTCGAACACCTCTGCCCGTTCGTCCAGATCATCAAGAGCAGTGTCAGGCTGGAGACGCAGAACCAGATGTGGAAGGCTGTCTGCGAGCGGGGCAAGTTTCCCTTTGTTTCATTGACCAATTAAAACGCTTGAAATCGTCTAAGATGTGGTGTGGTGGTTGTATGCGTCGCAGCTCATGGGGGTGCGATTGTGGAGAAGGGGGGGTATGGGATAGTGGTCGGTTATTATTATTCTCAGCCCTATGTTATAGTAAAGTAGAGTACTGCAACCTTTGCAACCAAAGATATCTAATAATCTACTACTTTAAATATCTA